>ERZ773063.902-NODE-902-length-18381-cov-8.832642_pt1 | contig 18381 bp, 14 predicted proteins | sample MGYA00580625_ERZ773063 | MGnify/ENA primary metagenome ERZ773063 (study PRJEB29015, sample SAMEA2738022) | human oral metagenome | biome: human oral; feature: human-associated habitat; material: dental | place: China | collected 2042 ... | reverse complement strand
GCCCCATCCTTCTTTACAATCGTTTTTTCAACACCCCATCTAATTTTGGAGCGCCAAAAAGAACACTAGATTTTGATGTCTAGTGTTCTCCTGAATTCATGGGTTGTCCCCCAAAGTGGTCCCCCAAAGTGTTGGCTAGTCCCCCAAAGTTTTTGGAGACCCTATTTTATCTATCGTGCTATACAAAAAATACGCCAGGTTTCAAAATAGCAAAATAATTGAGAGTTTTATTAACCAATTATATTCATTAAAGAAGCTAAATTAGTAGTTTATTGTAAATATAATTATTACTACTATAATTACTATCAAGAATGTAGAAACGGAAGAAATCGCTATGTGACCGTGAGTCTTGTAAAGCAAGCAGATACCTAGATGTGGCATACCAGTTCACTCATAATAAGTTGTATATAGTGATGACTATGGCGTTATCATCTTTTAGTAATATGTATGATGACAATTAGATCTTTTATTTGCAAATCACTATATTATCGAAATACAACTCAATCAATATATTCACTACAAAAAGAAATAGATAACACAGATATGCACATACGATTATGAATCAAATAGTCAAATATTCACATTGTAGGACTATAGGATTTCATAAAATAGAAGGCTTTGATATAATTGCATTAAAGATGTAACCCTCGCTCCCTCTTGGGGCTTGGTCTACATCTTTTACTTTCCTCGTATAATCTAAGTTTTATCATGGAGTTCTAGCATCTAAATAATTTACATAGTTCTCAAACCTAACAGGGGCATCACCAAAGGAACAACCAGTTTTGCTACCAGCATAATTTACATAGTTCTCAAACTTCTTCTTCAGCAGTGTATGGTGTTGGCTTGTTTTGCTACCAGCATAATTTACATAGTTCTCAAACACTATTGGAAGAATATACATGAAAATCAGGGTTTTGCTACCAGCATAATTTACATAGCTCTCAAACGGGCTATCACGGAACAGACATAGCAACAAAGTTTTGCTACCAGCATAATTTACATAGTTCTCAAACTCAGAGTTGCGCATAAAAGTTGAGCAGATGGTTTTGCTACCAGCATAATTTACATAGTTCTCAAACCAATAGGCGTTGTATGTGGAACAGGTTTAGTTTTGCTACCAGCATAATTTACATAGTTCTCAAACCGTTTATTGTCAACTTTTGCAGTCCACCCTGTTTTGCTACCAGCATAATTTACATAGTTCTCAAACCTCAAATGCTGAGTACATGTAAATATCCAACATAGTAATTGGTATGCTATTTTGCATACCAATTATATCACACATAGATCTTTATCAATTATATGGACATTATTGTTAATACCATTATCCAACGATAAATATCTCTCAATCAGCAAAACTCTTATTCCTTTATAGTCCATTATTTTCATAAAATTGTTAAATTCCTCACCTGTCAGAAAACTACGTAGTGATACAAAAACAAATAATTTAGTTTTGATAATTTGAGAAAAAATATCGATGTAATCAATTACCTCTTCTAATAATGATGAATAATTATGTTCAAGCTGTATGTCCAACATCTTAATAATATCAATTTTAGTTAAACTTTGACTAAAGCATAAAGGATATGGTGCTGAATTAATCAAATCATTTCCAAATTCAATTAATTTATGATATACATCGCGGTATAAATCATCATTATCATAGCTACTCTCTACATACTGTTGTAACTTATTCTTCAATTGTTTAGATAAACTACTTATTTCGAATACATCTGTAATCAATAGAATATTTTTAGAAATATCTAAAATTTCATCATTATCCGAAAGAATAAAATCTCCTATCTTATTATTTATTTGAAATTTAAGTTGAAGAATAATAGTTCGTAATAATTCAACATTTTCAACTACCAATGTTTGTGATTGTTTCTCAAAATCTAGTGTTTCAAAAAATTTAGAATAAGCTAGTTTCATAATATAATCATTCTTTCTGATGAATTAATAACATCACCCTTTTTGTTTCCAATAATCATTTCCATATTTGAATACTGTTTTTCAGTTACTGTGAGTATCTGTATCAATCCCTCATCTGGACTATTTTTTCTTATATGAGAAATTAATGAATTTGCAGCCAACTGATTTTGTGCCAATTTTGAGTATACTGATTCTTGCATCATAATAAATCCATCTTTTAATAAGAATCTACGAAACTTTGTATATGCACGAATACCTTGTATCGTAGTTATAGGTAAATCAAAGAATACTATCACTCTCATAACACGTAAATTCATATTCAATAAATTTAATTAGACTAGGATCTTCAGATGAAATCGAATCCAGTATACTCTTAATATAAATTTCAATCGCATTGAGCATATATTGTTCTCGACCCATAATACTTACCTTCCTATTAAGGAAGGTAAGTATTGATTGCTTAATATCAGTGGAAAGAGCAGCATGTTCAAGTTTTAATATTAGCAAATCAATAAAAGGTCGTAGCGGTTCCATCAGATCACAAGCAAGATTATAACAATTAAAAATATTATCATGATGAATACCAATCTGTGTAATATATCCATTTTTTACAATTTCTCTACAAACCGTCGAGAGAAGAATACTGTATCCATAATTCAATTGAGCATTGATTATATTCTCTTTATCATCACGCGAAAAATCTTTTCCGAATAATGAATTAAAGTAAACCTTTGCTGCATGTCCTTCGCGATTTGTAGCATCCCCTATTTCAACATCATAAGAATATTGCTTTAATTTTTCACCAGAACTTATATGATTATATTTATTTAAGACATTCATCTGACCAATTATTTTTCTAGTCACAACTTCCTTCCAAATAATCATTTTTGAATTTAAATTCCAGTTATATTGTTTTCTAATTTTCTCACTAGTATCATGCGATCCATAAAACGGAATGTATTGCCCGTTAGGATATCTTTTCTCGTCACAGAATATTATTCCAATCTTATTAGCCGCAAGTTCGCACAATAGATATGCTGTCAATGATACAGATGGTGTTTCAATAATTATCAAAGAAATTTCGCTAAGATGAATTCGTGAAACTTGATTAATTGAACGAACTACCAAGTAATCCATCTTGTAATCAAGTTTCGCTGTATTCAATATGATTACCGTACGCCAACCCATATTATTTTAGTAAATCTACTTCTTTCTCAAATAGACCCGTTACGGATTGATGAACCAAAACAAATGTCCCATTTGAAGGTAGTTTCTGTGATAGATAAATGATTCCGACTTGCTTTTTCCCATTTAGTTTTTCAAGGTTAGATATCTCTCTTGTACATCTAAATGATGCTAATACTTGCAATAAAATAGAACATTGATCTAACAAATCAATTGATTTAAAATGTCCCTCATTCTCACTAATTGCATTACCCAAAGATCCTAAAACTCGATTATACGGAGTATCTAGCAACTTATTTTTAAAGACTGTATAAATTTTAATATTTGTATCTTTATTAATCCCAAGATTTACTGCTCTTTCCATATTTTTATCATTAGGTTCTTGTAAATATTTTGCAATATCCTTTAAGTACTTCGAATACTCATCATCAATTACTAGTTGATATACATGTTGGCAGACATATCGATCTCCTGTTCTTCCTTTTATTATCCTCATATCGCCATTAATATTTAGAAGACTTCCTAACAAAATTTTATGATTAATTATTTTGACATTTGACAAGCCCAAAATTTGTTCACAGTATTTTTTTGGATTTTCTTTGTAAAAATCAACATTCTTTACAAAAACTGTCTCAAGAGACCTCTCTCTAGATTTTTTCCCATCATACTCAACAGCGAACAAGAATGCTCCAGACAACTTATTATATCCACCATATTTTTCTATATCCTTGCCTTGCTTAATCGGGAATTGCCCTTTACCCTTTGGAACAATCTGTTGATCAAATAATTCTCCTTTAACTTCATATGGAGCAAATGTAATAATAGGATTATTTTTAGCCATATACTTTTTAACAGTATCAAAAGTACTTCCTTTAGCATCCCATGCCCCAGCTACATTAAAATCAAACACCCTCTTTAAGCTGTAATTCTCATTATGGATATTCATAAAGAATTTTTCTGTGAATTTAGTATCATAAACATTTCCGACCACAATATTTAAATATGCATCCTTTGCATGGTGTAAATCGTTTATTTCTCTAAACTTCGGTAGTTCTTTATCTTTTCTATTTCTGAACTCACTAACATTCCCTGCTTTGGAATATACAATTTTCGCTGATGGGTATTCTTTCTGTAATAGTGTTGCCAATGCTTTTGTAGATTGTTGTGTTTCAATTAACTGTCTTGCAACAAAAGAAGATAGCTCATCGTCAGTTAATTCATAATTGCGAGTAAGGCGTTTATATTTCTCTTCATTAATCAATCCTTTTTCTTTAAGGATTTTCCAGAACGGTTGCATCTTCTGACGTATATCTTCTGAAATAGGATAAATATCAGTCTTCTCACCATTAATATCCTTTTCAACTAAAACACGATTTGTAATACTATCATCTTTAATCTTTGAACGTGGGTAAATATGATCAATATCATATGTATTCTTATCATTGATCAGCTTGTCAAAATCAATTCTCTTTCCAGAGTACATACTTCTACCCATTTGAGTATAGTAAAGATATAGTTGGTCTCTACGTAATCTTGAATTACTCTCACTGCTTAACTTTTCAAATAATTCTTCATCATAAAAACCATCAGCTTGGGATTTACAAGATTTGTATAACTCCAAAAGTACATCTTTACGTGATTCAGTTCTCTTTTTCTTCATTGCGCTCTTCTTTTCTCTAGCCATTTCAATGAAGATTTTCTTTGGTGCAGATTTTTTAATATCTACAATTTCATCTACAATACGTAAGGCTTGCCAAATACTACGTCTAGCAGCTGGAGAGATATACATATCATCTAGTTCCTCGTGCAGACTTTGCTTCACATCATAATTTTCTGCTTTGTACTCTTCGATACTCTGTTTAAACTGGTACTTTTTATTTTCCAAAATTTCCATCAATGTAGCATTTGTATTCCACATAATATCAAGAATGTTACATGCTTCTCCATCTTCAGGATTAATTGTATAAATGTCCGTTAATAACGTCTTAGATAATCTACCCCATTCCTTGTAATTTAGTTTTGCAAGATACTTAATATCATTATCAGATAATCCCTTGATATTGTTCTTTAACCATCTTCTAAGCATTGATTTATCATCAGAATAAACTAAAATACCTTTAATAATTTTCTCAATTTCTTCTGGAGTACACTTATTCTCTTCCATAATTTGAGCAAAGTCATGATGTGATTTCAGCTTGGCTTTTATTTCAATGTCAACACCGCTAATGATATCTTCTTTTTCAATATGTCCATTCTTCAATAAGTAAATGTAAATTGATTTTCTAGTCACTTTTTTCTTACTGTTTTCAAAGAGATCGGTATAAATAGCTTGTTTAACTTCAACAGGAATTGCTTTACCATTCACCTTGATAGGATTAATTTCATTCAAAACATTATATTTACTATATAGTAGTGAATCCATCGGTAGAACTGGATCATTTGTATAAGTGCACCGACCAATTAATCGATTCATAAATTCATGAGCAGTCTTATCCAAATCAATAACATTACTAAAATTCCATGGATATATTTTTTCATCGCTTCTATATACCCAGGAACGAGTAGATTTTGTATTTAGTGGTCCAACATAATACGGTATCTTAAACTTAAAAATTAGTTTAATCTTATCGACTACAGATATATCTTCTTCTTTATCATTCATAAACGGTAAATACCCTACGATATTTTTGAGAATTTGGTTTAATTCTCTTTCATGAATTTGATATGGTACAACAGAGTTATTTGTTCCCTTTAATTTAGTTAAGAATGATTTATCCTCAACTTCCTTAGCAATTCTAACTTCATCTTCATTTTCAGATTTTGCCATATCTTTGATATATGGCTTAATGAATAAACAGAATTCCTCTTGACTACAAACATTCTCTGAATTGGTCTGGCTATATGCCGCATAATTTTTCTTCTCTGTTGGACTACTAAAAATCTTTTTATAGTCGTCTGGATGATTTTTCTTGATATATTTCTTAAGAATCATCAAGTCTTTTTTGTTCTTTTCGAATAACTCGACTTTTGCATCACAGAGATATTTATGTATGCCTAAAGAAGAAGTTAATACAGCTATATCGTATACTTCTTTTGCATGTATTAATAAGTCTATGTTATCCCCAAGAATATCTACAACATCATTTAATGTTTCCTCAATATCGCTATCTAAAGATAATTTTTGTTTTCCATCAAGTTCAACATCTTTAAATAGGTTAGATAATGAGATTGAATATCCGGATAACATTTCAATTAAAACTGAAATATTAATATTTTCAGAATCTGTAATCTCTCCATATAACTTTTTAAGAGATGTTTTCTTCTCTTTCTTTGTAAGATGCTTATCAGATAAAACGTTGATAAATTCTTTTTTATTTTCAATCTTAAATTCAATATCATTTTCATTAAGATACTCTTCAAAATCGGTTACTGCTTCATCTAATGTCTTTACATCTCCATTAGCTGAATTGTCATAAATAAAATGACCGCGATATTTAATCAAATGATGCAACGCCAAAAATACCAAACGTATATCGTGTTCCGTAGGGTTATGAATTAAATCTCTACGCAAATGATAGATTGTTGGATATTTTTTTAAATAGTCTTTATCCGTTAAATTGGTGTCATTAAACAGAAGGAACTTTGATGGTTTGCTCTTGTCATCTGCCCATAAGTTACTTTCATGTAGTCTTACAAAGAAATTATCATCAATTTTGCGGATTTCTTTTTCAAATATTTGTTCTAGTAATAATAGTCTGTACTTTCGTCTAGCTAATCTTCTACGATTGCCACGATGTGTTCGACGTTCTTCTGCTGTAGATGCTTCATCAAAAAGCCTGGCACCCCACATAGACTTTCCTCTAAATTTCAGAACATTGTAATCTGTGTCTGTTACTGCCCATCCAACTGAACTCGTTCCTACGTCTAAGCCTAAATAGTAATTGCCTTGTTGAAGATTGTTACCATTGTTTTTCATTTTTTCCTCCATTTTTGAATAATATTATTGACAACAATTTTATTTTTAGTATTATGAAATTGTCTTATACCAGTAAGATAATTTACATAGTAAGTTCAAACAAGCTTTTAGCGAAATTACCGCTTTGCGGATTCACATTGTGTGAAGTTAACTCTCGAAAGAGAGTTTTTTCTTTTCATGCTTATATATTTCACAATACTGAAAAACTATTATTAAAAAACATAAAACCTATTATTGATTGTTACGGCTGGCAAAACTCACTATACAAAGTATAGTACAACATTTTTTCTATATCAAATACGATTTAGAGATATGCTTGCAGATAGCATGTTAGATAATTCCCTTATTTCCTATACTAGCTTGTATTAATTTTCATTTATGTTTGATCCTTTCTAGAGTATGTTTCTCTTTTTCAGTTTTTAGTCTACTAAAGTATCTATACAAAAAATACGCCAGATTCCACAAATATATATTTAAAACCGATCATTTTTCAGATCGGTTTCCTTGTTAATAGATATTTTTATCCAAAATTAATGCTTATTTTACAGCATTAGCGATGAAATCCCATGCCTTCATGCCATTAGCATCACATGTGTTATTGAAGAAATAGATCCAGCTCCAATGTCCCATATATTGGTATGGTTTTCCTGTATTCTCTAATGTTGGCTGTCCATTATCATCTGCGTAGTATGTTCCTGTTGTATCTACAACATGTTCGGTTACTGATGCATATGTGTGTGTTGCTCCAGCTGCTTCTAATCTTTGTAGAAGTGGTACTTCATGAAGTTCTGGTACAACCGTTGTATCATCTTGAGAATAAACATAATACATCTTCAAGTCAGCTAATGTCTTTACTTGTTCATCAGTAATTAATGCATTTGGAAGTGCTTCACAAATTGGTACATATGCATCGTATTCTGTTGGAAAGTTAAGCGCCATTAACATTGTCATATAACCACCATTTGAACACCCTGCAATTACAACCTTTGTAGAACCAGTCTCTTCTTTGTATTTTGCGATCAGTTCATGTAAGGATTCTAAATAATGTGATGTGCCATCTGCTTGAATGCCACCACCAGTAAAGTTTGTCATCTTACCATCGTTATCCATCCAGTATGTTGGACATTGTGGCACAAGAATATTTGCTCCACCTACTGCAGATTGGAACTCTTCATCTCCTAAGATTCCTGCTTTATTTGCAAGCAGTGTTACAGAAGGATCTGTGTTCTCTGTTCCACCTTCGCCAAGACCATGTAACCAAACAACTAAAGTCTTACTTCCACCTTCTGGTGTATAGGAAGCGTATTGATACTTTACACCATCTTTTGCTTTAAAAGTATCTATCTTAAATTTATCTACAGAAGTTGTTTTAGATGCAGGATCAATACTAATTGTAAAATCCTTTATTTCTGTACCATTACTTGTAAGCTTCGCATTTTCTGCTTTTGTAACTGTTAATGTATATGGTTTTGACCATGTATTCATCATACTTGGAAATGAGAATAGTAATGGTGACCCATCATTTGGTGAAACATAGAGTTCAAGCTTTACACGTGTTGAAGGTTCTGTTGTCTTCTTTCCATTCTCATCTACAAGATAAGCATTCGTAACTTGACGTGATACATCAACTTCCTCTACTGGGAATCCCTCTGCCATGAAATTTGTTGCTTGTTTGTGTTCTGTTACTGTAAATGAATCTGTGGTCACAGCATCTAATGGATGATCTAAATTCATTATGATGCTATCTGTTCCACATCCCCAATCATATCCTGTAATTGTCATATCATATGCTCCTGTAATTACATCGCTTCCTGCTACGGAATTCTTTTTTCCTGCACCGCATCCTGTGATTGGTAACATCAATGTGCATGCAAGAATCATCTTAAAAGTATTATTCATTCAAATACCCTCCTGTAGTTAAGTGTATTGAATGTAAGCGATTACTTATAGTTATTTTCTAACCATTATTAGGCATAAAATAACTACTATGTTCTTGTTTCCATTTAGTTGGGTTACAATGATGTTTCTTTTTGAATTCCCTTTCCAAGGATTTCACATTCGCAAATCCACAGATAGCACTAATTTCTGAAATTGTATGTCTATTTCCTAATAATTCGGCTTCAGCTTTTTGTATACGAATTCTTGTCGCATACTCCCCTAACGAAAACCCTGATACTTCTTTGAACTTTCTTGAAAGATAACCATACGACACATTCATCGCTTCTGCTGTCTTCTTTGCATTGAAGACTTCAAATACATGTATTGACATATAATGCATTGTATTTGTAATTAAATCTATCACGTTAGGGATAATTGTATTTTCTTTTTGAATCATATATCGATTACATAAAATACTCAGAAAATGATTCAGTGCAGTCATAACAATTAATCTTCTATTGGCTAGGTTACTATCGTATGCCTTTATAAGTTGACACAATAGTTCTGTCATTTTCTTTCTATCTTCTTCAAAGTATTCATGCGTGAATGTTATTTCTTCAAAATTCTCGATTAAATAACATAGATATGGATATGAAATCTGTATCGCGTATCCATGGTAGATATAATCTGCGTCTGCTATTTCAAGTTCATGAACACTAGCTGAATTAATAAGTGCAAAATCCCCTGGATAAACTTTTCTATCACCTTGATCTTCATGAATTTGTGTACCACCAGATTCTGGTAATAAGATTTCTATACTTCGATGCCAATGCCGTGGTACAGAAATATTTTTGGAAGTATTATCAATCTTCACCTCAATGATAGATAGTGGTATATCATCATCCATTTTAATAGGCTCATAGATTTCGTCATATGTATCAACTGCTTTACCAGGATAGTGAGACATAAATGTATCGACACGGAATTTACTCATTACTAAGTCTCCTCATGTTTCAGAAAAGTAAATATATAAAGTATATATTTATCATAACCTATAAACATCTGTTCATCCATGCATGAAAATTTCCATCTAATATAAAAAAACAGTACATTTAAATCAATGTACTGTCATAACTAACTAATGAACAATGCGATAATACGCTCTTGATGTAAGACGGAATATGACAAAATAAACAATGAAGAAGATTCCGATTACCGCAAATAACATCTGTGCATACTCCATATAGGAATTTACCGAAAATAAACCAAGTAATTGAGAAACTATCTTTGAAGCTACTAAGCTATGTAAAGTAGCTACTGCTAGTGGTGCTAAAAATAACCACAAAACCTGCGAATTACTTGTTTGGTGAATTAATTGGTCTGGTAATCCAACTTTTTTCATGATTTGGAATTTATCGCGATCTTCATATCCTTCATTAATCTGTTTGTAATATGTAATCAACACAGTACCGACAATAAAGATAATGCCAATTAATATACCTAGGAATAGGAATCCACCATTTAACTCATACGCTTTTTTGATAGTTTCCTCTCTCGTTTCAAAATCGAATGAGTGTTCTTTTGCGTATGTTGACTGTGTTGCAAAATATTTTGTTTTATCAACTACATTTGATTTAAGATTCCAATTTAAACTTGCTGTTATATTTGGCGTGTAATATTCACCTTTATCAAAATTCTTCATCTGGAGAACTTCCCCAATTTTTTTCATAACTGTGAAATCTTTTGCGATGATTCCATAACTTTCTACGGCATATGTTGAGGGAATAAAATTTGGAACTTTATGAATCGTATATGTAATATCACCAATCTTAACTTGATCTAAATCGAGTAGATTTTTTTGATTTGCACACATTAATATTTCGTTGTCATTTAATTCAATTTGTTGATGTGTACGTTTATTGTAACTTGCAAGGTCACTAATAATCATGAAATATGGTTTTTGTGATTGTTCTGATTTCAAGGCTGTTAATGCATTCCCAACACGAGATGCGGCCGTTACATATCCATAAGAAATATAATCATCATCAAGACCATTAGAAAGCTCTAAACCTTGATTAGCTGCAGTATATAAAATATGCTCAATTTCATTTTTATTTTCTGTAGTAACGGTTTCATTAGAGGATAATAAATATTCACGCGGCATCAGATTATCTACCGTTTTCTGAATTGTCGAGTAAATCGCTGCGGTTGCAGATAATGTAATCAATACACCAGTGCTAAGAATAGATACACTCGCCAATGATACTGCGTTTGCCTTCATACGATACAACAGTCCACTAACACTTAGAAAATGTGTTGGCTTATAGTAATATTTTTCATTCCCTCTTTGTAGCTTTAAGATGAAAATTGAGAATGATATATACAAAAGATATGTTCCTAATAGCACTAATAATGCGGCTGAGAAGAAATAAACCAATGAACTTAATATTCCTTGAATTGTTAAGGCAATTGCATATCCTGCACCAAGTAATATAAAGCCTAGTAATAAGAATAAATATCTATTTTTTGGCTCACCCTCACCTTTATGTTGATTTCCTAGAAGTTGTACAGGAGTTGCAAGATAAATCTTAATATTATTTCTGACAAGAATAATCACAAATAATACGAAAGCCAATACCACTGTTGATACACATGCAGTCATACTAAATGGAAAATCCATTAAACGACCAGCTGTATCTTTCAACAGATAATTCAATGCAATGAAAGTAACTTTTCCAAAGATATATCCACCAATAACACCAATTAAAAGTGTGCAAATAAACAACACAAAATATTCAATGAATAGAATTTTACGGATATGTTTCTTCTCTAGACCAAGAATTCCATATAATGCAAATTCCTTATTTCTACGTTTCATTAAGAACCCATTTGCATACATGATAAAGATAAATGTAAAGATAGCAACTAATACGACACCAAATTGAATAACAGATGGTAAATCCGCATGTCGTGTCTTTACATACTCATTTGACAAGAGAGATACCATAATATTAAACAATAAAAACATGATTCCAATTGATAATACAAATGGTATTTCAAGCAATCTATTTGCATGCAGGTTACGTTTTGCAAACCCTAATGCCATGCCCCACTTCATTAGTCTTCACCTCTTTTTGAAAGCACCAATTGTGCTTGGTGAATACGTTCCATGAAGTCTGCTTGATTCTCATTAGTACCTCGATACAATTCATGATAAACAATGCCATCTTTAATAAATAAAACTCTCTTAGCATAAGAAGCTGCACGAAGTGAATGTGTAACCATCAGAATTGTTTGACCATTTCGATTAATACTATCAAATAGATTTAGAATCATTTCGGATGAAGCAGAATCTAAAGCACCTGTTGGTTCATCCGCCAATAACAATGATGGTTTTGTAATCACTGCTCTTGCGATAGCTACTCTTTGTTTCTGACCACCTGAAATTTCATATGGATATTTATTTAACAATTCCTGAATTCCAAGACAATCCTGCATGCTTGATAGTCTATTCTTCATCTCTTTCACAGAAACCTCAGATAGAACAAGTGGTAGAAAGATATTATCCTTATTGGTAAATTGATCTAGTAGATTAAAATCCTGAAAGACAAATCCAAGTTCATTTCTTCTAAAACTTGCTATTTCCGAGTCTTTTAAATTACTAATGTTTTTCCCATTCAATAAGATGTTACCTGATGTTGGTTTATCTAGTGTCGCAATCAAGTTTAAAAGTGTTGTTTTTCCTGCACCAGATTCTCCCATAATCGATATAAATTCTCCCTGCTGTACGGAAAAATGAATACCACTTAAAGCTTCTGTTTTAATATTTTTTGTTTGATATATTTTCTTAATATCTGTAAGTTCCAATACTGTTGTCATATTTGAATTCTCCTTTTGTATAGTCTTATTTTATAGTCGCAAAAGACTACTAGCATTTATCAAACATGACAAATCATGCCTGTATTCTTACATTTTTGTAAGGTTATTAGGAAATACCAATCGAAAGATACTACCTTTAGATAGCTTTGACTCTACCTCAATTTGAATATTTAATTTCTCAGATATCTTCTTAGCAAGGTATAATCCTAATCCACTTGACTTCTCATTCATTCGACCATTAAAGCCTGAATATCCACGGTCAAATATCTTAGGAATATCTTCACTGCGAATCCCAATTCCTGTATCTTTGATTTCTAATGCATGTTTATCCTCAAGATATTGAATCGATATCTTTCCATTCTCTGTGTACTTCAGCGCATTCGATAAGATTTGTTCGATAAGAATCGTAAGCCACCGACTATCACTAACTACAAACGTTACATTACTTTGATACTCTAAAGAAATATGATTATGAATAAATAACAACGAATATTTCTTCAATAGATTCTTGATGATATCATCGAGATTCACCTGTGTAATATCCATATCAGTAGAATGATCAATCACCTTTAGATAATTCATTGCCATATTGATATATTGTTCTATATAGATTAACTGCATTTTTAATTTTGTATTGGTAGTTTCATCAGGTTTTTCTAACAGAAGTTTACTTACAGTCATAGGTGTTTTAATTTGATGAAGCCACATCAAAAAATATGCATTTAAATCATCCCTCTGATCTAGTATTTCACTTTTCAGTTTTTCATTTTCATATAATAATCTTTCATTATCATCTTTTACATCACTTATTTTTTGATAATTAAACCAATACACTATCAAATAGATGAATAACACAAAACCTAATATCTCTACTCCTAGAAATACATACTCTATCTCTATTTTCGCAAACACAAAAATAGAGATAAATACGATACAAACAAGAAGATATCCAAACAGAATAACACTCTGACTTTTTATATAATCCCACAATAATTTCATCGTATTATTTGCCTTCTTTCAAATAGTATCCAATTCCTTTTTTCGTCTGAATCAAATCATCTAGTCCAATTTCTGATAATTTTTTTCTTAGACGCGTCATATTAACTGCCAAAGTATTATCGTCGATAAAATTATCACTTTGCCAACAATGATCCATGATACTATCACGCTTTGCGATATCCCCTTTCGCTTTAAATAAAGTCTCTAGAATCAATAGTTCTGTATGCGTTAGATCAATCGATTTCTTACTGCTTTCTAATTTAGCCGCCGATAAACTCAACTTCAAATCACCAAAGATCAAATTATCTGTAGATATTGCATAATCGTATGTTCTACGAAGTAATGCTTGAATCTTTACACGTGCTAAGTGAATACTAATTGGTTTGGTAATATAATCATCTGCACCACACTGCATTGCCATAACCATATCCATGTCATCACTATGTGATGATATAAAAATAATCGGCACGCTCGACTCTTCGCGAATCTTTTGGGTCCAATAATATCCATTGAAATATGGTAATGTAATATCCATTAAAATCAACTGAGGTGTCTGTTCTCTAAACTCTTCTAATACTGCATTGAAGTCATGAATAGAACAAGTTTCATATCCCCACTGTTTCAATTCTTCACTGATGACTGTTACTATATCTTTATCATCTTCTACTATTAATATCTTCATCATCGTTACCCCAGCTAAATCATGTATAAAATACATAGAACTATCATAACACACAAAAAACCAGTGAACCTCCAGCTTATCATGCTAGATATTTATATAGTGTTATTATAATATCCATGAAGACGGAGATTCTATGATTGAAAGTACCGCTGCCAAAGAACTAGCAATGAAACTCAGAAAATTATGGGATAATGACAACTATGTCAAAGGCATTATTGCATTTGCAAAAACAGAAAAAAATATTATCACGATATCTCAATTCATTGATATGTCCTATCGTTTGAACAAAGAAATAACTGCTAATAATATTTCATACCTGCTTGAAGTACTAGAAAACAAGTCATAATATGGAATCATTTTTCTTTCTACACTGGTATTTTTATGATTTATGTTGTACAGTCTGAATGCAAGCATGCTGTGGCACCCTTTATCGCTTCAATGCGTGTCAGCCAGAGTCTGCTTGCATTTTATATGCTTTCATATTAGTGCTACTATTTTATTATAATTCTTTCTTCTATGTTTCTAAAAACTGTACTATATGCATAAGTCAGTTTATCTATTAACACGTAATAAAAGTGAACCTTTCATTATCATTTAACAATAGGTTCACTTTTTATACGTTATTTTATAGGCACATCTGGTAAATCTTCTTTACATCTTCCACTGTTAATGGAACATATGCACGCTTTAATCGGTCATGTGAACATGCGGACTCTGCCATTGCTTGGAAGTGTTCTTCATTAATGTTTACTTCTGTCAGTGTCATTGGAATTCCATTGGACTTGAAGAAGTCATGTAATGCTTGAATCCCCTGCTTTGCTAGAGCTGCTTCATCATCACCTTGTAGACCCCATACATTTCTTGCAAACTTTGCTAGACGTGGTGTAATCGTTGGATCCTTTGCAAGGATATACTCTAGCCATCTCGGAGTAAGAATTGCTAGACCTACACCGTGTGTGATGTCATAGTATGCACTTAATTCGTGTTCCATCGCATGACATGGCCAGTATGTATCAAGCTTGCCATATTCTGGAATGCCAGAACATGCGATTGAAGAATTCCACATCAAATTAGCACGTGCAGAATAGTTTGTAGGTTCTTTTAATGCGATTGGAAGATTCTTAATCACTGATTTTAGTACACCCTCTTGGATTGCTTCAGAGAGGTCTGAATCATCTGTTCTTGAGAAGTAGCCTTCCATGATATGACTCATGATATCAGCGGAACCTGCAGCGGTTTGATATGCAGATACGGAGTATGTATAGGTTGGATCACAAATGGATACCTGTGGAAATGTAAAGGATCTACCAATCTTTTTGTTTAATGCCATGTTGGAGATAACACCACCACCATCAAATTCAGAACCTGTTGCGGCGAGTGTCAAAATATCAACAAGTGGTAATGCTTTGGAAGTGCCGCGAGAATCAAGTACCATCTGCCAATAGTCATCGCCTTTGTAATATGCACATACTGCAATTGCCTTTGAACAGTCTAGCGTACTACCACCACCGACGGATAAAATCACATCGATGTTGTGTTCTTTACATAGCTTAGAACCACGCTCTACTGTTTCAATACGTGGGTTTGGTTCAACACCTGCACATTCTACGACAGTAAATCCACCTTCATTTAGAATCTTCATTACTTCATCGTATAATCCAATTTTCTTAATAGAGCCACCACCATAAGTAAGTAGTACGCGCTTACCATATTCGTTTAAGCTCTTAGCTAGATGTGAAATTGCTCCTTTGCCAAAATAGAGTTTGGTTGGAATGTAATGTTCAAAGCTTTCCATTGTATATTCTCCTTTTCTATAGCGATACAAATCAATTATTCAAAGTTTACTTTGTTGTTATCGAAGCTTTTGATCTTTGCAAGACTTTCGACACGATAGCCTTGTTTACGTAACTTCTCTCCACCACCTTGGAAGAGTTTTTCTACACAGATACCAAATCCCACAACCTTTGCGCCGCTTTGGTTTGCGATATCAATGAGGCCATCTGCTGCTAAACCATTTGCTAGGAAGTCATCGACAATTAAAATATGATCATCTTCGTTTAAGTAATCTTTGGATACTGTTACTGTAAAATCCTTGTTGTAAGTATAAGAATGTACGTGTGAGGTATATACACCATCCCCAATATTTTTAGATTTTGCCTTCTTTGCGAAAACAACTGGCACATGGAAACGTTGGGCAATTGGTACTGCAACCGCAATACCAGAGGCCTCAATCGTTAAGATACGTGTAATCTTTTCATTTTTATATAAACGGTAAAATTCATCTGCCATCTTATCAAGCATCTCAACATCGATTTGATGATTCAGAAAGCTATCTACCTTTAGAATGTTTCCTGGAAAAACCTTACCATCTTGTAATATCTTTGCTTCTAACTCTCTCATAGGTTATATAGTTTTGTATACTTCTCTTCAAGGTAATCTAAGTAGTAATTTACGTTAAATTCTTCTCCTGATACCATTTTCATTAGCTCTGGTGCTTCATATCTGAATCCATACTTATGGATATGTTCCTTAAGCCAGTTCATGATGACATCATATTGGTTATTACTTAGTAATGTATCTACATCTAGGTCTTTACGCATTGCATGCATGTATTGTGCCGCAAATGCAGTACCGAGTGCATAAGTTGGGAAGTAACCAAAGCTTCCATCTGACCAGTGTACATCTTGTAAAATACCAACTTTATCATTTGGTACATCAACACCCAAGTATTCTTTATACATTTTGTTCCAAGTCTCATTTAAGCCTTCTGTGGAGATTATTCCATTGAAGAGTCCCTTTTCAATTTCATAACGAACTAAGATATGTAATGGATACGTTAACTCGTCTGCCTCTGTACGAACAAAGGATGGTTTTGCGACGTTGATTGCTTCATAAAATTCTTCTATTGATACATTGCCTAGCTGGGTTGGGAATGTTTCTTGAAGCTTTGGATAATGATATTTCCAGAAGGCTGTTGTACGTGCCAAATAGTTTTCGCACAATCTGGATTGTGATTCATGCATACCAGATGAAATTCCTTCGGATAGAATCATGCCATCATACTTAGGATCTACATTATGTTCATAGTATGCATGTCCTACTTCGTGAACTGTAGATAATACTGCTGAGACAACATCGTTGGTCACGTACTTCGTTGTAGTACGGCAATCATTTTCGCATGTCCATGATGTAAATGGATGTTCAGATTCATTCTGATATCCCCATGATGAATCAAAGTGTAGATATGCAAGTAGTTGTATCATGAATTTCTTTTGATCTTCAATTGGGAATTCTTGATGCAAGAATGCTTCATTCTTTTGTTTTGCCTTTGTAACCTTTTGGATAAGTGGTACAAGTCTTTCCTTTAGTGCCGTAAAGAATACGTCGTACTTTTCTTGTGTCATTCCCGGTTCATAGTCATCAAGCATTTGATCATATAAATTCTTATCGCTATTGCGATAGCGATACATCTTCTTACTAACTTCGATAATCTTCTTCAAGTATGGTTCAAAGATAGAATAGTCGGATTGTGACTTTGCCTTAATCCATGCATCAAAGGATTCATCGCGTAGTTTTTGATATGCGACAAACTCTTCCTTTGGAATGCACATCGTGTCCATTGCTTGCTTATAGTAAAGCTCTATCGCACGTTTGTTGTCACCATCAATCTGTGGATCATCCTTTAATTCCTTTAAGAGCTGAACCATTGCTGGATCTGTTTCAATCGAGAATAATTCTCCCGCAAGATACGCGGAACGTTCATCACGATAAGCAGCTCCTGCGGATGGTGCGACGGTCTGTTTGTCTATGCCAATGATTGCTAATGCCATCTGATATGCAGAACGGCGAA
>ERZ773063.899-NODE-899-length-18428-cov-33.459587_pt1 | contig 18428 bp, 13 predicted proteins | sample MGYA00580625_ERZ773063 | MGnify/ENA primary metagenome ERZ773063 (study PRJEB29015, sample SAMEA2738022) | human oral metagenome | biome: human oral; feature: human-associated habitat; material: dental | place: China | collected 2042 ... | reverse complement strand
TCCTAAAGCGGGTGTCGGACGTTCGAATCGTCTCGGGGGCACAGAAAACCTTAATGTATAAGGGAAAATAGATCGGGATTCTGAATGGCAGAAGCGCTCAGAATCCCGATCTACTCTTTTATCTACTCTCTTTGCTTTACAAAACCATCCCGAGTCCGTTATCGATTAACGCCCCGAAGGGGCGCTAAGGGGCGTTGCTCGCGCAGCGAGCTCGCCAAGTGGTTGAGCCTCTAAGAACTCTCACGCCTGGGAGCGGGGCTCGCAGTGCGACCCCGAGCTGTTTGCTGGAGGTGAGGTCGTTTGTGAGCGTCCTTACCCGAGCTGGATTGCCCGGCCTCACCTCCACCTACTCGGGAGGTTGAAATGACTACTCCAACTACTGTTCGTCCGTCGGTCTGGATCGGCTGCCTTGCCTGCTATAACGCGGGTGTACTTAACGGACGGTGGTTCCCTGCAGAAGATGCCGATGAAGTTACGCCTGATGACCTACACCAGAACCCCACAGATCACGAAGAGCTATGGGTCTTCGATCACGAGGGGTTCCCCGTCGGAACAGGTGAGATGTCACCCACCACTGCTGTGCAGTGGGGTGAGCTGTTCGATGAGGTCGGAGAAGTGCAGTGGCCTGCACTGCTCGCCTGGGTCGAGACCGGCTGCTACATCGCAGGCGGCGATAACCTGCCGAGCGCGTCCGACTTCGAGGAGAGATATTGCGGTTGCTGGGAGTCGTTCGCTGACTACGCTACCCAGCTGGCTGAGGACATCGGCTTAATTGACGGATGGCCTGAGGAGGCGCAGCGCTACTTCAACTGGGAAGCGTGGACTCGTGACCTCAAGTTCGACTACACCGTCGCGGATGCCCCTGACGGCGGAGTCTTCATCTACAGATCGTTCTGAGGCTAGGCCTCGGTCGCCGCATGGTGACCGGGGCCTAGCCTTTCCTTTCGCCCCTCAGTGTCACAGTGTCTACGTTCGTTAGTTCCCTAGTTTTGGTACAGTATTAACCAGTGGATGCCGATTGTGGAACACTTCAGTTCGGCTTTTTGCCTCTGTTGCCGTGCTCCTTGCGCTGTGTCCATAAACGAGCGATAACGGACAGTGAGCAGGGCGGGCAGTATGGCGGGCAACAGTAGCCTCGGTCGCGCTAAGGCGGCCAAGAATGACGAGTTCTACACACAGTGGCGATACATCGAACAGGAGATGAACGCCTATCTGGAGTTCGACCCTGACGTGTTCCGGGGCAAGACCGTCCTGCTGCCGTGCGACGACCCGGAGTGGTCGAACTTTGCCAAGTTCTTCGCCCTCCACTTCGAGGAGTACGGCCTGAAGAAACTCATCTCGACCTCCTACGCGCCGAACTCGAACGCGGGCGGAGAGTTCTATGCCCCGACGCTCTTCGAGCTTGATGACCCGCAGTACGACGCTGAGAAGTCGATGGAACGTGGCCGCATGTTCGTCCTGGAGCCCGCAGACCTCAGCGGTGATGGTCGCGTGGACATCGATGACCTCAAGTGGTCTTATCTTGAGGGCGATGGTGACTTCCGCTCTGCCGAGGTCACCGCCCTGCGCGACGAGGCCGACATCGTGGTAACCAACCCGCCGTTCTCCCTGTTCCGTGAGTTCGTCGGGTGGCTCGTTGAAGGCGGCGTGCGGTTCTCCGTGATCGGCAACAACAACGCGATCACCTACAAGGAGATCTTCCCGCTCATCCAGAGCAACCGCCTCTGGAAAGGAGCCACCGCGAACGCGACCGATATGGTCTTCGGCGTTCCCAAGGGATCGGACATCAAGCCCGCAGACGCCGCGAAGGCTGAGCGACTCGGGTACCCCGCCGACGAGAGCTACGACTACACTCGCCTGGGCAACTCGTGCTGGTTCACCAATATCGAGCACGGACGCCGCCATGAGCCTCTCCAGCTCATGACTATGGCCGACAACCAGCGTTACTCGAAGCATAAGCAGATCGTCGAGACCGGCTATGTGACCTACGACAACTACGACGCAATCGAAGTGCCGTTCGTAGACGCTATACCCAGCGATTACACAGAAGCGATGGGCGTGCCTATCACGTTCTTGGACAAGTACAACCCTGAGCAGTTTGAGATCATCCGTTTCCGCCACGGTGACGATGGCAAAGATCTCGTGTACACGAGAGAGAGAGAGAGTAACTCCGTACTTTCGGATTCTCATTCGCGCAAAGAACGTCTCGAACGAATCATGACCGAGCAATACGGATACGCGCTCCACGAGCTCGACTACTGCGCAGGTGTGATGGGCGTGCCTATCACGTTCTTGGACAAGTACAACCCCGACCAGTTCGAGCTGCTGGGACGTGATGGGGACCTTGACTTGTCCGTCACATATGACTTTTTCACTCCTCCGTGCGCTGAAGACGAGGACAAGTACAAACGAGCGAACCGAACCTGGCGCGTTCAGAACGCGTACATCGTAACTGGCGGTGTTGCCCAGACCGCCTATAAGCGGATTTTCATTCGTAATCTCCACAAAGAGCAGAAGGCCTGAGCTATGAAGACCGAACTCATCACCGACTACACCATCGCCGACATCACCAAGGGCTTCGTCTACAACGAGGCCGAGGGTAAGGGTCTCTACGGTCTCGACGGCGCTCTGACCATCCAGCCGGAGTACCAGCGTCACTACATTTATGGCGACGGCAAGAAGGACGTTGCCGTTATCGAGTCGATCCTCGCGGGTTACCCTCTCGGGCTGATCTATTTCAACCGTACGGACTCTGGGCAGCTCGAAGTTCTTGACGGTCAGCAGCGCATCACGTCCATCGGGCGCTTCGTCACGGGTAAGTTCGCCATCAAGGTGGACGGTCGCGAGCAATCGTTCTCGTCGCTACCCGCCGAGAAGCAAGAACTCATCCGTGAGACCCGTCTGCTCGTGTACGTGTGTGAGGGTACTGAGGCAGAGATCAAGGAGTGGTTTCAGACCATAAACATCTCCGGTGTGCCGCTCAACGAGCAGGAGCTGCTCAACGCTGTGTACTCGGGCCCGTTCGTGACCGCCGCCAAGGCCGTGTTCTCGAACACTGCTGACACGCGTCAGCAGAAGTGGTCGGCCTACGTCAAGGGGGATATTCGTCGCCAGGAAGTCCTCGCAGTAGCTCTCAAGTGGATCGCTACTGCTCAAGGACTTCCCAACCCGAGTGCGTATATGGCCGCACACCGACGCGATGAGAATGCCGCAGAGCTCATTGCATACTTCATCTCAGTTATTGACTGGGTATCAACCGTCTTCGACCGCATCCCCGACAAAGAAATGCGCGGTTTAGAGTGGGGCGACCTCTACGAGCGCTTTCACACCCAGCCCTACAGTGCGAGAGCCGTCAACGCGCGTGTTGATGCGCTCAGGGTCGATGGCGCGGTCCACAACGCCAGGGGCGTCTACGAGTACGTTCTCGGCGGCGAGGAGCACCCCGAACTGCTCCAGATCCGCATGTTCGATGACCGCATTCGCAAAGCTGTGTACGAGCGCCAGAAGGCTGACGCCGAGGCTCGTGGCGTGTCGAACTGCCCACTGTGCGCCGTGGGCACCAACGCGAACAAGACCAAGATCTACGCGATGAAGGAGATGGATGCCGACCACGTGACTGCATGGTCGAAGGGCGGTGCCACCGACGAGTCCAACTGCGAGATGCTCTGCATCACGCACAACCGAGCCAAGGGGAACCGCTAGACGCCCTCATGCACCCCGGTACGCCCTCACAGCCACGAAGGAGGTCTCCATGCTCATCGGTTACGCCCGAGTCTCGACGGCCCGGCAGCGCGAGTCTCTGGACACCCAGCGTGACGCTATCCTCGACGTGGGCTGCGACCCGACCCACTTCTTCGCCGACACTGTTTCCGGCAGCAAGTGGGAACGCCCCGGCCTCAAGAAGGCGTTCTCGTACATGCGCCCCGGCGGAAGCTGAGGGATGTACTCCCGGTCTCCTTGTGATGCCTGGTTCTTTTCCGGTTAGTCAGAGAATGCGTCTGTCGAGACCAACTCGCTGATCTTCGTGGCGATCTCTTCCATCGTGTCATCGGCTGTATCGAGTCCACTCCGTGACGCGAGGAGGGGGCTCTCTTCTCGCAGGTCATCGTAGGTTACACCGTGAACTATCGGGACGAGCAGATCGCGTGCGAGCAGGGCGGAGAGCTCTTTGTCGGCGACACCTTCAGCCTTGATTCTCTTGATGAAAGATTTCGTGACCAGGACCAGTCCAGCGCGCGACTTGGACAGCCCCTTGTCGATTTCGCGCATAAGATTCGAGCCCAGAAGCACTGCGTTCTCGCTAAACCACACAGATACGCCGACTCTCTCGAGCGCATCATTCAGCTCTTTTGCCGTCTCTCGCCGGTCGTCCCATGCGTGGCAGAGAAAGACGTCGTACTTGTCCGGTCGAAGGCCCTGTTCCTCGATGGATTTGCGAATCGGAGAGAGAGCTCGCACCTCTGATGCCGTGTACACCACGGTCGAAGACGAAGAGGACCAGTGCGGACGACTGTTTCGAGAAGAAACTCCCGTCCGGGTTCTGGGAGTCTGATACGTTGACGGTGAATAGGCGGATGGACTGCGGCTCGGGTAGTGCGAGCTGTAGTCGTACCGACCACCTCCACACACCGGGCAGCTCGCTCGTCCGCTTGCAGTGCGGTGCCCTTGGATAGGTGCTGTGCATCGTGCCATACCGATATTATATGCGCTTGGGGGCTACAGGCGGTGCCCGGAGCCCCCAAGGTTCTCGATAGTCCTCCTCTCACCACGTGCCGAACTCTTCGCGCAGCCGCTCACCGAGTCGCCATACCACAGCCGCGAACCCGGCTACCCCGCTGAGTGTGGCCAGCGCAATGAGGCCCTTTGCCCACCACGAGGTCGCTGCCTCGAATGATCCCCACGCCCAGCCCAGGAGCGGCCCGAAGCCGAGGGCGTAGAACGCTCCCATCGTGAGACCGCCGAGGATGACGAGCACCATCGCGAGTGGCACTAGGGCGAGGCAGATGCGACCAACCGTCGTCCAGGTGAGGTACCCCTCCAGGGCCTCAAGGCGGCGTTCGGTGCGGCTCACAGTGGTTACCACCTCCTCTGCCTTAGCGAGAGTCTGATCGAGCCTCTGGGCGGCCTCGGAGATCTTATCGGCGCCGAGAGAAGCTACGCGATGCTCGAACCCTTCGAGGGTGCTCTCAACGCGCTTTATAGGGGCTTCGACAGCCTGTGAGAGCCTCTGGTCGAGCACACGCACCGTGTGGGCACTAAGCCGGTCGATGTCTACACGGACAGTCCTGCCATTGCCGACGACGTGCTTGAGTTCATCCAAGGCCGTAGTCGTCTCCGTCAGATCGCTGCTGAGATGCTTCATCATCGAGTGCGCTTGCAGCTCGGAGGCGCTCACGCTGGAGCCGTCGCTCGTTTTCACGACGCGCTTGTCTGAAACTGTCTCTCCGAGCGCGCTGAGCGTCTCGCTCTGCGCGTTCAGCGTCTTCTTGATCTCGTTGACGTCGCTCGTCAGCGAGTCGGGCAGCGAGACCTCCGAGGTCTGCGTCAACGATTTCAACTCGTTCGTGCGCGTGATCATCTCCTGCTCGACGCTTGTGAGTCCCTTCCTCAGGCTCGCCTGTGATTCGACCACGGCGAGGAGCAAATCCTCGATCTTCTTCAGCTGCTCTGAGCTCGCGGAGGGCGGTGTCGAGTTCTGTACTCGATCCAAGGCTCTGGACATCTTCCATCTCCTGTTCTCTCATCATTCGTGCATTGATTGTGTTGTGCAGTGCTGCCCACGAGTAGTCGGCACCGAGCTTCCTGGCCGTGCAGGCAGCCTTCGACCGACCGAAGCGGCGCACGCCGCCGTTCTCATCGACGAGGGCATAGGTGACGCTCGGGGCGTGTCCCTCAGCCTCGCTCCTCGCGCTCGTCTTCTTCTCGATGGAGACCCCGTGCTCGCGTGCGACCTCTCGCAGCGAGTCGAAGTCCACCGAGCGCGGGTCGAGGAGCGCCGTGTCGACGCGATCTGCGAGGAACTCTCTCCACGTCGTCTTGTCGAGCTCGTCGACGGTGAGGCCCGCAGCGCTCGCCCCGGAACGTGCACGGTTGACGTCGTGCGCGAGAGCGTCGGGTTCGAGGACTCGGAGACCCATCTCGCGCATGACTTTGTCATTCGCGCGCTTGAGGATCCAGTGCTGGAGGCCGTCTTTGCGAGCCGCCTTACCGGTCACCAGATCGACGTTCGCAATGGTCACGTGCGCGTGGGGATTGCCACCGTCGGAGTCGAGATGAACCACGACGTCACACGGACTGTTCGGTGCAACCTCTTTCGCCAACGCATAAGCAGCGTCAGCGACGATCTGCGGCGTTGCCGGATCGTTCGGGTCGAGCTCGTCAGCCGAGAACGACTGGATCACCATGAGTGCCTGGTTCTTGCGACCAGTGCCCTTGAGCATCGACTCGATCTTGACGATGGCGTCGTACGGGTTGTGGAAGTCTGAGCGCCACGCAGCTGCTCGCGACTGCTTCACGTTGGCAAGTTTCCCGAAGTGTGCATACATGATCGCCGCTGCTGCTCGCACGGTCGTTGTCTGCTTCGTAATACTCATGCCGACAACTCCTTCGCTAGGGCGAGGAACGTTGCAGTCGCACGACGCAAGTCGTCGACGTCCGGCTCGACACCAGCCCACCCTTGCCGGGCGAGCTGGTTGACGTTGACGCCCACGGCGTTAACCGCCGCGACGAGACGGAGCACGTCGCGGTCGATCACGCGGGGCGCGGGCGCGCCGTCGAGGTAATCGACGGCGGCCCTGATCGCTCCCGACTCTGCGAGCCGGTAGCGCTGCGCAACGCGAGTGAGCTGTGCAGCTTCTCTTTCAGAGAACCTGACAGTCACCCGCGACTCGCGAGCCTCACGTCTCGCGATCCTCCGGTCACCGCCACGAACTTGGTCTTCGACCTCGTCCGTTGTGGTGACCTCCGGCTGGACGGGCGGCTCCCTATCGTTCGACTCGTTCTGAGTTGAGCTTCGAGGTGGTACCGCCCGTCGGCCAGCAGACGCCCTGTCTGACGACAGTCCGTGCTGGCCAAAGGGTGGCGTCCCGCCCCCTTTGGAAACCCCCGACAACTTCGCTTCACGAATCGACACGATAATCACCCCCAAACGGTCTGATTTTCTGTTGCTTCGTTCATCTCGTTATGCGACTCAGAGTCGTGTGCTTCGCTCATACCTTGAGGCGCCTGACGACGCTTCGCAGCGGCCTTCCGTGAAGCCTCGCGACGCTTCGCGTCCTGCTCATCGAGCCGCACTTGTGCTCGATCGACGAGCGTACGAACGCTCACCTCTTTGGCGCTCCCAATCTCATAGAGAACGCTCATGATCGCGTCCGCGAAACGCGCACGCTCCTTCGCCTCGGCAACGCGCTTCTTCTCCTTGAGACGCTCTACCTTCGCGAGAGCGACTGCGATTTCCTTGTCGAGATTCGACATATTTCATTTCCTTTCACTAGTGCGACGTTCTCGTCGCTCGGGTGCCGGAGCCAATCCCGGCATGAGGCCGACACCCTTCGGGCGTCCGGGTCTTCGTGCTCACCAAGCAGGTGGCAGGTTGTCGATCGCGTCCAATGTCTCCAACCAGACGGAGCCCTGGAGTGAGCGAGCGACGCGCGACAGGCGATCAGCCTTGGTCAAGTGATCCCACTGGGAACGGGTGAACTCGCCGAACCCGAGAGAGGACAACCAGGCGCACTTCACGGCGACCGGCAACTTCAGGTCGAGCATCGGGACCGAGGCCAAGCCCAGCCGGTGAGCCGCGACGATCCGTTGCAGGAACACCCCACCGTCGGAGCGGACCTTGAGCCCGCCGGACTCGATGCGAGCTCGGAGCAGGTTCCACTCGTCGACCGTTCGCAGCGCGCCCGTGGGCCGGTTCGCGCCGACCGTTCCTGGACGGAAGTTTGCGGCGTACCGAGCCTTGTTCTTGGCGCTCAGGTAGTCACCGACAGAGTCCCACGGAACGGTCGGAAACGTCGCGACCTCGTAGGCGACGCCGTCGATCTCAACGACCTCGGCATACAGCGAGTCCCACACCGGGCAGCGCTTCATGTCGAAGTCGACGGAAACCTTCGGCTTGACGTCGCGAGGGATGAAGTCCTGGCGCTTGTCGCCAGCCGCCGTGAGCTCACGGTGTGAAGGGAAGACGGTGTGCGCGTTGTCGATCTTTCCGGTACGTGACGCGGTCAGATCCCTGAACCACTGACGCTCAGCGAGCGACCCGCGCTCGACCCCCAAGGGAGTCTTGAGCCCCGCCTTCGCGAGCACGCCCCCCTCGTTGAGAGCGACGTTCCCACGAGTGGTGAGGTTCAGCACAGCGTCCTGACGGTGCTTGACCTCCCACAGGGAGCGATCACCCGTCAAGGCTTCGCGCGAGTCACGAAAGACGTCCGCGAGCCCGAACGCATCGAGAGACTCGATGTCCTCGACCTCTGAGATGAAGCCGTCAGTGGTCACCGACAGCACCTCGACCTCGTTCGAGACCGCGAGCAAGAGAGCACGCACGAGCGAGGTGATCATGGAGGCGTGGTACGGGGAGGTGACCGACGAGCCGCCGATCTCCTCGGACTCCTGGTCCCAGGCGTTCCAACCAATTCGGCGCGAGATATCCTGCGCGAGCTTGCCGTAGCAGGAGTTGGTCGCGACCTTGATGATGAGCTCTTCGAGAGACTTCATGCCGAACGTCTGTTTGGCGATCCCACGGTCACGCACCATCTGACGGACGGCATGACGCAGCGACATCGACGGCGAGCCGTCGATCTCAAACACGCGGAGCCGGTACCCGATCTGGACATTGACCGTCGCGCCGAGCTTGAGTGCGAGGAACAGTTCCGGTCCCATCACCCACGCGCCGTCACGACCTCGGAAGGTCTCGGGAACCTCGCCGAGCGTGTTGATGATGCCCTCGGAGGACATGGGGTACACGACCGAGCTCTCGACCTTGACCGGAATGCACGGCTGAGTCCCCTCGGGGAACTTCCAGCTCACGTAGGCGACCAGCGGTGTGGCGAAGCCCATCGGAAAGTCATCGACGGTGAGGTCACGGTCCTTGAGGACCTCCTCGATAGCACCGGTCTCGTAGTCAACGTCAACGATGACCCCCATCGCGGACGGGTACGCGGACTGGATGTCGTGGTCGAACGTCGGGGCGTTGATCTGACCGATGACGAGCGAGGCATTCCACCCACCGTGGAACGCGCGCGAGCACGCCGAGTGGACTTGGTTCGCATCGCCGTCGATAGGAGCGAGATCCAGTTCCGCGTAGTAGCCGAGACCATCGGACTCTACTTCCTGGCCGGTCTTGACCTTCATAAGGCCCTGGAACCTGGCCATGAAGTCCGCTGGGCTCGTGAGACCCCAGTAGCCCATGACCGCGTCCTTCAGGGCGCTGGCACCACCGCCACTCAGTGTCGTCGGCGGGACGACGTTCTCACCCCAGACGGCGCTGAGGTACTCGAAGACGATTACCGCGTCGTTGGCGGAGTACTCCAGGAAGTCGAGCAGGTGCTCCCGGGCGTACTCATCCATCCGCTCCTTCCAGGACGGATCCACCGCGATCTTCGGGATGCCAACGTTTCGTCCGAGGATGTCCAAGGACTTCATACCGGGGGCAGCGTGCCCCATAGTGTCCCTCACAATGATTGAGAAGGGCAGGTAGCGTTCGCCGGAGCCCTTCGCACCGGACTGGGCGACCATGCGGATCGGGTTGATTGAGATCAACCCACCGCTCGCCGAGCGCACCCGTCGCATGACATCCTCGTAGCGAGCACGAGGCCCAGGGCAGGCGAACGCCGACAGGTCAGCCTTGAGGAAGTGACCGGCGAGGACGACGCGGATGAGGCCCCGTTTTGCCAGCTTCTCCATCGAGACCCCGTAGGCGGTCGCGTGATCACGTGCAGCGCGCCGGTCGGAGACCTCCTCGTCGGTCGCCCAGAACTCACGACGGGGCACGCCTCGGGGGTCAGGAAGCCCGACTGTCTCCCACAGGCCCGAGATGCGCGAGACCACCGCCAGGCAGTCCTCGATACGGAGCCGCTCAGACACGAGCGGCATGAGGACGACGTCGAAGCGCCAGGCACTGTCAGCAGGGTCGATCAACGAGAACTGGTACGACAAGATCCGACGCACGGTCTCACCGGACTCGTCGACCTCGTAGGCGAACTCGGTGTCGAAGCCGATGATGGGGCGAGTGCGGCCCGTGCCCATCGCACGCACGGTCGGCAGGTCGGCGAACGTGACAGCGGGAACGTCGTCGTCACCAGAGGAGCCAGTGGTGACAGGGACACCGGCGAGCACGTCGTCATCCGACTCGTCGTCGTCGGTGAACACGTCCAGGTCCAGGTCGTCCTCGTCGAGAGGACTCAGGCCGGACTCAGCGAGTGCCACGGAGGAGGTCCATGACAACGAGGGCAGCGACGAAAGGGCATCCGTCGAGCAGTCTTCCACGGGAGAACGCTTCGACATGTCCGCGGCCATCCGGCCCGGCCATGTTTCCGCTCCCATAGAACAATATGGCCGGAAGTCGTTTTGCTTGGTAAATGAGGCTTCTTGAGAGGCAAAAATGACAACCTTCTCGGGAAGGTTGTCACGAAAAGGGCCGTTTCCGTCCTCGAAGTTGTCATCTGAGGGGTCCTCAGGACGGCGTTCAACGCGCCTCGTGAGGACCGTACAAGGGACCCCACTGACGGTCTCCTCAGAGGCCGCCCACGAGCTCCCAGAGAGCTTGGAGAGGATGGCTTGGAAGTCGGTAGAGGCAGTCATCGCTGACCACCTCCAACGAGGCGAACGTCAGCCCAGGCCTTGAGGTCCTCAACGCGGTAACGAACAGAACGACCCGAGATTGCGACGAAAGCAGGTCCTCGCCCACGACAACGCCACGTACGTAACGTTTCAGGTGAGATTGAGAGAAAATCGCCAGCTTGCTTAGTGTTGAGCAAATAAGGGTCAGCCGGTGCACAGACCGGAGTAGAAGATATAGTCATCGAAGAGTCCTTTGCAGATAGCAAAAGGCTGCAAAATCTACGATGACGCTGTCTCCTACCGTATTTCCCCGAGGAGCCAGCGACTTCAGCCCGAGGCGGGATTCCCTGATCGACCTCACCAACTCTGGGGGAATCTCCAGACATTGGTTCCGACACGGCGCGGTTCATTGCGTGGCCCCGTGTGGCCTAACCCCTTAGCTTCATCTCACCACCGACAGGGGGAGCGGCAGTGGGCGAGGACGACTCGCTTTCTCCGACGTGGGCCGTTACCCCACGAAGACAGCCGCACTGGAATTTCCAATGCATCCTCAGTTTACAATAGCCGATTCCGTTGCACAACCTATCGTAACAATCTACTCTCTTTGGTATGGGACGAGCGAAACTACAACCAGGCGAAGACACCATCAAGTCCGTCACGCCCCGCAAGATTGAGACCGGATACGAACTACGTTGGCGTATCCGTGACTTTGAGGGCCGACTCTACGCGAGACGCACACAAGCGAGAACCGTCGGTGAAGCCCGCCGGAGGGCCTTTGAGAAGGCTGAACAAATCAAGCGTGCGACCTCAGACGCGACGACCTGGACCCCTGCTGACTCCATCACAGACTTCATCGACCGCGAGGTCGAGCCTGCCATCAAAGAAAAGAGACTCTCCAAAGCGTCACGCGCCCGATATCTAGAGGTCATGGCCCACTACAGGCGCTACACGCAGGGAAAATCCATCAGTGCCGCCACAAGCGCCTCATCACTCATCCGCACACTTAAGACCATCTCCAAGGAGATAGGCCCGGAAACGGCCCGACAAACCCGCTCTGTGGTATCAAACTACCTATTCGGGCAACTTATTGTCCACCAACTCACCTCATCGAACCCCATCCGAGGGATGTCGTTTGACTTCCTGAAATCTGAGAACAACGAAGGTAAGTACTACCCCACGCAAGCGGAGTGGCAGGTATTTCTCGATTACGTGCTCACCGACGACCCTGACTCCCCGATGCCTGGCAAAGAGAACGTGCCTCAGGCACACAAACGCGAGGCGAAAGCCCGGCACGCAAGAATCATTCAGCTCACTGAGTTACAGCTCGCGACAGGGCTCAGAGCCTCTGAGGCTCGACAGATCACATGGGCAGACGTCACTCAAGATGACCACGATGTCGTATGGGTGACCGTCAGGTCCGAGATATCGAAGACAAAAGTTGGGCGAACAATTCCCGTACTTGTGCCCGAGGTTGGAAAGCGCCTCTTTGCACGTAAGGGTAAGGATGAGGAACTCGTAATCCCACAGCCAAACTCAGGCAAGCCCTGGGATAAGGCGGGTGTGCACAAGGCGGTGCGTGACTACTACGAGGGTGTAGCGGGCACATCCGAAGACCTCGCCTTCCTCAAGAAAATCCGATCACACGCCTGGCGAGGAGCACTCAACACAATCACCGCACCTCACCTCCGCCCAGATATTAGAGCCGCATACTTCGGGCACACTGAGAAAGTAAACGCCCGTGCGTACACAGATCATGTGAACGTTCGTCCTATGATGGAGGCCGTAGAGACCCTGACTCAAAGAGAGTAGATCTACTCTCTTATCTACTCTCTTTGAGAGCAACACGGTGCGACAATCGACAACATACAACAACACTGAACCTCCGAGAAACACGCAGAATCATGCGTAAAATGAGGGATAAAGAAACGGAAAGCCGCACCCTGCCATCCTAAAGCGGGTGTCGGACGTTCGAATCGTCTCGGGGGCACAATTGAAGGACACCATGCGCAGCGTTCTTGGGTATCTCGTGACCGTCGTGGCCGCCCTGTGTTGGGGCGCCTCCGGTGTTTCTGCCGAATACCTCATGAGCGACCACGGCATCGAGCTCACTCTCATTAGCTTTTTCCGTATGCTCGTCGGTGGCTTTCTGACGCTCGCCTACGTTCTCGCCCGCTCGCGCGGGATCTCACCTCAGCATCGCGGCCTAGTCTCATTGCCACATAACTGGCGTGACCTTGTGGCCTACGCGATTCTCGGACTGGCAGCCTGCCAAATCTCCTACATGGGGGCGATCCGCGCGTCGAACGCGGGGACCGGAACCGTTCTTCAGTACCTGGGCCTGATCCTCATCGTCGTCTGGGTGTGTCTCACCCACAGGCGATTGCCGCGTGCCACCGAGGTGATCGCCATCGTCCTCGCCGTGACCGGTACGTTCCTGCTGTGCACGCACGGGTCGATGGACTCCCTCGTCATGACGCCCACTGCACTCGCCTGGGGAGCCGTCGCTGCGCTCACGCTGGCGACCTACACGCTGCTCCCCGCTCGGCTTATTACGGCCTACGGTGCGGACGTCGTCGTGGCATACGGCCTGCTGATCGCGGGTGTGTGCGTCGGCCTGGTCGGTCGAGTGTGGCGATTCGACATCACCTGGACGCCCGACGTCGTGCTCGCCATGTTCATCACCGTCGTCCTCGGCACCGCCGTCGCCTTCACCGCCTACCTGTGGGGTGTGGATCGCATCGGCCCCGTTGTGACCATTTCCGTTGTCGACCTCCTCCGGGCGCGCCGCGTCTCATAAGAGGGCGGTGCTGCCGTAGGGTTAAAACGTGGTTCCTAGTATCTTTTCGCGACGTTCCGCCCCCGAGCCCGAGGCCACCTTAGCCTCGTCTACCTCGACGCACCCGACCACCCTCGTCGGCACTGCGCGCGAGGCGTGGCGTTCGCGCCTCGACCGTGACATTGCCGCCGACAGCGCATCGCTGCCGACGCTGTCCCTGTCCGGCGCACACCCCGGAGGCCTTGCCCAGCTATACACGGAACATCCCGTCCGACTGAGCCTGCTCATCCGCGAGCCGATCGCCCTCGGTCGCGCCCTCGATCGGGCGCGAGCACTCATCGCCCGCTCCGAGCAGCGTGCGTCCGCACATGGCACCGGCCCCATCCACCTGGGGATCGGCATCGCCACGTGGGGCAGTGGCATGGACACCATCACCGTTCCCGCCCTGCTGCGCCCGGTGCGCCTCGTGCGACGCGACGACGACGTCCTCATCGCCCTGGGACGAGGCGCGATCCTCGCCCCCGAACTGGCCGACGCACTGCGCGCTCACGGAGTCGACGCAGATGGCGAGACCGTGCTGGCCACAGCCAGCGGAACCCACGGTTTCTCCTCCTCACAGGCGATGAACGCCATGCGCGAGCTGTGCTCCGCCCTGCCGCGCTTCGATATCCGCGATGAGCTCGTCATCGGCCTCTTCTGCCACCCCGCCACCGCCCTCGCTGCCAGCCTCAGCGAAGACGTCATGGTCCTCGAAGACTCCCAGGTGATCCGTGCGCTCGCAGGAGACCAAGACGCTCGCAACGACCTGATCGCGCAGGCGCACGAACCGAACCGGGCAGACCGTGACCCGTGGGCCGAAAAGGGCGTCGGTGACCTCATCCCCGTCCAGCAGGACGCCGTCGAGGCAGCCTCCGAGGGGCACAGTGTTTTCGTTGATATTCCTGCCCACAGTGACGACGCCTCGGTCGTGGCAGCGATCCTGGCTGACGCTGCGGCGACCGGCCGTTCCGTCCTGCACGTGTCGACGTCGCCGTCGCGCTCGATCGCCGCATATTCGCGTCTATCCGACCTTGGGTTGGCCGACATCGTCGCGAACATCGATGGCTACTCGGATGCGCGTCGCACCCTCGCGGCCCGCGTGTCGAGCGCCATGGAGGACACCGCTCCGGTCGTCGACCAGGAGAGCGTCGACGCCATGCGCGCACGCCTGCGTCAGGTTCGCGCCGCCCTCTCGTCCTACGCGATTGCCCTCCACGAGCCCTACGGCCGCTTTGGCGTCTGCGCCGCCGATGCCCTGCGCGCCCTCACCGACCTGACGAGCGGCGAAAACGCGCCCACGACGCGCGTACGCCTCTCCGAGGACACGCTGTACGCGATCGCCGTGGACCAGGGCGAGAGCGCCCGCGCGCTCCTGCGCGAAGCCCTCGCATCAGGCACCCTCTCGGGGGGCTCATCCTCCGCGTGGGGCAACGCGGTCCTCACCTCCGACGAGCAGGCCTCCGACGTGCTGCTGCGCGTTGACCGCCTCTCCAAGACACTCCCCGAACTGCGCGTCCATATCGCCTCCGTCGCGGGCGAGGCCGGCATCAAGCCCGCTGGCACCCTGGCTCAGTGGGACCGCCAGCTCGCCATGTTCGACGGCATCGCGGATGTCCTCGATGTGTTCCAGCCCCGCGTGTTCGAACGCAGCGCGGCCGACATGGTCATCGCGACCGCCCCCAAACAGTGGCGCAAAGACCACGACATTTCGATGAGCCGATCGGAACGCAACCGCCTCGTCAAGCAGGCCCAAGACCTTGTGCGCCCCGGCGTGCACGTGCCCGACCTGCACCGCGCTCTCATCCGCGTCCAGGAGCGCCGCGACGCATGGTGCGCGGTGTGCGGCGAAGACTCGTGGCCGATCCTCCCCGCGAAGATCGGCGAAATATCGGCGCTCACCGACGCGGTGCGCGACGACCTTGACGCGATCGCCCCCGTGTTCGTCGCCGAAGAACCGGACCTCGTGGGCACCCACCTCCAGCGCTTGACGACCCTCATCGAGCGGTGGGCAAGCGACACCTTGGCAGCGCGCGAGGTCCCGGCCCGCCTGGCGATGCGTGAGCGCCTCGCCGCCCGAGGCCTCGACAAGCTGGCCCAGGACCTCGCGGATCGCCACGTCGAGGACAGTGCGATCGACACCGAGCTCGACCTCGCGTGGTGGGCCTCGCTGCTGCGCGCCATGCTCGCCGCGCAGCCCGCGCTCGGCGGCGTCGATCCCGGCGCGCTCGAGGACCTGGCGCGCGAGGGGCGTGAACTGGACGAGGAACAGGTGGCCTCGCTCATCCCGCAGGCCATCACGGGCGTGCGAAGGATCCGCACGAACGCCCTCGCGGCGCGTCCGAGCCAGTACGAGGAGCTGCGCGAACTCCTCGCCGACGGGAAAGCACCCAGCGACCTGGATCTGCTGGTCACCTACCCCCTCGTGCGACACCTGCTACCCGTGTTGATGACGGTTCCCTCGATGGTTCCCACCCTGGCGCCCACGGGACGCACCGTCGACCTCGTCGTCCTCGACGGTGCGGACGGCCTGCCCCTGGCCGAGCTTGCGCCGATTATCGCCCGCGGCCACCAGCTGGTCGTCATCGACGATCTGGCGGCGGCCTCGCAGGGCGGCGCGACCCGCGAACTCGCCGGCGTCCTGCCGGTCCTGCACGTCGAACCCGGACCGCGCCGCCTCAACGATCAGGTCGCCCTGCTGCTGGCCCGCTACGGCTACGAGCACGCCGGCATTCCCGTGCCGTGGACGGCCTCGAACGCGCCCGTGAGCGCCCGCTGGGTCGAGGCGACGGGCATGCCCGCCCCCGGCGCGCACGCCATCGAATCGACAGCCGCCGAGGTGCGTGCCGTCGTCGACGCCGTCATCGAACACGCGGTGGAATCGCCCGAACGCTCCCTCGCCGTCGTCGCTCTATCCGACCGCCACGCCGGGCGCATCCGCGACGCCCTGGAGACGGTGCGTGCCGAGGAACCCGGCCTGGCCTCGTTCTTCGACCCGGCGACGCCCGAACCCTTCGTGGTCGTCGGTCCCTCGCAGGCCGTGGGCCTCACCCGCGAATCGCTCATCGTGTCCGTGGGATTTGCGAAGACGCCGCACGGGCGCGTCATCCACGACTTCGGTGTCCTGTCCGCCGAGAGCGGCGCAGACACCCTGGCCGAGATCCTGCGCGCGGTGCGCGGCGACCTGACGCTCGTCTGCTCGCTTCACAGCGAGGAGATCGACCGCGACCGCCTGGGGCATGCGGGCTCGCGGATGCTCGTCGACCTCATCGAGATCGCCGAGGGGCACGCCGGGGAAGGAATGGACGCGTGGCCGGTCCTGGCCGGCGAGCCGGACCGTCTGCTCGTCGACCTCGCCGAACACCTGTACTCGCGTGGCCTCGAGGTCGTCGCCAACGTTGGTATCCCCGGCGGCATGCGCATCCCCCTGGCCATCGGGCACCCGGACTCCCCGGGACGCCTGCTGCTCGCCGTCCTCACCGACGACGAGGAGTATTTGGCCGAGCCCAGCCAGCGCGTGCGCGACCGCGCCCGTCCCCGCTGGCTCGAAGCCCAGGGCTGGGCCGTCTACACCGCCCTGTCGATGGCGCTGTTCATCGACCCCGAGAAGGAAGCCTCGGCGATCGTGGATAGCGTCCTCGACGCCCTCGAGAAGCTGCATGCCACCCAGGATGAGCCCGTCGTGGCCATTCCTGAGCGCGTCGTCGACGACGAGGCCGCGGAAGAACGCGTCGAAGAGGTGTCCTCGGCTGAGCCCACGTCGGGTTCGGAGGAATCGGAGGAATCGGAGGACGGCTCCGAGGAACCCGTGGCCCCGCGCATGCCGATGCTGGATGACGGCCTCGACGAGGAATCCAAGCGTCGCAAGAAGGCCGACGAGGACACGACCGGCATGCTGCTGGCCATCAAGCGTAAGGAGCGCGCTTCCGAGGAGAATCGCGGGCCCCGCCCGGCGATCGCCAAGGGGCTGCCTCTGGCCGCCTACTCCGACGACCAGCTCGACGAGATGGCCGCCTGGGTACGCTCCGACGGGGTGGAGCGCACCGACCTGGAGACCGCCGAAGAGCTGCGCGAGGCCCTGGGCATCACGCGCCGTGGTTTCCAGTCCGACGCGGTCCTCGGCAACGTCGTGCGCCGCACGAAGCCTGTGGCCGCGCGGGAGGCAGGCGAGTCCTCGGCCTCCGAGGATGCCCAGGCGGAGTCCTCTGATTCTGAGGGCAACACCGATGAGTGAGGCGGCGCCGCGTAAGCGTCGCCGCGTCGCGCGCTACGTGTCTGACGTGGACCGCCACCTCATCGAGGAGGGGCTGCCGCCCTCCTGGGAAGACCGTGTGCGCCCCGAAGACACGCGGCCCGGATCGATGGCCGACGCCCCCGACCGTGGGGACGGCGCGAACGACGCGCGTCTCCTAGAGAACGTGCCGCCGCATTCCCAGGCGCGGGCGTAGGGGCTGACGTAAGCGCGAGTTTTCTTTGCTGGAGCGGCGCTTCTCGTGTTGTGGTGAGACAACAAGCCGGGGCCGATGCGCACGCATCGGCCCCGGCTTGCGAGGAGGAAAGAATCAGGCGCGGTCGCCCTTGGCGAGGGCGTCGCGGATCTCTGTGAGGAGCTTGACCTCGTCGGAGGCCTCTTCCTCGGCGGTCTCCTCTTCGTCCTTCTTGCGGCGGGCGTTGAGGGCGTTCATGGGCACCACGATGCAGAAGTAGATCGCGAAAGCCATGAGGAGGAAGTTGATGACGGCGGTGATCAGCAGGCCGAACTTCACGTCGGTACCGTTCAGGGTCAGGATGAAGGCGTCCGAGAAATCGGGCTTGCCGATGACGGCCGCGATCAGCGGGT
>ERZ773063.896-NODE-896-length-18456-cov-3.413238_pt1 | contig 18456 bp, 14 predicted proteins | sample MGYA00580625_ERZ773063 | MGnify/ENA primary metagenome ERZ773063 (study PRJEB29015, sample SAMEA2738022) | human oral metagenome | biome: human oral; feature: human-associated habitat; material: dental | place: China | collected 2042 ... | reverse complement strand
GCTTCATAAAATTTTATCCGAAATTCCATTCGCAGGGTCGCTTTGTTTGTTCCCGCCTGCTCCCGTTCGCTCTCACAAAATTTTAAAATTCCAAAACGTTTAAATTTTATTTTCACCGCGCCCAAAAATTTCGCCGAGTTTGCACGCCGCGCAGGAGCTGGAAATAACGCATCACGTTTGCGCGCTGTGTCTAGCCCCGAAATCGCGCGCTTGAGCTCGCATCGCAAGTCAAATCCATAGCTCGCCTGTTAAATTTTGAAGTCGCGCCGAGCGTGCAATACATATCGGGCGAGCAGAGCAGACGGACGCTGTAGTAGGGCAAATCCGCCGAGTGCGCAAACTGAGCTGAGCCCGAAAACTGCGCGCTTGAATGCACGATTAAGCGTAAATTTAAAGGCCGTGCCCGACGCGAAATGCACGCCAGACCGGCCTAAATTTTAAAATTTAGCTCTCGCTCGGGACCAGCTCCTTGATGATGAGCTCGGGCGTGATCGTGCCGCGGAAGTTGTTTTTGCTAATCGTAAAGATCGCGTCCACTCGCTCGCCCGCGCGCGGCAAAAAGTCGTAGTTGAAAAACAGCGCCTCGACGCTACCGCCGTTTTTATCAAGCGCCATTTTGATATGCTTGCCCTCCTTGCCGATCTCCCTGATGTTGCGGGCGCGCGCGCCTTTGATGCAAAAGAGCGGGCGCGGATTTTTCTGCCCGTAGGGCTCGTAAAATTCTAAAATTTCAAGCAGCTCGAAATCTATCTGCGACGCGTCCAGCTCGCCCAGCAGATCGTCTTGCGCGCTAAAATCGCTCAGATCCTTAGGCGTTATGCGCTCATTTACGCGCTGCTTAAACTCCTGAAGTAGCGCAGGATCGATCCCTACGCCCGCAGCGCCCTTGTGTCCGCCGAAAGTCGTTAAAATTTCGCTTTGCGAGGAGATCAGCTCTAAAATATCGAATTTACCGATGCTGCGCGCGCTTCCTTTGGCGTGCGAGTCGCTTACGCTAAAGACGATCGCGGGCTTTTTGTAGGTCTTGCTTAGGCGGCTTGCGACGATGCCGATGATCCCTTCATGCCATTGCGGACCCCACACGACGATGACATTATCGCTCGGATCGACGCTTTTTACGATCTCGTCGTAGAGGCTCTTCTCCTCCTCTTTGCGCGAGTTGTTGATCGAATTTATCGTCTCTAGGTAGTGGTTTGCCTCTCTGATATTTTTGGCGCATAGGAAGTTATACGACATCGTAGCATCGTCCATCCGCCCCGTGCAGTTGATTAGCGGCGCGATCGTGTAGCTAATATCGTCGAATTCGAAATGTTTTTTAAAATAATGCTCCTTAATCGCCTTGAAGCAGGCGCGGTTCGAGCTATTTAGCCGCTTGATGCCGAAACGCAAAAGCGCGCGGTTCATATCGCGCAGCTCCATCATATCGGCGATTATGGCGATGATGAGGATATCCATCGAGCTTGCCATATCGTAGTTTACGCCGAGGGTTTCTTTTAGCGCTCCCACGAGATACCAGGCCACCTGCGCGCCGCAAATTTCGATATTCGGGAAGGTGCAGTCAGGCTGCTTCGGATTGATTATCGCATAAGCTCGCGGTAGCACGGGCGGAGGCATGTGGTGATCGGTAATGATGAGATCAATCCCTTTTTGGGCGCAAATTTCGGCAGCTTCCGTCGCGGAGGTGCCATTATCTACGGTGATGATGAGATCCACATCCTCAAGCTCGCCTATGATCTCGCTGTTTAGCCCGTATCCGTCGGTGAAGCGGTTCGGGATCTTAATGACGTACTCCGCGCCTATTTGATTGAAAAAATCGCTCATTATGACGGTGCTTACGATACCGTCGACGTCGTAATCGCCGACTACGGCTATGCGCTGGTTTTCTTCGATGGCAGTTTTTATGCGCAAAGCCGCCTTATAGGTATCTTTCAGATCGCAGGGTAAGGGAATTTCAGAAATTTTAGTATGCCGATCGTTTGCAAATCTCGATTTTAGAATTTCCCTTATCTCATTTTTACCTAGCATTTTTTATAGATGCTTCGATAAAGCCCAAAATAGCGGGATTTGGGCGCACTAGACGGCTGGTAAATTCCGGGTGAAACTGCACGCCCAGAAAAAACGGATGGTTTTTTAGCTCGACCGCTTCGATAAGCCCGTCGCTCTCGCCGCAGACGATAAGACCGTGCTTTTCAAAATCGGCGCGGTACTTCGGATTGGCTTCGTAGCGGTGGCGGTGGCGCTCGCGGATGGTCTTTTGCTCGCCGTAAATTTTACCCAAAAGCGAGCCTTTTTTGACGTCGCAGTCATAGCCACCCAGCCGCATAGTGCCGCCCATAGGGGATTTGTGCGTTCGGATCTGCTTTTTGCCGCTTGCGTCGATAAAGCTGTCGATGAGGTAGATTACCGGATCTTCGGTCTGTGGGTCAAATTCCGAGGAGTTGGCGTTTTTCAGTTTTAAGACATTGCGCGCAAACTCCACCATCGCAAGCTGCATCCCCAGGCAGATGCCCAAAAACGGCACCTTATGCACCCGCGCGTAGTTTATGGCTAAAATTTTACCCTCTATCCCGCGTGAGCCGAAGCCGCCCGCGACCAAAATTCCGTTTACGTCTCGGAAAATTTCATCTACATTACTCGCTTCAATTTTTTCACTATCTACCCACTTTAAATTTATCCGCGTATCAAGCGTCGCGCCCGCGTGGATGATCCCCTCGGTGAGGGATTTATAGCTTTCTTTCAGATCGATATATTTGCCGACGAAGGCGATCGTGGTTTCGTTCGTAGGCACGATGACGCGCTTAACGAGGCTGTCCCAGTTGCTCATATCGACTTCGAGCTTGTTTAGGCTTAGGGTCTCTGCGATCGGCGTTAAAATATCCTGTTTCAAAAATGCAAGCGGGATCTGATAGATGCTCGCGCTATCCGGGCTTTCGATGACGCAGTTTTTATCCACGCCGCAGCTTAGCGCGATCTTATCTTTAAGCGCGCGATTTAGCGGCATTTCGGAGCGGCAGATTATCATATCGGGGCTGATGCCGATGCGGCGCAGCTCGCCTACGCTGTGCTGCGTGGGCTTGGTCTTAAGCTCGCCCGCGACCTTTATAAAAGGCACGAGCGTGAGGTGGATATTCATCGTATTTACTCTACCAAGCTCCACTCTCATCGCGCGGATCGCCTCTAAAAACGGCAACCCCTCGATGTCGCCTACGGTGCCGCCGATCTCGACTATCAGCACGTCGTTGCCCTCGCCCGCCTTTTTTATGCGGCGCACGATCTCGCCTACGATGTGAGGGATCACCTGGATCGTCTTGCCCAGATAATCGCCTCTGCGCTCCTTTTCGATGACGGAGCTGTAAACTTTGCCCGTGGTGAAGTTGTTGTCTTGGCTTAAATTTTCATCCAAGAACCGCTCATAATGCCCAAGATCCAGATCGGTCTCCGCGCCGTCATCGGTGACGAAAACCTCCCCGTGCTCTAGCGGGCTCATAGTGCCGGGATCGACGTTGATATAGGGATCCGCCTTTAGGATGCGCACCTTTTGCCCCGCATGCTTTAAAAGCGTCGCGATCGACGCCGCCGCAATGCCCTTACCCAGCGAGCTCAGCACTCCGCCGGTGACGAAAATATATTTCGTTTGTTTTGCCATAAGTTTTCCTAAATTTTGATATTAATGTCGCGATTATAACTTCTTTTAGGTTAAAGCACACTAAGCTAGAATTTGAAAATTTTAGAAATTTACGGCAAAATACGCACCCAAATAAATTTTAAATTTAAAGGAGAGATGATGAAAAAGATCATCGCGGCTTTAGTAGTTATCGTAGCGCTTATAGCGGGCGTTTTTGTAGCGACAAAGGACACTAAAACGGGCGTAGCTAAAAGTGTAAACGATAGCATAACCAAAACGGTTGACGGTGCGGTCGGCAAGAGTGCCAGCGCGGCGATTGAGCAGCAGATTGCGGAATTTATCGCTAGAAACGAAATTTTCGAGACTAAGAGCGCTAAATTTTATCCCGGAGATAGCAACTCAAGCGGCTTTATCGAAGGCGTAGTAAAAAAAGAGAAACTACAAAAAAGCCTTGCTGAAGGCTTTAGCAAGCTAAAGGAAAAAGCAGGCGCGCAAGATAGCAACGATACGGACGAGCCGGATCCTGCTAAAATTTTCCCGGAGGATTTTGCTTTTCGCTACGACTACACTATCAAGCATAGCGTAAAAAACGCTGCGGATGGATTTGAGGGCGACGGAATTTTAACGATTAAGACACCATATTACGCAGAACCTTGCAAGAAGCTGTTTAAGACTGACGCGCCGCTTAGCACGCATCTAAACTACGGACCTACAGAGGTTAAATTTAGCGCAAAGCTAGCCGATATAAATGTGCTCGAAGATGGCGGAATAGGACGTCTTGCAGGCCTTAGCCTAAACGGCACGAGCGATATGAGCGGCAAAACGATAAAAGCCTTGGGCTTTAAAATCGGTGAAATTTTTATAGACGACGGCAAGGATTCAGGGCTTGATATGAAGGATCTTATCTATGAGGCAAACTTTAAAAACGGTATCCAAGATCTAGACGATAATATAACCAAGCTCTTTTTGAATGACATAGATTTTGCAGGCAGCACAAAAGAGCTCGTCGTAACTGTAGATAAGCAGCGCTTCGTCGTAGTTACAGATATGAGCACGGAAGGTAGCTACCGCGTAAAAGATGGAATTTTAAATTTCAACGAAAGCGATAAAGCCCAAAGCCTAAAAATCGCCGATGTGCTAGTGCGAAACATCCATTTAGGCGTCGATACCAGCTTTAGCGCCGCACTTTTCGAAAAATATCTGTCTGTTATCTCAAATCCGCAAGAAGGCGAAAAATTAGCGGAAAATAAAGAGCTTTTTATGAAGCTGCTAAAAGATGATATGAAAATCAACGTGAATGATTTTTCGTTTGAAAATAGCCTCGGCAAGAAATTTGCTTTTAACGCAAGCGCGCTAGTAGGCGGCTACATAGACGAGACGCAGCTTTTTAAGCGTATGAGCTTGGACGGCAAAGCTACGATAAATACGACCATCACGGACTTCTTATCGCCTTATGACAGCTTGCGCGATTTTGCGCCGATGGCGGAAGTTTACGGCTCGCAGTTTCTTAAGCCTGATGGAGATGGGGTTAAGATGGAGTTTAGCTTCGATAAGGCAAGCAACTCTATGATCTTAAACGGAAAGCCTATCCCGCTACCGCACAACTAAATTCTTAAGCTTTGCGGGCGGATTTTAAGCCTGCCCGCAAAGATTTTTGTTTTCTTGCTTTTTCGGCACAGAATTTCGCAAAGCTTTGCGTAAATTTTTACCTGCAAAATTTCGCGGCTCTAGCATAAAATTTCGCTCAAATTTTATCGCATCGTTTCCCCGCCCGCTCCGTTAAATTTTAACCCTATAATCGAAAAATTTTATCCTTTAACGACAGATATTCTTAAGCAAATTTGGCTATAATGCGCGCTTTTGCAGCGCAGCTAGCGTAAATTTAAAAGACGGCGGATTATGAGCGGCATTTATTACGCCGCCTCTTTTGACGACGTATTTTATATTGGGAAACTAACGCTAAATTTGCATTTTTAAATTTCAAGGAACGATATGAAAGTAATCAAACGCAACGGCAGAACCGAGGAACTTGACGTAAGCAAGATCAAAAAATACACGAGCGAGGCGGTAGAGGGGCTGGAAAACGTAAGCCTTAGCGAGCTTGAGGTGGATGCAAAGATCCAGTTTCGCGATATGATCACCACCGAGGAGATCCAACAAACCCTCATCAAAACCGCGGTCGAGAAGATCGACGTGGACCGCCCGAACTGGACCTTCGTCGCCGCGCGGTTATTTTTATACGATCTGTATCACAAAGTAACGGGCTTTAGCGGCTACAACAGCCTGCAAGATTACTTCGCTCGCGGCGAGGCGGCGGGCCGCATAATGCTCGGCTTAAAGGAAAAATACGATCTAGAGGATCTAAATTCTTATCTGCAGCCGCAGCGCGATTTGCAGTTTAACTACCTAGGCATCAAAACGCTTTACGATCGCTACCTCATCAAGGATAAAAGCGGCGCGCCGATTGAGCTTCCGCAGCAGATGTTTATGGCTATAGCGATGTTTCTTGCGCAAAACGAGCTTGACTGCCAGAGCTGGGCGAAGAAATTTTACGATCTTATATCTAAATTTGAAGTCATGCTCGCGACCCCTACGCTCTCAAACGCCCGCACGACACGCCATCAGCTAAGCTCCTGCTACGTGGGCTCCACGCCCGATAATATCGAGGGGATTTTTGATAGCTACAAGGAGATGGCGCTTCTGAGCAAATTCGGCGGCGGTATCGGCTGGGACTGGTGCAAGGTGCGCGCGATGGGCGGCAGCATCGACGGGCATAAAAACGCCGCGGGCGGCATCATCCCGTTTTTAAAGATCACGAATGACATCGCCGTCGCCGTCGATCAGCTGGGCACGCGCAAGGGCGCTATCGCCGTGTATATCGAGCCGTGGCATATGGACGTGAGCGACTTCCTCGATCTGCGCAAAAACTCGGGCGAGGAGAGGCGCCGCGCGCATGAAATTTTCCCCGCGCTGTGGATAAACGATCTGTTTATGAAAAGGCTTCAAAGCGGCGGCAAGTGGACGCTCTTCGATCCTGCAGAGGTAAGCGATCTGAGTGATCTATACGGCGCGGAATTTGAGGCGCGCTACGAGCAGTACGAGGTCGATGATAAAATTTCAAAATCCACTATTCTGGCAAAGGAGCTTTGGAAGAAAATTTTAACGAGCTATTTTGAGACGGGCATGCCATTTTTGTGCTTCAAAGATAACGCCAACCGCATCAATCCAAACGCGCATCAAGGCTTAATCAGGAGTTCAAATTTATGCACGGAGATCTTTCAAAACACGGCGCCGAACCACTATAAAATTAAGATCGTATTTGCCGACGGCAGCGAGAGGCTGTTTGAGGAAAACGAAGAAGTAAGAACCGACGCAGGCATCGTAAAAAAGGCGAAAAAAATCACGGCACTGGACACACTAGGCGGAAAAGAAATTTTTATCGTAGAAAAGGGCTGCAGCGAGGGCGCGACGGCAGTTTGTAACCTTGCAAGCGTAAATTTAAGCAAAATCAACAGCCGCGAGGAGATAGCTCGTGTGATGCCGATCGCCGTGCGGATGCTCGATAATGTCATCGATCTAAATTTTTACCCGCACGCCAAGGTCAAACACACCAATCTAAAAACTCGCGCGATAGGGCTCGGCGTAATGGGCGAGGCGCAGATGCTTGCCGAGCGCGGCGTGAAGTGGGGCAGCTACGAGCACTTTGAGCTGATCGATAGGATAATGGAAAACGTGAGCTTTAACGCGATCAAGGCAAGTTCAAATTTAGCCGTAGAAAAGGGTAGGTACCCCGATTTTGCAGGCTCAAAGTGGAGCGAAGGAATTTTCCCGATCGATTTGGCGAACGAAAACGCCAAAGCGCTCGTTAAGCGCGGTGGGCTTTTTGAGCAGAGCAGCTGCGACTGGGACGGGCTGCGCGAGAAAGTAAAGCGCGACGGCATGCGAAACGGCTATCTGATGGCGATCGCGCCGACATCGAGTATCAGCATACTCGTAGGCACCACGCAGACGATCGAGCCAGTGTATAAGCGCAAGTGGTTCGAGCACAACCTAAGCGGCATGATCCCGGTCGTCGTGCCGAATTTAAGCCCGAAAACGTGGCAGGCGTACGTGCCTGCGTACGAGCTCGATCAGCGCCTGCTCGTAAAGGCGGGCGCCATCCGCCAAAAATGGATCGATCAAGGCCAGAGCCTAAATATCTTCATGAGCCTGGATAAGGCAAGCGGCGGCTATCTGAGCGAAATTTACACGCTTGCATGGCAGCTGGGGCTAAAATCGACCTACTACCTGCGCTCCGAAAGCCCCGATAGCGAGAAGCTAAACAACGTCGCCGATCGCTCGATCGAATGCGAGGGGTGCCAGTAAATTTTATTTGTCGCGCTAGAAAATTTACGCTTGCAATTAGAGGGCGAAAACGGCGTGAAAGAGTATTTTAGAAAGTAAATTTGACGGGCAAATTTAAGCGCAGGTCTTGCCGTCAAATTTAAGTAAAACGGCTCGGCTTCGGACTTTAAGTTAAAGCCGATTTTTAAATCCGCGTCGCGTCAAATTTGACCGCCCGCGTCAAAGTAAATTTATCAAAAAGGCAAAATATGAAAATAGCCGTAAACGGTGCAAGCGGATTTATCGGGGGCGAACTATGCCGCTTTTTTAGAGCCCAGGGGTACGAGGTCGTAGCTATCCCAAGGGCCGCCTACGACGACAAAGACGCGCTCAAAAACCTCATCAAAGGCTGCGACGCGGTTATAAATTTAGCCGGCGCTTCTATCGCCGCAAGATGGAGCGAGGCTTATAAAAGGCGCCTTCGCGCAAGCAGGATAGAGACTACGCGCACGCTGGTTTGCGCTATAAACGAGCTAGAAAATCCGCCCTTTTTCATCAGCGCTTCAGCCGTTGGGATATATGAAAACGGGCTTGGTCACGACGAGAACTCGGTCAAATTTGACCGCGGATTTTTGGGCGAGCTGGCATGCGAGTGGGAGAGCGAAGCTGCTAAGGCGCGGACGCAAACGGCGATATTTCGCCTAGGCGTGGTGCTGGGGCGAGGCGGCGCGCTAGCTAAGATGTTGCCGGCATTTAGGCTCGGTCTTGGCGGCAAGATCGGTAGCGGTGAGCAGGCGTTTTGCTGGATTTGCGTCGCTGATTTGCTAGAGGCATTTAAATTTACCTTGCAAAACCGCCAAAACGGCGTTTTTAATCTCGTTTCGCCGCAACCTAGCACAAACGGCGAATTTACTCAAATTTTAGGCGAGGTTTTAGGGCGACCGACGTTTTTTAAAGTGCCTAAATTTGCGTTAAATTTGATGTTGGGCGAGGGGTCCGGCGTACTGCTTGAAGGAGCGAAAGTCTATCCCAAAGCCTTAATAGAGAGCGGATTTAGCTTTAAATTTAGCGATCTAAAAACCGCGCTTGAGGATGTTTTGGGATAACGTTTTAAAGCAAAACAAATTACCTAAAGGACTTTTCAATGGCAAGCTGTGCACTACATAAAATCCTGGCGTAGTGATAAATTCCGGAAATTTACCGCAAGAGTTCGAGTCAACTTGTGTTTAAATTTAATGTTTGGCGGCGGCATTCTATCGTTTTTATAAAGTCGTGCCGCATCGTCGTTCAAAATACACACAAGTTTACCCTCTATGCCCTCAAAAGTTCGGTCGGGAAAGCGCTTTCATCTATCCCTCGCCCGATGAAAACCAAAAAATTATCGCAGCGTTTGCGGTCGCTAAAAGGCGTTATCTCAAATTTGCCGTTTACGAACTGCACGACGTATTGCGCCTCATCATCTTTGAAGCTCGCAAGCCCCTTTATGCGGTAAAAATTTTCCGGCATATCGCTCATAAATTTGATAAAATTTTGCCTATCGATGCCCTCAGGAAGGTCTTTTTTAAACGAGACTATCCCCTCGTCTTCGTGCGTCGCACGCATCTTGCCCTCGAGCAGGACGGACGCCATATAGGAGGTGTCGCTCTGGCGGTAGAGCAGATAGTTTGGATTTAGCTCGGCGCCAACCGTCTCGAATATCTCGGCGCAGCGGTTGTTTTGGATCAAAGCTTGTCGTATCCGCTCCTTTTGCTCGCTCGAGATCAGATCGATTTTATTGAGCACTATGACGTCGGCGGCTTTGATCTGCTCGAGCATTATTTTTGATCTGCCCCGCTCTTTTAAAAAATTCGCCCCATCCACGACGGTGACGATGGCGCATAGATTGACCGCATCTTTGATCTCGTTTAGCTCGCTTAAGATATTGAAAGGATTGGCGACGCCCGTGGTTTCAAGCACGATACTGTCGGGCTTTTTGGGCTTGAGCTGCGAGATCGCGAGCTTGATCTGCCCCGTCATTGAGCAGCAAACACACCCCTCGTCGATCTCTACGAGCGCGTATTTGGCGTCCAGCAGTGCGCCGTCGAGGCCGATCTTGCCGATCTCGTTTTGGATGATGCCGGTAAATCTATTTTGCGCCGTTTCATGCTCGATGAAATTTTGGATAAATTTCGTCTTGCCAGAGCCCAGATAGCCGGTGATGATGAAAAAATTCGGCCGCTCGCCGCCTTGCATAAAAATTTGCTTTTTATCCTCTTTAGCTAAGCGCAGCAAAAATTTAGACAACGCTGCCGAGCCGGATAGCTTCTTAAAGGATTTATCGTTAAATTTAAAGCATCCGTCACCCGCGTCCTCGCCGTAGATTAAATTTACAAAAATTTCGCCGCAGAGCGGATCTGCTTTGCTTTTTAAATTTCGATCTTTGTCGTAGATCACGGCGCGAGGCGCTTTTTTGTAAATTTCAAAGCTCTCGTAGCGCGGCTCGTAAATTTTACAAAGCGCGATATGCAAAAAGTTCATAAACGCAAGCGATACCCTAAAGCAGGGGAAATTTTTATCGAGCCCCTCTTTTGCGATGATCTGCTTACCATCTACGCACACGCCGCCCTTTGCGTACGACCTATCTCTGAGCTTCGTTTTAAAAGATAGCGCTATACCCCGCTCTTGCGGCTTTAAATAGATCGTAGCGACGCAAAAATTATTTAAAAGCTCCTTATGCGCGGAGAAATTTCGCACCTTCGTCAAAAACCCCGGCTCTCCGGCTAAAACGGCTTCAAAAAGCGAGACGTTACCGAGCAGTTCGTCGTTTGCGGAGGGGAAATAATAAAGCTCGAACGCGCCCGCGCCCTCTTCCACCTCCCGCAAAACGATGCCGTAAATTCCGCCGTAAAAGCCGAATTTTATGCTCCAGCATTCATTAAAATAGTTCCCCTTATACATCCCCTGATACCTGCTTGAGGATTTTACGTCGCTATCGTAAAGAGACTTCATCAATATACATCTCATAAGCGACCTGTAATCCTCAAACGAGTATCTAAATTTCAAAGGGAAAATATCTTGAAATTCCATGCTTCTATCCAAATTTAACCTTATCGCCGTTGCCCAGATAATCGGACGTTTTGGTTCTAAATCTAGCCGTGCCCTTTACGATCGGATAGCCCTCGCGGACGAATTTTTGCACGGTCAGCAGACCCGTGCAGTGGTTGCACGCCATGACCTGGTAGTTCCATCTTTTCAGCCCGATAACCAGATCGTCGTATTTTGGATCCCAGTCGTCAAACGGCGAGATATGAAGTCCGCCGTAAAGTCCGTAGAGCTGATCGTTATCGTACTTGAGCTCCTTGTGCGCGGAATCGGAAAAGGTAATGATGCCCTGATGGCAGCAGCCAGTGATACTTACAAGGCCTTTGTCTTTGACATTTACGAATATTGATTGTTCGCCGAAAACCCTCGTAATGATAGGGCAGTCATAGCAAAACGTACACATTCCGGGCTCAATCTCGTTTCTGCCCTTTTTAAACACTACAAGCTCGCCTTTATGGCCTGAATCTTTGATATATTGTCTACCCTCCGGGTAAAATCCTTCGTGTATGATGATCCTGATGTCGGGCTTATACTTTAAAACGACGGGTAGCGCCCAAAAGTGATCGTAGTGTTCGTGCGACATTATGAGGGTGTCTATTTCGCCGCTTTGCAGCATCTTATCGATCCCCTCCCGCTTAAAACACTCGTGCATCCACTTATATGACCAGCCGCAATCAAGCAGATATTTTTTCTTTTCGCCGTTTAGCCGCTCTATCTCTATCAAAGCGGAGTAGCCGCCGGCGTTATCGGGATTTACGGAGAGCTTTTTGGTTACCTCCCAAGCCTCATCTATTTTATCGGGTAGAAGATGCTTGATTTGTGAAATTCCCTCTTCGTAGCTACCTTTAGCAAGCCCTTTGCCGTTACCGAACGGCGGCCAGTTAAATAGATATTGGTTGACTAGCAGTCCGCCTGCGCCTTTAATATCTCCCATCAGCATCGAGTTGTCAAACCAGCTCGTTTCGGAGATATTGGTAACTTCAACGCTTTTAATCGCGCCAAAATCGGTCATCTTTCGCACTTCATTGGGAAGAAAAAATTCCCTCGCAGGAGAGTATGAAAATACTCCCATCGATGCGAGTGCGCCCAGTCCTATTCCCGCCGCACTGCCTTTTATAAAATCTCTTCTAGCTTCATTCATCTCATATCCTTTATTTAAAAATTGTAAGCATATTGCCCACGACAGGCGCTAGATAAACTACGGCTACATAGATGATCACGCCTATGATAAAGCCCACTACCAAGCCTTTGATGGAATTTTTATTTCCAAAATCGTCTTCCTCGCCTGCTTCCTCCGCCTCTTCCTTCTTGCCGGCAAGCCTCCAGCCCGGCCAGCCGTCCATAAACCAGTAATTTATCAGCATTACATTGATAAACCAGATCATCGGGATCATCGGGAATTGTTGCGGGTGCGAAAAGCCCTTTTGAGTACCTAGCAAAAAGTGAGAGACCTGATAATAAACGTAGTATAGGACGATAGCCGCCACCATGCTTATGATCGTTCTAAGAAGGATATTAACGGGCTTTGAAAATTTATTGACCGCGTTGTTGCAGTAAAATTTAATAAACAGCACCGGCACGAGCCAAAATATAGCTATCTCGCCTACGTGCAGCCATCGCCAATCTGGCGCGAAGAGCCTTCTGTCGCCTCTAATATGCACGCCCCAGATAAGCTCTTGCAAATAGTAAAAGAAGAACGAAAAGCAAAACGCCATCACTATAATGCCGAAAAACGACGCCGTCCTTCTAAGCCAATTCGTCTTAATAAGGCTAAAAGGATACCTCTCCCAGATAGTTTCATATACCCAGACCATAACGGTACAGCACATAATCCATGCGATATTGAAATTTCCGTGCACGGTATCGGCGAAGTTGTGCCACCAAGGCGGAGTGATGGATGTGTATTTTTGCCACGGATCGAATAAAATTCCCATTTGCGAGTGGAAAAATACGAAATACACGATCATACTTAGCAAAAAGGTCCAGATAAAAACGGTAAAGCCTTTAACCGGCTGCTTTAGCTTCTGCCACGGCGAATTATCTGCAGCCACCACCCAAGAAGGGCTGAGCCACGACGCGATAGCGGCAAACATCAAAATAGCCTGTGCCGAATACTCAAGCGCGTAAAAATCGGTTATACCAAGCTCTGTAAGCCTTCGCGGACTAAAATACGATATGGCAAGCTCGCCTAGAATAAATTCGAAGAATATCTTTAAGAATACAAAGAAGGTAAAAAACACCATCACCGTAAAGATAATGCCCTTTTTCGCGGGCCCCGCTGTATAGAGCCACTCTCTTTTGAATGGCCAAAAATCAAAAATATACGCAATCCAGATGATGACTACTAGCAGCCATCTGCACCACATATATCCCACGTATGGAGTATACATCCTCATCAGTCCCCTAGGGTCTTGAAAGATCCACCACGATGCGGAAAATACGACAAATAAAAATAGGGTATTTGCAAGCACCGATGTGAGCGGAGAATACCTTCTAACAAGCTTCCGCTCCTCCAGATAAATTTTCTCTTCAGGTTCGCTCATCGCTTCCTCCTTACATAAAATTTAATCTTTATTAAATTATATAAAAAGAGTGCAGCTCATTTGTAGCGTAAATTTGGATTAAATTTTAAATTGTCTCAGAAAAGCTTCATTTCGGAAGTTTGATTATGAAATTTGAACCGCCTTTTAGGCTCTCTACGACGAGCGAGCCCTTGCAGTGATCTTCGATGATGATCTTTGACATATACAGTCCGATGCCCGTGCCGTTTTTGCTAGCTTTGGTAGAAAAATACAGATCGAAAATTTTATCCGCGATCTCCTTTTTGATGCCTCCGGCGTTGTCTTTTACGCTTAGGCAAAGATAAGATTTTTCGATATAGGTTGAAATTTCGATAACGCCGTCGTCGATATTTCTTTCCAAAAAGGCGTCCTGCGCATTTTTTATGATGTTTAAAATAACCTGCGAAACCTCGTTTTTATATGTGAGCAAAGTCTGGTTGCAGCCGTATTTCGCGTAAATTTTAATCTTTTGATTTTGCAGTATCGCTTTTACGATATTTATCGCCATATTGCAAAGCTCCTCCAGGCTCGTAACTTCCTTGATCTTAGCGGGCTTAAAGAAATTTCTAAACTCGTCGATCGTTTCGGATAGGTGCTTGGAATACTGCTCGATCTTGCCTAGCTCCTCCAAAAGAGCCGTTTTATCAAATTTATCTGACATCAAGCAGCTAGTGCTTAGATACGAAGCCGTAGCCGAGATGGCAGATAGCGGCTGCCTCACTGATGCGCTATCATATTTAAAATTTCGCCCATCTGAGCGAGCCTTGATTGATACTGCAGCTGCTCGTCTTGACGCCTTATGAGCTTTAGCTGCTCCTCGATCTCGTGGTTGAGCGTTAAATTTAGCCGTTTGACCTTTAGCCTACTTTGTTTTAATTTCTTCTCCGCCATTACCCTTTTGGTGATATCTACCACTATCCAAAGCACCTCGTCGTTTCCCGATATGGAGTCGCCCGAAATTCTAATCCACAGCCCTTTGCCGCTTTTGTGCCTTAGCTCGTAGTTTAGCTGCAGAGCTTCATCTTTCCTTACTTTATTAAAGGCGATGTCTGCGAAATGTAGGTATTTTTCCTCGCTTAGATGTATGGTTTGCGCGGATTTGCCGATGATTTCGTCGTATTTGTAGCCGAAAATTTTACAAAAGGTCTCGTTGCACTCCATAATATTTCTTTTCTTGTCCACGATGAAGATGCCGACGCCGGAATTTGAAAATATCGTCTCAAATCTCTGATGATTTTTCTTGATATCTACTATCGCCATTTTATCCTGTATCCTTGTGAGTAGATGTTTTCTATCAGCTTGTAGCCGATTTTTCGGTGAAATCTGGATATGATATTTCTTACCCGTTTGTCGTTATACTCGTCGCAGTCCTCAAATAGCTCGTTTTCTATCTCAAGACCGCTTGCGATCCGTCCACTGGAGCTTAAAAGCAGCTGCAACAATGAGGTTTCGTTTTTGGTTAGTTTGATTATTTCGCCTGCCTTGGATAGGGTTAAACTCTGCTTGTCCCACACGAAATCGCCGCTTAGATAAATAAACTTTCCAGGTTTCGTTTCAATGCTTTGCGTGATTTTTTCAAGCACGCTTAGTAGATCCTCTGTCGTAAAAGGCTTTAGAATATAGCCGTCCACGCCGATGGATATCGCTTTGGTGAAAAATTTAGACTCGTCGTGAGCCGAGAATATAACCGTTTTTACCGAAGGATCGATCTGCTTGATCCGCTCTAACATCTCAAGCCCGCTCATGCCCGGCATATTGATATCGGTAAAAACAATGTCCGCTTTGCTCGCTTTAAATTTATCGATGCCTTCCTGCGCGTCACCGCAGTCGATAACTTGATGAAAGAATAGTTTTAAAATTTTCGCGGTCTGCTGCCTTACCTCATTATCATCCTCGACATATAGGGCGCGCATACTGCGAGTTTGAGCTTGTATTTCAGCTATATCCATAATGGAGCCCCTCCTTTTTAAATTTATCCTTTATCGCACCGTTATCGCAAATTTTATTCTGCCCGCCGCGATCGCGCTTTAAATTTATAAAACCGAATACTTTTATTCCACCTGTCCGAGCTTTTTGAGATAGGCAAAAATTTTAGCGATCTCGATCATTTTATTTAGGCTTTCGAGCAGCTTTGCGCTTTGCGAGCTCGGAGCGGATTTGAAAATTTCGCTATTTTCAACGCCGATTACGAGGCTGTTTTCGCCCAGATAAAGCTCGGTTTTGCCGAATAAATTTACGGTGATCGTTTGCATATTTTCTAAAATTTTTTTGTTCTGCAAAAAGGCGGCGGCGGCGAGATTGTTAAGATAGACGTCAAACGATGCGCTTAAATGCGGGCTATCTTTTAGCAGCTTGAGGTTCGATGCGCCGAAGATGAACTCTCCGCGCGGCACGACTAAAATTTGGCTATCGAAGGTCTCGCTAAAATCAAATTTTGCAAAAAGCCCGTCGAAGATCGCGGTATCGTCCTTTTTTTTAAGATGCAAAATTTTATCCAGCTCAAAGACCCGATCCTCTCTGTTTTTATCGAAGTCGCGGCTTAGACAGATATCGCCTATTTTTATGCCAAATTCGGGCGTCTTGCCCACTATCGCATGCTTGCAAGTGCAAAGATTTGCCTCTTTGCGGAGCGGATTTTTGTAAATTTCATCGAGCAAAAACGCGCCGAAGGGCTGAAAGGTAAGGCGTAGCTCCTTTGCGATCCAAAGCAGAAATTCATTTTTAAAAGCCTCTTCGCGGAGCGCTTCAAATTTACGCGAAATGCGCACAGCTAGGTATTTGTAAGCAGGATAAGCAAGAGCCAGTAGCACTAATAAAAACAGGAATGAGAAATCTCTAAAATCCTTGCGCATAGCAATAAACAGCGCTAGCACCACCACCGCCACGCCGCCGCGCGCCTTCCAAAGCGCCACATTGCGTGCTCCATCTAGTTTTTGCTTTTTTAATTCGTAAGAAACAAGGCTCATCGCTATCCCCGTGAGTGAAATTTGACGCTCATTATAGCGAAAAATGGGATTAAATCAAGCCATATGATAAGCGCGTCGTTATTTATAAAATACGTTTTTCTAATAGCTCAAAAGCATATAAATCGCCGTCTTTTTCTCTGCACTTAACGATATCGCCGTATTTGAATTCTAAAATTTCATCCAGTTCGGATTTAAAATTCGTCGTATCGGTAATTTTAAAAATATATTGTGCGATTTGAACAGCCTTTACCGGGCGCCATACATCGATATCTTCGTTTAAAATTTTTATAAAAATTTCTTTATCGATCGCGCTCGCCATATTAAACCTTTCTGCCCGGTTATCTAAAATTCTTTCTGCCTAGCCACAATTTAAGATATTTTAATACGGGTCTTAAATAATCATTAGTAGCATTGGCTTTAAAGGTGCTTGCGTCTGATTCGATCAAATACCAGCTATATCCGTCATCCTTTAAAATATTCATTTTGCGATGTTTGGCCTCAGTGTTTGCGTCAGATATCTCTATATCCAGTACTTTATTTGCAATATTCATCTGTACCGATAGATTAGGGCTTAGATCATATATGAAGCGGTTAAGATCCTTGATGATATGGGTATTATATACGTCATCGATCATCTCGGCTCTTCTCTTCTGAAAAATTTTCTTCTCTATTGGGTCTCCATCAAAAAGCTTTTCATAATGATCTTCATCGGTTGCGGCCTCTTCGTAAGATATGGTAAACCATCTGTAATATCCCTCGTGCGTCCCAAATGTCCAATTCGTAGGTATCGTTTCATCTATTACTTGAAAATATTCACTATTAAATCGATAGTAATCTATATCATCTACAAATGGTAATATGCAATAATAAACCTGTCCCTCCTCATATTGGATACCATGAACAAAATAGGTTCTGTTTAATCCCAGATACTCATGCTCGTCTTCTTTTATACATTTTACAATCATTTTTAATCGTCCTTAAATTTGAAATCATCTACGGCTTCTATGATGGGCTACTCGTCTTTATCGCCTATTATACTATTTCTAACAAGTTCTGTAAAAAATTCTTTGTTTTTGGATTTGTTGATTGCCTCTTTTATAGCATTAAAGGATAATTTTAAATTATTTAAATTGCCGTCTATAATGCAAAAACCGTTTTTCTCACACAATGATATTATGCCCCTTAATACGGCCTCATACTCGGATCTAAAATCGATACGAAACGCAACGGACTCTATTATATTATTAGCATCAAAAAGTACCTCTAAGCGATTGCCGTTTTCGCTTCCGTATAGATCTATTTCGTTAGACCAAGATTTCTCGGGCTTTAATAGGTGCGAAATTTCAGAAAATATCTCTTTTTTGATCTTTGCCTTTTTCCAATACTTATCGTCTTCAAAGAGCCTTATATCGCTATATTGCGGATCGTATTGTAGATCGTAGGTATCGCTTTTAGGTAGAATAAAAAACTCACATTGCCAAATTGCCATATCTCTTTCCTCAAATATTTTCATTATAAAATTTTAAAAGTAATACGCATAGCAGCCTCGATCATCGTATATATCAAATAAAATTGAAAATTTCTCTTTATTGTTTACGGCTAACTGAACTCTAATGTTCAAAGAGGGCTCTTTTGCCAGCTCAAAATTAAAATGGCGCAGCAGTATGGATCTCAAAAAATTTGGCTCACGCGCCTTTTCTTTTATAAAGATAACGCCCGCTCTGGCGCCGTTTTTATAAGGCTTAGCTTTTGTGTATTGCCCCTTCATATTTTTAAGAAGATACTCCTCTATTTTCTCATCTCTTTCCCAAAAAAGAATTTTATAAACTACGCTATCTAGGTGGCTTGCTTTTGAAATTAAAAACATAACTAGCCTTATTTTGGCCTCTACATCGATATT
>ERZ773063.894-NODE-894-length-18473-cov-37.076881_pt1 | contig 18473 bp, 18 predicted proteins | sample MGYA00580625_ERZ773063 | MGnify/ENA primary metagenome ERZ773063 (study PRJEB29015, sample SAMEA2738022) | human oral metagenome | biome: human oral; feature: human-associated habitat; material: dental | place: China | collected 2042 ... | reverse complement strand
ATTATGGTCGGTTGTGGCACCGCCTATTATGCTGCTCAAACTGCCGCTTATCTTCTCGAGCAGTTTTTACCCGATGTTACGATTGAGCCAGTTATTGCTTCCGAATATCGCTATCGTCACGCCTATATCCCTGATCATTCAGTTGCTCTCATCATTTCTCAGTCTGGAGAAACTGCCGATACTCTAGCCTGTCTTCGTGAAATCAAGGGGCAGGGAATTAAAACCATCGGTATCGTTAATGCTATTGGTTCTACTATCGCCCGCGAGGTAGACGGTGGTACTTATGTTCATGCCGGCCCTGAGATTTCTGTCGCCAGCACCAAGGCCTTCACTTCGCAGGTCACCGCTCTTTTGATGTTTGGTCTAACCATTGCTGAAGCAAAAGGTGTAAATTCACGCCTCCTTGCGCCAATTATTGATGAAATTGCCCAGCTCCCTGATGAAATTGCTAGAATTCTTCATTCAGCTAACTCTTGCTTATCTAATCTCGCGCAACAATACAAAGATTATCAACACGCCATTTACCTTGGTCGCGATGTCAATTATCCCATCGCCCTTGAAGGAGCTTTAAAACTAAAAGAAATTTCTTATATTGATGCAAACGCTTATCCCACTGGTGAGCTCAAGCATGGCCCCATTGCTCTTATTGATGACCGCTTCTTCGAGGTTGTAATTTTACAGTCCGGCTTCCTCTTCCAAAAATCGCTCTCTGGTATTCAAGAAGTCTTAGCTCGTGGTGGACATGTTATTGTTTTTACAGATACTGATTTTGATCTTCCGGTAGAATCTATCGTTAAAATTGATACAAACTTCACCATCCTCACTCCTATTCTCTTTAATCTCCTAAGTCAACTCTTTGCCTATCATATGGCTGTAGCTAAGGGTAATAACGTCGACCAACCCCGCAATCTTGCTAAATCGGTGACCGTTGAATAATTTTTATATTCTTCTTATGTCTTAAACCCTGTACCTTTTGCTCTTTCTAGAGTAAAATAGCTGTAAATGAAAAAAGATTCTAGTGTCGTTTTTTTCCGTTTCTGCCTCATGCTTGGTGATTCTTTAGCGATCATTGCCTCCTTTTTATTTGCCTATCTCATTCGTACAAAGATTGATAGTCGCCCCTATTACTTCGTCTCCGATCCGCTCAAATTTACTTTTTCGGTCGCTGTTATGGTGCCAGTTTGGTTGATTATCCTGGCAGTTCTTGGACTTTATAACAAAAAAATCTTCCTAGGGCGCTCTCGTTGGAAGGAAATTTCTCGTCTCTTTGCCGCCTCTGTTATTGGTGTTATGTTTTTAATCAGCTTTGACTTTTTTCTTGAAGGCGACCTCTTTCCAGTCCGTCTTATTGCTTTTTACGCTATGGTTATCTGTTTCTTTTCGCTCACCATCGTCCGTTTCTTCCTTAAACTCATTCGTCGACTTATTCTTCAGCAGCGTATTGGCTCACTTCGCGCCATTATTGTCGGCAATACTAAGGCAACCTCTCGTCTAATTTCACAAATGCTTGATTTTCCTGAAGAAGGCTATCGTGTAGTCGGCGTTGTGGCAGGGAATCAATTTATTCCCAAAGAATATCGCAAAAAACTTCAGTATTCCTCATTAAAAGAAGCCCTTAAAGAGTGCGAAGCGGATGTAATCTTTCAGACCGATGAAAAACAAACCGAATATGTCTATCGCCAGTCAATTAATCATCATCTTCATTATTATTTCACTCCTTCCGAAACTACTCTCTCAACCTCTATGGGAGAATTAGAACTTATTGGTAGTACTCCCGTTATTATGGTTAAAGTAACGCCACTAGTTGGTAGCGCTAAGGTAGCTAAGCGCGCTATGGACCTTATTCTAGGACTAATCTTACTTCTTCTCGCCTCTCCGTTTATGCTAATTATTTGGCTTCTTATTAAAATATCCACCCCTAAAGCTCACGCCATTTATTCTGAAATTCGACTTAGTCGCTTTAATCAAAAAGTGAAAATCCATAAGTTTCGCAGTATGAAGATTGAATATTGCGGTATGAGTCCTGAAGCTGCTTTTCAAAAAATGGAACAGGAAGGGAAGATTAAAGACGCAAATAAGCTTAGTAAAGAATATCGTGATAATGGTGATTTTCTTGAACATGATCCTCGTATCACAAAAATTGGCAGATTTATTCGCGCCACCTCACTTGATGAATTGCCTCAACTCATCAACGTGGTAAAGGGTGATATTTCTCTTGTAGGCCCTCGTGCACTTGTTCCCGGCGAACTTAGAAACTATGGCGATCGCTCACTCCTCCTTACTGTTAAGTCTGGTCTCACTGGCCTTGCACAAGTTTCCGGACGACGTTCAATCAGCTTCGATGAACGTCGCGCTCTTGATCTCTATTACATCCAGAACTGGTCCATTCTCTTTGATCTTCAGATTATTTTGCGTACCATCAAGGCAGTTTTAATTCGTAAGGGCGCCAAATAATGTCAGTCTCCTCTAACTGTAGTCCAAAAGAATCCCACCATAGCAATAATAGCTCCATTCATCTACTCAAAGACCGTCATCTAAAAATCGCCCTCGTCTGTGACTGGCTCACTGTTGTTGGTGGTGCAGAACAGGTGCTTCGTGAAATCCATCATTTATTTCCTCAGGCTCCCATCTATACTTCTCAATATCGTCCCCGTAAAATTGACTGGTTTAAAGATGCCGAGGTTAAAACCGGCTGGTTAAATTTTCTGCCAGCCTTCACCAGACGTTTTATCGCCCCTTTGCGCCAAGCATACTTTAAGAATCTCGATCTTTCGCATTATGATTTAGTTATTTCCGTATCCGGTTGTGATGCTAAGTTTGTTAAGACTCGTCCAGGCACTCATTTTTGTTACTGTCACGTTCCTACTCAATACTACTGGGGAAAGAGTAAAGAATACCAAGAAGATCCCGGTTTTGGTCCGCTCAATTTTCTCGTTAGACCTATCTTTAAGTTCCTCCTCCCAGGTCTAAGAAGAAAAGATTTAGAAGCAGCTGCCAGGCCAGATTTTTATATCACAATCTCTGAGTTTGCTAAATCTGAAATCAAAAAATACTATAAGAGGGAAGCAGAGATTATTTTTCCTCCGGTCAATACAGAGAAATTCTCAGAGGTCGCGGAATATAAAGACATCAGACAAGGGAATTGTCAAATAAAAGAACAACATAAAAATATAAAAAATCAAACAAGTCAAAAATCATACGACACAATAAATACTACAAAAAGTCAAATTGGACAAAATATTTATCACACCACAAAATCAAATAAAAATCAAATTGAACTTGTGGAAAACTCCCCAAACGGCGATCAGTACTTTATTAATTTTTCACGTCAAGTTGGCTGGAAGCGACTCGATCTTGCAATTGAGGCCTGTATTGATGCAGGTCAGCCACTAGTTTTAATTGGTGATGGTCCTGAACATCAAAGACTGCTTCAATTAAGCATTGCTCACCCCGAGCTGGTTACTCTTCATTCTACTCTTCCACAATCAGAACTTAAAGAATACCTCAAAAACGCCAAGGCCTTCATTTTTCCATCCGAAGAACCTTTTGGTATTGCACCTGTCGAAGCTCTCGCTGCGGGTTGTCCAGTTATCGCCTATAATAAAGGTGGCGCCAAAGACTACATAGAAGACGGTAAAAATGGCCTCTTTTTTGAGTCACAAACCATCAATTCCCTTGTTTCTGCGATAAAAAAATTTAACCAGCTTTCTCAAGTATCTGCCGATATTACGCTATCTTCAAATAAAGCTCCACAAGAAAGTCAGATATCGCACTCTTCCCTCCTTTCACCGCTAGAAATTTCCAAGACTGCCGAAAAATTTTCAAACCAACACTTTAAGGAGCAGTTCGAAGCATACCTCATGCAGAACCTCGCCATCACAAAAACATGTAATAATCAAGACTTCAATTAAGAAAGGTTATCTTGATGTCAAAAAAATCGGTTCATAAAAACAGCCACCACCTCCCTAAACTCCAGCAACTTATGCTTCTCTGTCTGCCATTTTGTTTATTTTTTTCTTATCATCCAGTAATTCCCATCTTTAGTACCAGCACTACCAATTTCGAATTCTCTCTTCCGCTTCTATGGCTACTACTTTTTGCCACTCTTTCTCTGCCTGGGAATTATCGCCTTATCAAGAAATCTTTAATCACACTTATAGAGTCCAGACAGTTATTTAAAGAACAACAAAAAAATACTCATCCTAGTTCCAAAGAATTTCGCAGTAGTTTATTTCGCCTTCTTTCTTTTGTCTACCCACTTTCTGTCACGGTTCTTAGTTTATTTTCTGCAAACCCCCTACGTGCAATCCTTACCGCAGGCATCATCTGGTGTATTCATCTTTCCCTATTGACATTTATAGAAAATATTGCACAATATAAAAAAGAGATAGGGAAAAGTGTGCAGAAAAACCTTCTCATTGCCGCCGCTTTTGTCTCGTTATTTTGTTGGCTTCAATCAATTCTTGATGCTATCGGTGTTTCTCATAACCTTACTCTTCTCTGCAATGGTTGCGTTTCAAATGTTTTTGGTTTTCCTCATCCAAATGGTTTTGCTATCGAGCCACAATTCATGGCCAACCTTCTTCTTGCTCCGGTTTTTCTGAGTCTTTATTATCTTCTCGAAATTCCAAAGCATCAGAATCTTTCCTTAAATCTCAGTCCGTATAAAACTTCAAACTCTGGTCGTTTTCTTCGTCTCTTTCTTCCTTTTCTTCTTATTTCCACACTCTATCTCACGTTGTCTCGTGGTGCCATCTTTGCTTTTTGGGTAGGTATTTTTGCCTTATTTGTCTATAAAACCATTCAGCTCGCCAAGTCAAAAAGCCATTTTGCCAAGTTTTTCTTCCGTCAGTCACTCACTTTTCTCTCTATAGTTCTTCTGCCATTCCTCTTTGCTTTATTCTCTCAAGGAGTTCTGACAGAGCTAGGTTCTACTAATCAAACATTTATGGATGGGGTTAGTACTTCGGTCAGCCAAATATCACTAGGTCGGATCAATCTTGCCAGCTCTTTTCACTCTCCAGCTGAGAATAGTGCTACTAAGGATTCTGACCAAAGTAGTGATCAGCCAATCTTTACTGGTTATATTGAAGAATCAACTCAGATTCGCCTCAGTCTTAATAAGTTAGCAATCTCCTCTTGGCGAACCTCGATCTGGCGTATATTTTTTGGCGTTGGCCTCGGTGCTACTGGATTGCAACTTTATCAAGAATTCCCTGAGCTTGGTAGTCCCAAAGAAATCATTCAAAACGAATATCTCGCCATCCTTTATGAACAAGGTCTCTATGGGGTTGCCTCGCTTATTTTGACAGCGTTCATGCTAATTAAACTATATATATTACACAATAAAAAATCTATTTCCTTCTATGGTTTTATCCTTATGTTGTCTTTTGCTATCACTATTAATTTCTTTTCCGGCCTCCCCAATGCTCTACATATCTACTTACTACCAGCCTTAATCTTCTTTAAAACTGAAGCCGACCTACAAGAAAATAGTAAATATGCTCTTCGGTTTCGTTAGTATTCTTATTAACTCCCAAGCTATTCTCGTTGCAGCTGTAATAAGATTCCTCTGGATCTGTTTTTAGGCTATAAAATTGTTCTATTTCTAGTCCAGATTCTTGCGATAAAATATATCGTTCTTGATCCAAATTACCAATTTTATTGTCTCGACAAACTAACGCGTACTCGGTGTCAAGCTCATCAATAAAAATATAAACCTTACAGTCCTCTGCGCTTTTAAACATCGTATGAAAACGTAACTCTCCAGCAGATTTTATGTCAAATTTCTCTAATATTTCAAAAGTAAGCTTTCTTGGCAGAAACTTTGGCTCGGATTGATTATCACATAAACGTACATATCGCCGTAGTAATGAAAATAATAGATTCCGTTCTTCAAAGTATTCCGGAAAATCCCTCAATTCACACAAAGCCAACCAACTCTGTCTATTTAGTTCGCCTAATAATCTTGGTTCATTTATATTTTGCTTGTCAATATCCTTAGTTTCTTTTGGCCACTCTCGTGCATACTTGAAGGTCTTTGAATTAAAAATCTTTAGTTTTTCCTCAGTTAAGCTCTCTATTCCAATACCAAGTAGACTTCTTGCATCTGCTATCGCATTCTTATGAATAATTTCACAAATGTTTTTATCTAATCCTTCGAGGTTTTGTGACTGTGGGCGTGGTATTGCTGAAACCCTTTCAGCTCCAATAAATCTCCTTTTAAACAAAGCAATCTCAAGTTCGTCGTGTTCCGTAATCTCTGTTTTTAATTTTTTTATAATATTCCCTGCTATTGGTTCGGCAATTTCCGCCATTACGCAACGGTATCCATTATTCGCCCAGTATAAATATCCTTCAAAGTCACCAGATTCGTTTGTCTTATCAAGGCCATCATGGCTAGTTAGCCATCTTTTTACTTCGAATGAGTAAGAAAAATCAGGATAGTAGTAACAATCTAAGGTTTCTGGTACTTCTTCTTGCCCACAAACCCATGTAATATAATCTGCAACCTCTAATATATAATATGTGGACTTTTTATCATGGAAAAAATACCAAAAAGTGTCTGGATCTACTCCATGATATCCAATAAATTCTAATTTATCGTTAACTCGATAAAACTTTAAAATATCCGCAAATTCTTCTCTCGAGAGTTCCATGCCTTTAAAATACTGAGTTTATCATTACATCTCTAGTATAATAGATTTTTCCCCAATTAAGTTAAATAATGTGAATATATTATTCTCGCTTTTCAAAAGAGAATAAATTACTTAAAATAGATTAAGATCTAGCAAAGGAGTAAAAATGAAGCGAATCGTCTTTCCCGAATTTAATCACCCCTATATTCAAGAGGCTATAAAAATTGCCAAGCAGAAATATCCTGAATTTGAAGCTATTGGTGCAGATAATTTGGAACATGCCGCCGCTGCAGTAAAAAATCAGGTTGCTGATTCCATGATTGCCGGTATCGATTATACTTCGAGAGAAGTAATCCTCACTGCTCGTGATATTATTGGCGTTAAAAATCCTCGTAATCTTGAAAAACCCACTTTTTCCGCTAGTTTTATCTTTACTAAACCAAATCAAGCCAGTCCCATCGGTCAGTCTATGTTTATCCTCGGTGACGCCGCCGCTTGCAAGCATCCAAACTTTGAGCAACTTTATGATATCACTCTCCAAACCGCCGATACTGCTGCTAAATATTTCGCACATCTTCAAAAAAATGCAACTGATCCGGTGTTAGTTGATTTTCTTACTCCGCGCGTCGCCATGCTTAGTTTTTCTACCCTTGGCTCCGGCGGTAAAGATGACACAATTTCTCTCGTGCAGGAAGTACTTGCAAAAGTAAAAACAGATCAGCCAAATCTTCTTATCGATGGTGAATTACAACTTGATGCCGCCATTAACCCTCGCATCGGCACCAAAAAAGCCCCAAACTCAAAAGTTGCTGGCTTCGCTAATGTCTTAATCGTACCCGATCTTAATTCCGGCAATATTCTTTATAAAGCTATGGAGCAATTTGGTAATTTCACTGCTGCCGGTCCAATCCTCCAAGGTTTTAATGCTCCTATCTCAGACCTTTCTCGAGGTAGCACCGTTCTTGATATTGTCTCGGTCATCGAAGTTGAGTTAGCTCTCATTAGCTAAAATCATGTTATGATAAACCAATAGAAAGGAGATTATGAAAGGTAAAATTAAATATTTCGGTACAGACGGTATTCGCCAGAAAGCAGACGCCTTTACTCCCGGTTTTATCCAGGCTATCACCTTAGGGATTGTCCGTTATCTAGGTAACGCTCGTGAAACTGCTGACGGTATGGAGCGCCCTGTTAAGGTTTTGCTTGGTGGCGATACTAGGGAATCTACAGAGTGGATTCTCCGTTATTTTGAAGAAGCCCTCGAAACTGTTGGTATTGACCACAGTAACGTCGGCGTTCTTCCTACTCCAGCTATTAATTATGCATTCTATCAAATGGGCTACGATCTTGCTATTGATGTCACTGCCTCCCATAATCCTGCTTCCGATAATGGTATTAAAATCTTTGAACGAGGTGATTCCATTGGCGGTCTTGAAGCGGTTATGCCAGGCGGCGTCGGTTTTAAAGGTACCGGTACAACCACAAGTGGTAAAGATCTTTCCTCCTGTATTAAAAAATATCCATATGGCGTTAAATTAAGTCAAGCTGGCGTTCAGGCTATCGAGAATGCTCTTGAAAATGAAACCGGCTTCGATGTTGGTTCTGTCGAGTATGCTGAAGATCTTCATCAGCAAGCAAAAGATATTTATCTTGACCATCTCAAAGAGTATCTTTCAAGTTTTGGTCCTTCCATTCTTGCGCAGCGTGAAAAACCCGATTTTTCAGAATTAAAAATTGGTCTCGATTGTGCCAATGGTGCCACTAGTGTTACCGCTCGCGAAATCTTTGAACATTTTGGCGCTCAGGTGGAGGTCATTCATAGCGATTCTAGTTATGGTGAGACGATTAACCAGTCTTGTGGTAGCACTCATCTTGATTCTCTAATTCAATTAGTAAAAGCACATCAGCTTGACTTTGGTGCCGCTTTCGATGGTGATGGTGATCGCTGTTTAATGGTTGACAAAAATGGCAACGTTATTGATGGTGACGACATGGTTGCTTGTATTGCTAGCTACTTGGGTCTGCCAAAAATTGCCATTACCATCATGGCAAATAAGGGTCTATTGAATTGGTCTAAGGATACCGGCATCGAACTTGTTATGACAGATGTTGGTGATCAGAATGTCTCCGCTAAAATGCGCGAGGAGGGAATCCTTCTCGGTGGAGAACAGAGTGGACATATTATTTTACCAGGTGAATCCATGGGTGACGGTGTTCTTACTGCTTTGGTTATCTCTAAAATTTATAGCGAAACATTAAGAAGAAGGCAGCATGAAGATCAACTTATCCTGGATTATGAAGCTATGCAAGAAGCCAAAAAACAGGAACAGGGTAAAGAATCGGCTATCCAAAAACCCCCTCAAGAAGTTTCCCTGTCTTCTATCTGTTCTTCCTTACAAAAGCTTCCTCAGGTAATCAAAAATCAAACAGTCAGTCCTTCCCTTAAACAAGCCTTTCGTAGTCATCAGTCATTTGCCGAAGATTTTATCGCTCAGAAAACTACCGAACTCACCCCTCTCGGCTGGAGTCTCAATATTCGTGCCAGTGGTACCGAGGAACTCGTGCGTATTACTATTTGGGGTGATGACCCTGATAAAATCAACCAAAAAGCTTTAGAAATTGCTACCGATTTGCAAGCACTTGAAAGTTCCCTCTAGCTAGTTTAACTCTTAAGCTCACTACTTAATCGTAAAGGAAAAATATGATCAAGATTATTACAGTTACAGAATATAATAAAGCAGTTGCCGACAGGATTCGACAATTACTTATCCAACTTTCACGCAGTGGTAAAGATAAGGGTGAAATTCCGCAAGAATGGTTCGAACAACTCATTTCTTCTCCTTGGCATGATTGTCTTCTTGCAGTTGATCTGGCAGAAGATAGTAATACTAAACAAGATTTATTAATTCTTCCTGAACAGATTCTTGGTATGGCCTCAGTCTCTGTAATTTTTGGTGCCGGCATTGGTAAAAATGCTTATCTTGAAGATTTTGTTGTAGATCAATCAGCCCGTGGTAAAGGTGTCGGACACCTCCTTTTTCAGGCTTATGGAAATTGGGCAAGGGAAAAAGGCTGTAAAAATCTCGAATTCACCTGTGGTCAAGGCCGCGAAGCTGCTCAGCAATTTTATAGAGACCACGGTGCGGCAAAATATGACACCAACTTCTTTCGAAAAAAGCTAGATGACTAATTTGTCTTAAAGTTAGAAAGGTATAAATGATTCCAGGGCAAGATAAGCCTCATAATAAATCTTCTTGCTTAAATTTTCTTAACAATAAAGTACTACCATGTTTTTTAAATTGTAATAATAAAAAAATAATTGGTGATCAAACGGACTTTACCTATATTGCCACTAATTTTTGGAAAATCCCTTTTATTTTCAATAAAGAAAAATACATATTGTATGGCTACGATTTTATTGGGGAAGCCGACAGTTCCGTTGAATCACTTAGCTTTTTTATTAAAAGCAATGATATAGGTTTGGCTGATTATAAATTTGAAGTCCTTCCAATTTTTCCCGAAAAAAACAACGATGTAATCAACTATACATACTTCAATAAATATTCTAGAACTTATCAATACCATCCGGTATTCTCGGACGAAATATTTTTAATTAAAATCAAGAATAGTTTAGATTTGAATTAAACTCACATTTACTTACTATTTTCAATTATAATATACCTATGAATATCTATATTTCTGGTATTTCTGGTACCGGCATGGGCCCGCTCGCTCTTATGGCAAAAAATGCTGGCTATCAAGTTTTTGGCTCCGATCAACAACGTGGGGCTATTTCAAATGAGCTTGACCAGGCACAAATTCCCTTCGCTGTTGGCGCGCAAGATGGCCAATATCTTCAAGAAATTCACGAGAAGTATCATCTCGATTGGTTTGTTCATACCTCTGCTCTCCCCGAAGATCATCCAGAACTACAGCTCGCCAAATCTCTTGGGCTTAAAATTTCTAAACGTGACGAATTGACTGCTCATCTTGTCGAAACACTTGGCCTTAAGATGATTGCCGTCGCAGGTACTCACGGAAAAACCACTACAACCGCCATGCTAATTTGGGCCGCCAAACAACTCCAACTTCCCGCCGCCTATATCGTGGGCTCCACTTTAAATTTTACTCCTTCCGGTTCCTACCAAAAAAACGATCAATATTTTATTTACGAAGCCGATGAGTATGATCGTAATTTTCTCCACTATGAGCCTTGGCTCTCCCTTATTACTTTTGTCTCGTATGATCATCCCGATATCTACCTTTCTGAATCTGATTATCATCAGGCTTTTCTTCAATTTGAAAATCAGAGCCAATCTCTCATCTTTGCAAATCCGGCTGCGGCTCCTTCGGATCTTTCACAGCTCTCATCTCAATCCTTCCAGGTTTTAAAAACTCCAGATCCTCGCCTCACTCTCGCTGGCTTTGCTCGTCGCGAAGATGCGAATTTAGTTTTTTATGCAATTAAACAAATCTTGGCAGATCAATCAAATACTCATCAAATCTCTGATCAACAAATCATCGACATTCTCAACCAATTCCCAGGCGTTGGTCGCCGTTTTGAGCGTCTTTCTGACGGGCTCTACTCTGACTATGCTCATCACCCGGAAGAAATTCGCGCCACTGTCGAAATCGCCAAGGAAGAGGCTAAGAATCTTGGCAAAAATGGCGTGGTCGTCATTTATCAGCCCCATCAAAATACCCGCCAACACGAAGTCTTTTCTCTTTATCAGGATGCTTTTCTTGGCGTCGATCAGCTTTTTTGGCTGCCAACTTATCTCACGCGCGAAAATCCTGAGCTTAAAATCTATGCGCCCATTGATTTTATTAACACCCTGATTAATTCCGAAATTGCCATCTCTGCCAACCTCGACGATCAACTCAAGGTAAAACTAAAATCCCTCCTTCATGATAATTACCTTGTCATTCTCATGTCTGCCGGTCCCGCTGATCAGTGGTTCCGTGATAACCTAATCTAGGCCTCGTCTCCAGCTTTCCTGTTATGCTATAATTAAAACGTTTATGGGTGGTTTTATTAAGAAGGAACATCAAGAGGAGAAGCGTCGTCTTTCTCAGCTTTTTAAGCAGATTAAAACCTGGCAACTCCTTCTAGCTCTCATTCCTCTGCTTTTTTTAACCGCAACATTTTTACGTTTTGATCACCTTAAAATGTATGACTTAAAAAATAAAGTCTTGCAGGCAGATCACGGGAAAACCGCTGATGGCAAGGAAATCACATCTCAGGAGGAAATCGATAATAATCTAAAAGCTGCTCTTACTGAATTAAAACAATATACAAACTCGCATGTCGTCATTAATTTTATTGAAAAGAACGGACGTAATGTCCTCACTTTTGGCACGGGGCCATTTTATCTAGAAAACCAGTATAACCGTAAGGCCACCACTGCCCTCGCTGAAGCTGAGACTAAATTAAAGCAAGCCGGTGATAATAATCCAAATGGTAACGTCTTCGCCAAGGCAATGGAGGTTTGTAAGCCTCAGGCTATTGCCCACGGCTGGGCCTGGAATAGTCCTGGCTATCTCAATTGTATGACTGGAGTTATCAATAGCTATCCATCAACCGATCAGCTCACAACCTCTCTCGCAGCAAACATTCCGTCAACCTCTCTTTATCGCTATGACTTTTCTTCCCCTGTTTGGGCTCCCGATCTTGCTGGTTTTTCAGTTCTTCTCTGTCTTCTTCTTTTTATCTTTATCTTGCTTCGCTTCATCGGTTTTCTAATTCTCCGTATCGCCATTATTTTTATCAAATAAAACATTAAAATTTTCACCTCTATAAAATCCCTGAAAACCCCTTGACAGATTACCCCCCCTACCATAAGATAAGACTATATCAATTAAAGGAGGAAAAATGGCCTACAGTCACACTAACAGTAAAGGCATCACCTATTATCTACATAAATCTGAGGTTACCCTCCGTGGTGGCAAGCCTCAGACTATTTATTTCTTCACTAAAACTGAGAACAATCCAAAGGGTACCCCAGTTGATCTTCCTGAAGATCGCGTTGTTAACGAAAACCCACGCAACGGTTTCCTTACTCTTTCTAAGAAGAAATAGTTTCTAGATCAAGAGGTTAGCTAATTTAGTAATAAAAACACTAAAAACTTATAATAAATAAATTAAAATACCAGGTTCATCCCTGGTATTTTTTAAAATAATTTTCCATAAAAAATGGACTGGCAAAAGCCAGCCCTGAAAAGAATAGTCAATGACTTTGTCTAGTTTATCACCTCCCCATTTTTAAAAAGTGAACTCTTATTATAATTTAGACAACATGTCTAAGAGTTCATATAATGTTTGTGAGCTGGACCAAGCCCAGCCGTCCCACTCATTGCCAGAGTTAAGTGGTGTGCCATTGTGTGCCAGCCATACCGGATGACAGCTATCAAGAAATCCATTATTGTAACGGTACTGGATTTTTAAAGTCCAGTTGTTACGCGAGAATTCCTGTTGCACGACATCATAGTCTCCGCTGGTTGACTTCCAGGTCTTGGTTACTACTGTAAACCCAGAATTCTTAGCAGAGCTTTCCAAGGTATCCGCAAGCTGCATTTTATAACCGCTATACTGTTTGCGGTTATCTTCACTCGCGTGAGCATCGGTTACTCTCTTAGTCTCAGCCATGACGGCCTTTTCTTTTTCGCCAGCAGGTTGGACCTGACCACCAGTGTCTCCACTAGCTTTATTGCCGGATCCACCATTGCAAGTGCAAGTACAATTGCAATTACACTGGCACTGGCAGTTGCTAGTGTATGCCGCTTTTGTGTTAGTCGGCACGGAAAAAAAAATTACTAAAGCCACCGCTACAACAGCTTTAAAGATATTACTTAACATAGTCATTTATATCCTCCTTTTTAAAAAAACTATGTTATGGCCCCCGCACTATTACGGGATTTTTAAGCCACTCCTACATCAGTCCTATTATAACATTTTTTGATAAGATGTAAAATATCAACTAGCTTTTAGCGGAGCCAAATAAAAATTCCAACCACTGCTCAAAATTTGATAGCTTTCTCGCTTCTATTCTTTCATCAAGGGTTAATTTTGGGTGTTTATTTTTTGCAATTTCACTATTATTTGGTAAATCGATCATCACCTCACCCGGCAACTGTTTTCCCAGTAATTTGCGCGCCTCTAATTCCTGGTATTCCTCAGATGCATAATATTGATTTTCTAATTTTGTCTTATTCACATCAAGCTGCAACAATTCCATCTCTGTTTGTTTGGCATTCATTTGTTGCTGTAATTCCCAGTTCTTAGCGATTGAACTAACCGAGGCAATTAAGAGTATCGAAAAAAGTAAAGGAATAGAGAGTAATAGAATGTTATTAAAATTTAAAATCTCAGTTTTTATCCAAAAACGTATATGATTAAAACGTATTCTGAACTGTTCTTTTTTTGAGCGCACACCCATATATCTTATTATATCAGTTTGTGATAAAATTAATAACAACCTGGGGGCGTAGCTCAGGGGTTAGAGCAGGCGGCTCATAACCGCTTGGTCGTTGGTTCGAGCCCAACCGCCCCCACCAATTTTAAAACGACTTCAGGTCGTTTTTTGTTTAGTATAAACTGTTTAAGATTATAAAGTGTTACAATATACTCTATAAGCGAGAAAAATATAGTGCAAAATTTAGAATCTAAAAACTCTATTAATCAAGATCAAAATTCACCTAACGAATGGGATGATGTTGTAAAAAAGGCGAAGGAGATTTGGCAACGGCAAACAGAAAAAGCTCCAGATTATGCCGCAGATTTTTATCGGGCAGCCCTTAGTGTCTCAAGAGATTTTGATCAACGCAGGCAAAATCTAGAATCTAATGGTAGTAAAATGTCCCAGCAGGAGTTTGAAAAATGGGAAGATGCTCTGTCTGATGAACTTGAATTTGCAAACGATGAGTTAGAAAAGACCGACAATTCCCTAGAGACCATCGCCGAATCTGCACGATTCATGATTGTTACTACTGATGAGCATAAAACCTATAAGACAATTGAAGCACAGGCAGGGAATTATTACCATGATAGAATGATTGCACTGAAAAACGCCATTGAATCTTCAGGTGATCAGGGTTCAAAAGCCGACCTAGAATACACCAAGGGCTTTTATTTTGCCGTTATGGATCATCTTGATTATCGTTATGAAGAACGAGAGAAGATTATTTCTATGGGGGTAGATAAATTTGATAAAGAACGCACCATGGCTCATAATAATGTTATTAAGCATCTCAACGGACTCAATGATCTGGCGAGAAAATATCATGTTAGGCCGTTTACTGTTCGTAATTTCTGTCCAAGTGATGCCCGCCCGAAAGGGAAACAAACTCCTGCTATTGCAGACTTAATGACCTATGATCGTTATTCGGTTCAAAGTTACTATGTTATTGCTTTTTCGTCTGAAGAGAGGAAGAGGCAGGCTATCCAGGAGCGTAATAATCGATACGGTGGCTATTAAACTTTGACAATTACAAATAAATATGCCATAATATAATATCTAGACATTTAGGGGGAGGTGATTTTATGTCTAAAGTACTTAAAAGCGGAACTCAAATCATTGAGAAAATGTCTCGCGAGTTTTTTTATTTGCATTTTATTCGAGGGGTATGTAAAACTCGACCCTTTGCGTCGCTGGCCTCGTTTAAGGCAAAGAACCTTTCGGAGATGGAAAGAACAGAGGTGCGTGCCATTCTAGCTAATAATGGTATACCCTTTGAATTGACTGGCTCAGAACAGGCTCTCGATGAGGTTGCTGCTGCTGTATCAGCGCGAGCTGTTGCTCTTAAATAATTTTTACCCCCGCTTGTCGGGGGTTTGTCTTTTCTTGTATTTTCCTTTCACGCAGACTATAATCATAAGTACTATGGATAATTCCAATAATGAACAAGTTTTTCACAGTAGTGATATCGCAAACCAGACACTAGCTGGCTCTGCAGCTGATCCTTTTACGCTAACTGATAAAGAGAAAAAACGTCAAGAAAAACAAGCAGAACTAAACAATAAGCGTAAGCAAAGAGCTGAGACTAGAGCGGCCAAAAAAGCTGAACGCAGAGCTAAGCTTGCTGAACTTCGTCAACACCTTGACCATTGGCGAAAAAGCAACCCCCTTGCTTTTATTTTATCTTCCGTTGGTGCCTCAATTCTCATTCTCACCATCATCGTTAGTTCCAGCTGGTTCATTGTTTCGCAAATCACTCGCGAGAAAGCCCCAATCCGCACTACTAATAATATTGACCCTACTGATTATATCTCCGTAAACTGTAAATGCGCTAAAGGCTCTCAAGAATACAACGAGCTCAAAGAAGACTATGAAATGGCTGCGGAGCGCGAAAAGGGAATTATTAGCAATTTTGATTATAAAACCGCTACTCCATTTCAAACTATTGAGTATATTAATGCCGTTATTGGTTCGGGCTATCTAGAAGACGCTTATGATTCTGCTGGCAATTTAAATACCGTCAAAGCTTTTGATAACTATAATCAGCGAATTCAATCAGCCAATATTACTAATGATGATCAAAAAACTCTCCTTGAGCTATATTCTTCTAGTATCTATAACAAAGCCAAACAATACAACCAAACTTTAGAAAAACTCTTTAATTACATTCCTGAAAATATGCCCGACGGCACTAAATATATCTACTACAGTATCTCTTATGATGCCTACATTGGGCTTGGTTATACTGAAAAGGCCGATTCTATAGCTAAGCTCCTAGAATCTATTCCTTATGGCTCTGGCTCTTTTTAGTCTCTCCTCATCCGACTTTTAATTTTACCGTAGTCTTCTTTTTAAGTTTATGGTAAAACCGAAAATGCTCATGTATAATAAAACTATGCAAAAGACGCGTCATCGTTTTGGCTTCACGATCATTGAAGTCATGCTGGTTTTAACTATCTCCACTGCTCTCGCAATGGCTATCCTCAGTACCATCACCGCTAATATCCATCGACAGCGTTTTTTAGACTCCTACACTGATCTCGCAAACTATCTTCGCAGTGCTTATTCGGCCACCATTAACGTGCAAAATCCCAGGTTATTTACGGAAGAAAGCGGTTTCTCTTGCACCTTAAATTCACTCTGGGATGAAAACGGACGCCTCACCACAAATACTGATACCGATAATTACCCAGGTCGCAGTCGCTGCGCAATTTATGGTAAACTCATTACCTTTGGTGAAAAAGACCCTGACACTAGCACTCCAAATACAAAAGTTCACATGTATGACATTATCGGACGTGTTTACACCGGACAAATGAATATTGAGAACTCTACTGGTGATAATGCTATTAATTCACTAAAAGCCGTTGCTGCCAATGTTGTTACTTTAAGAAGTACTCCAGGCTCCTGTCGAGTACACTTTGCGGGTCAAGAGTCCTCATATACTCCACAATGGCAGGCTAGAATTGAACAAACCGCTAACCATGAATTATTACGTGGTGCCATTATGATTGTCAGGTCTCCAGTTTCCGGCACTGTTCACACCTATGTATATGATCAGCCAGGTCAAACTTTCGATGTTGGCGAATTACTTGAAAATCTCAATCGCAATGCCCCCAGCCAATCCTGCGAGACTGCTAGTCTCGATCAGTATCGTCCCTATGCTAGTAGTGCCCTGCTTTATGGTGCACTCGGCGAAGTTGTTTCTGGTGTGTCTAATATCTTGCAATACGAACTTAAAGATTCCAGAATGCAAAACAAGCAAGATTTTACTCTTTGTGTCTCCTCTGATGATATTCCTCTCGCTCCCAAGAGACGTCGACCCATTCGCATTAAAGCGGATGGTAACAATTCCTCTGCAGTTCAGTTAGTTGATATTGATAGTAATGATAATCCCTGCCAATAATGGCGTATAATGGTAATGTATATGTTAAACTTTTTTAAAAATTTAAAGGTTTCACGGACAGGGAATTGCTCTCCCAGTGATTCATCTAATTCTTCTTCTCGACGTGGCGACACCATCATTGAAATTATTTTCTGCTTTACTATTTTTTCGATCATTACCATTGTTTCGATCGGCCTCATGAACCGAAACCTCTCACTCATTCAAGGCACCCTCGAGATTTCCATGGCCAGAAATGAAATTGAAGCCCAGGCTGAGGCAATCCGCTTTATTCACAACTCTTATCTTTCAGAGCGTGAACTAGTTCGCGACCAAAATATTGACCCTACGAAGTGGCAGGAATATCGTGATCTCTGGCAACGGCTTGCTAGTGTACAGAATGGTTTAAATAATAACCCTATTAAAATCTCTAAATATAGCGAACAAAGCTGCAGGCAGTATTACGATGCGGCCAACGTTGCTGGTGAAGTTCATAATATTTTTACTGATAAAGCCTTTATCGTTAATACCAGAAAGTTGGATCCCAAAAATCCTGATAGTACAATTGTTTCAGCAAGGGAACATCAATCGCTCTTTCAGGAGGCTTCCTTATATCCACGTTTAGTCTTCTCGAATTCTTCACAGGTTGGAGTGTCAAATGGTAAAGACAGCTCCGCTAACCTCAATGAGTCAAATTCTGGTAGCAACCTATATCTTACTCCCGCCTTTGTTACTCCTTATCGCATAGAAGGTCTTTGGGTTATTGGTACTCGTGACATTACGAATATTAATAACCCAGAGGCTATAGACGACTCTGGTCTTGATCAGCAAGCTCCGGAATTCTATGATTTTCACATTCGTACTTGTTGGTATGGTCCAAACCGTAATATTCCATCAATTATTAGCACAATTATCCGACTTTATAATCCGGAGTTTATTAAAAAAGATTAGTATGCGAAAAATCATTCAAAAAACCACCAAAAATCACTCGAAAAAAGG
>ERZ773063.889-NODE-889-length-18506-cov-45.818872_pt1 | contig 18506 bp, 20 predicted proteins | sample MGYA00580625_ERZ773063 | MGnify/ENA primary metagenome ERZ773063 (study PRJEB29015, sample SAMEA2738022) | human oral metagenome | biome: human oral; feature: human-associated habitat; material: dental | place: China | collected 2042 ... | reverse complement strand
CCTCAACCTTCGCCGCCAGCGCCATGAACGACACGTGATACTGCGCGTATTTATTAACGGATCGACGTATAATATTGACCCGTCGATCGACATTGGACTTGCATCAACCTTACCGATAGCTCATTGGGACGGTACTTCAAGCACGGCAACTATGGCGTCACTCAAACATTTACGCGTCTACCGACCGCACTCATTACATGAGCGTATTTTGTCGCGATTACGACGCGAGCTTTTTCGGGGTAACCCCAAGGAGTTTTACACTGCAATTGACAAGTGGCTAGCAGACACACGAGCACATCAGTCATCCTAACGATCACTGTACAGACTGGGCCAGACACTATTCTATCACTTACTGTCATCGCCAATAGAAAATCACCAGCCCGAGCTCCAAAGAGACACTGGCTGGCGATTATCGTAATCATTGGCTAATCCATGAAGCATTATTTCAAGTACTCTTTTATGTTTATATTTATGGACGCTTTCTCTTTTGATCTCGTTCTCATTTTTAGCAAAGAAAAAACAGTAAGCCTGTAATTCTTAAGTTTGCTGTTCTGTGTTAGTTTTTATTAAATTATTAGTTTAACAAGACCCGAATTATCTACTTGTGATACTCCCTTATTTTATGTTCATACTCAGTCAAAAGATTCTTAGAATAAATTTTTTCATTTTTTGAATTTCTAACTTCTTTCCAAAGAATAGTAGCTACTTTTAATTTGTTCGAATAGTTGAGACTATTTTCGTCTGCACAGAAATCCTTTAAAAACTGATTCCATTGACAAACAGAATTATCATACTTGGCATAATCTGATTTCCCATAATAAACCTTTAGCATATCTTGAATTGTAAAACTCAAATCATTTTCTCTCTTTACTTTTCTCCAAGCAGTAGCCATATCAGCAGTAAATTTAAATGGTGAAATACCCGTTAAAGCAGAGAAATATTCTCTGAATTTTGCATTAAAGGAAAAACCACATTTTAGCAATGGCGTATCTAAGGTAATAGTTTCTACTTGCTTCTTTTCATTTTTTATTGATGACTTTTTAATCAAATTACCCTTAAAGTATTGTTCAATAATATAATTGAGTTCTTGTTTTGTACCTTTATATTCTAATCCTAATGACTTGCATATTTGCGAAAGTTCTTCACGATACCAATAATATTTATTAAATTCATCAAACGATGTGATTTTATCAAACTCTGGTCTACTTTCTATCAATATTTTACCTCCTAAAAACCAATTTGCTTTTAAACTCTAAATAACGGAGTTTCACTCTCTTTATAAAGATTTAGTTAGTAAAATTACAGCCAAACTCTTTTCATGCTTTTATTTTATTATCGGCTATTCAAATAATCAAAGAGATACCATCAAACTTTTCAGAATACTTATTCCCACCTAAACAGCTTAATCGCCACGATATAAATAACAACAACCCAAGCAGCAACGGCGCCGATTTGCGGCAGGACTTCGACTAGGCCGGCATGCTCGGTCATAATCAGGCGGAAGCCATCCACAACCGGCGTCATTGGAATAAATTGCGTTACACCGCGTAGCCATTCTGGAAAGAGGAATGCTGGAAAGAATGCTCCAGACAGAAACATCATCGGGAAAGAAATCAAATTAGACAGAGGAGCTGATTGATTTTCGTTCTTCGCCCAACCGCCGATTAATAATCCTAAGCCCACCATCATCATCGCCGAAACCACCGACATCAAGGAGAGCAGCAGCCAATCGCCGCGCATATTGAAATGGAACAGCAGCATACCGACAACAACCATCATCGTCAGGCTGAGTAGCGAGATTATAATATAGTGAATCGCCATAGAAATAATCAGCTGCCCCGAGGTGAACGGCGCGGCGCGTAGCCGTCGGTAGGAACCGCGCTGCTTTTCGGCTGGCATTTGATTGGCCAAACCAAAAATACCCATACTCATCAAGCTAAAGGCGAGTAGTCCTGTAAATGTATAGTCAAACGATTTCAGCTGCTCGTCGCCGACGGCTTTGCCTGCAGCCTTGAGCGGCGCTTCCGGCTGGCCCATACGCTTGTTAATTTCATCAGCAATTTGGTTCATCACCGCTGTCAAGGCACTGCCAGTTTGCTCGGAACCTTTGGCGTACAGCACGTTGATTGTGCCAGTTGGGCGAGCATCCCTGCCTTCTCCCTTTACTTTGCCAAAATCGCTCGGTAGTTCAATGATACCGTTCAACTCCGAACGCTTCAACTTCTCGCGGGCCTCATCCATATTCTTGACGTCTTTAATTTTAAGAATCGAGTCTTTGGCGTTATCTTTGGCACCTTTAACGAAGCCTTTGGCAAATTCCGTCTGCGAATTATTGATAATCGCGATGTCAAAGCTGGTCGATTGATTATTAAAAATCGAACCGAACACCAACAAGAAGATGAGCGGAAACAGGAAAGTAAAGAACAGCGACATTTTATCGCGGACGAAACGTTTTTGCTGGGCGCGTACTTGCCCGAATACACCAGTCCAATATTTTTTCATACTAATCCCGAATCGCCTTTCCTGTTAAGTCAATAAATACGTCCTCCAAATTGGCCTGCTCGACAACTTGCTTTTTCTTGAAACCGCGCGCCAGCAGCTGCTGGATCAGATTATGTGGCGTATCAATGGTGATGATTTTACCATTGTCCATAATCGCCAAGCGGTCGCACAGCAGTTCGGCCTCGTCCATGTAATGAGTTGTCAGCACGATAGTAATACCTTCATCGCGAATCTCTTTGATCAAATCCCAGAGATTGCGGCGAGCCTGCGGATCCAACCCAGTGGTCGGCTCGTCGAGAAATAGGACCGTCGGGTTATTAACCAGCGTCGACGCGATGGCAAAGCGTTGCTTTTGCCCGCCCGAAAGCTGCTCAACGTAATTTTTGGCTTTGTCGGTCAATTGCACCTTGGCTAGCAGCGAGTCAGCGTCGACCGTTTGTCCGTACAGGCTGGCAAACATTTTCAATTGTTCGCGCAAGGTTAGCTTGTCGTAAAACATTGTCGATTGCAGCTGGATGCCAATGATGTTTTTAATGTGCTTCGGCTGCTTAGCAACATCTATTCCGTCGATAGTCGCCGTGCCGCCATCAATCGGCCGGAGCGCCTCCAGCATCTCCAGTGTCGTCGTCTTACCAGCGCCGTTGGGGCCGAGGATGCCGAAGATCTCGCCTTTCTGGACCTCAAACGACACGCTGTCGACGACATTCTTGCCATCGTAAGTCTTGACGAGTTGGTCAACTTTTATGATTGGTTTGGGCTGAGCCATATAAATTCCTTTCTACTCCCTAGCAGAGAAACATTGCGTACGGTAATCGCTCGCTTTTGGGATTATTATAGCACAAGAAACCCTATTTCGTCGGTGCGGTTTTGAATAACGTCCACGCTGCTAGCATAGAGTAATTAACAATCTGACCGTCAGAAATCATCTGCTCAAGTTTGCTAATTTCTAACCAACTACTGGAAATAAACTCTGTTTCATCCGGTTGGAGCGAATAATTATCTTGAAAAGCGCCGCGCGCACAGACAACGTACAACTTGGCATTAGTACGGCGATTGTCGGCATAAAACCAGCCAATTTGCTGAAAATCTTCCGCCGAAATATTAGACTCCTCCGCCAACTCGCGCTGGGCAGCTTGCTCGGGAGTCTCGCCTTCTTCAATTTTACCGCCGGGAAATTGATATAATATATCATCAACCGGATACGAATATTCCCGCTGAATAAGTACTTTGCCGCCGTTTTGGCAAATGATAATCACACCGCCTTTACCCTGATATACTTGCCGCAAATATGACGACCTTTTACCATCTGGCAATTCTACCTCGTCCTCTGCCAATACTATCCGCGGATGCGTAAAAACCACCCGCGACGACAAACGGCGCCATTTCTGCGGTTTATTATATTTATTCATTTTCGCGAACCTCTGTTAGGTAATTATTATTCAGTCCATCAGAAGAATAAATTGCATTTCTCAATATACAATTAGCACCTAAGGCAGCCCTACCTATAATAATACTTTTTTCCACTAAAGCATCTGGATGCACAGAAGCATTGGAGTCTATTACATTTTTATCATCACTTAAGCGCATGTTGTTATAATAGTAACGCTGTATCGTACCTGCATCATCCCAGTATCCATCGTCAGGCAATGCATATGTAGCAACTTTATTACCTTGTATCATTGGAATAATAAAATCTCTCAACAAACTTCTTGCATCACCATTCCATCCATTAGATTTTTCATCTTTCGTCCACTGGAGGATCTGCTCATTTTTTATTATATAAATACCCGATGAGCTTTTATCACCTAGCTCTCTAATACTATGTATACCCATGGCAATATCTCCTGAACTACTAATGTATTGTCCATACTGCTTTGTTGGAACAGTAAGAACCGTACATTCAGCATCAGTCTCTTTATGAGTTGAATAAAAATCATCTACATCCAAATTATCTATAACATGATCTGCGGGCAATATAATAGAATCTCCTCGATAGTTAGACATAAATAAATCGTCAGCAAAAGCAATTAACGATGCAGCACCCATACGGCGCTTATCTCTCAAGAGCTGTGATTCTGAGCGAGATCTAATACGCTCTTCTAGATCAGAAGTTCTATTTTTATCATAATGCAATATAGTAAATGTTCTATTAGCACTTTTAGATATTCCAAGAGCCCAATCAATAAGACGTTTATCTCCATCACCCATTGGAAGCATTGGTTTTTGCACGGTCAATGTATGCGGTCTTAACCGAGTCGCTTCACCAGCAGCAGGAATTATTGCCGTAAGACGTCTATCCATCATTACCTCCCAATTAATCTTACATACTTACATTCTAGGTTATCAACAAAGACATCCATATCAAACTTAACGATAGATTCTTTAGCATTGCGAACTATTTTCTCTGCCAACAACGGCTCTTTCAGTAAACGCAAGATGGCATAAGCAAGTTCTTTTTCGTTCTTTGGAGGTATCATTAGGCAATTATATTCATGCTTCCCAACTTCATCTAGACCAGATACATTTGCCATTACGGTAGGACGTCTTGCGGCTAGGGCTTCTATAGCTGTAAATCCAAGTCCTTCATAGTAAGAGGGCACTATGACCACAGAAGCAACTTTATATAAAAGCGGCATATCCGATTGTTTAATCATTCCACAGGAGAATATAATTTTATCTTCTATTTCTAATTCTTTAGCTAGCATTATCAGATTGTCAACTGTATCTTTATCAGTAGAATCATCTGACCGAGTAAGAAGTAAGCTGGCATTGTAATTCTTGCATACAATAGACATGGCTTTTACAGCCTCAAACACCCCCTTACGCTTGGTAATTCTACCAGGTAACAATATGATTTTATCACTATGTATATTATGAAAATATTTACTAATAATATCATCGTTCAATAATAGACAACGCTCAAAATCCTTAACGTCAATACCATGATAACAAAAAGATGTTTTCTCCAAGGACCCACCAAGATCTAGAACAGACTTATAACTTACTTCACTACCAAGTATCATCTCTTCGTAGCACTCGCTTTGTATTATATAACCTGCAAGCTGCAGATCAAGTTTCGACGACTCATAAAAACCTATAGACCTTCTTCCCATATCTGGAGCATTCCAAAATGTAAATATTATCGGGGGCTTTACAAGTTTTTTAATTTGTGTTAGTAAAAGCATTGGAAGATAGCTAAATACATGAATAACATCATAATTTCCCTCCTTTATAACATTGTATATTTCTTTGGTGGGATTCTGAAAGCTAGATTGCCCAGTCATAAATGCCTTGTAATTATTAATAAATTTAATTTTAAAACGAGGGCTACCGTTAACAGTACGAAGGTAACTATTTGACACATCAACACAAACTGTTACATCGTAACCGCGCTGCGCTAGTTTATTAGCAATCATATGAGTAGCTATACCGCTACCCGCCAGATCAGGGTAAAACTGTCCCGCTAGTAATAAAATTTTCATATCTATCATCTATACAATTTATGTTCAACATCGCCCATAATAAGGTTATAAAACTCTGTTACTTCTGGTCTATATCTATTAAATATATTGTAACCGACTCCATATATATAACATATAGCGGCAAATTCTTTATCTACTACAGTACCTCTAGACGGTGCTTTGATAAAATATTTACCTTCTACATTATTATCCATTATAGCATCTATTAAACTAGCCTCTTTCACCTTCCTTAGCGTACCACCACAGACCGACCAACACCCAGAAATATTATTTTTAATAGTTTTTGTTACACCAGGAGCATATAACTTGATATAAGCTATTCCAGATCTGTTAGTACTATTCAAGTTATATACGCCTGGGGATCCCAGTATTGATCTTAATGTAGCCAGATCTCTGTCATTATCCGATAGTTTTATTATATAATGAGCTATTTCAAGAGGTATTCTTCCAGATAATAGTGCATTATAGGTTTGATATGGGGTAGTACCTTGCCATCTTGGATTTATCTCTGTTAGATATAAACAAGTTTTATGATAATTATTATTATAATTCTTAACAAGAAAATCTAGCCCAATAATTCCAGTACATCCCCATTTTTTATATAAATTTTTTCCGACAGCTTTTGCAATCCTAATATATTCATGATTTACATCCCCCGACCATTTAACGCCCCAATCGTTACCCAAACTACTATATTGTCGTTCACTATTTATATTTGTATCAACTACTTTATGCGATAGCGGATCAACATATACATCACAATGACTTTTATCAATAGGTACTATACAAATAGATCCATTAGCAGGATAGGCATCCTTTATCTCCTCAGACACTTTTACAACAGTTTTCTCGCTAGCATCTATAGCTTTTAATACTTGATTAAAATTCTGCTGATCCCCAATTTTAAATGTACCAGAACCACCAGCAGAGATACATTGTTGTAGGATGAGCTTATCGGAATCTTTTAAATTTAATATTCGTTTTATATCTCCAACATCAGCATTTACCCGTGTGTTTATTGATCTTATTAAGCAATCTTCTGGTGCAATTTCACAAAGCCTACTCTTATCTTCAAAGAATAGATATTTTTTAGGATTTGCCACTGGCGCAGTAACAACAAACTTACTTTCAGCATTTCTGCCACGAATCATGTCGTAAAGAGCTTTATTGGGAGATGGCATTATGAGTACCACTCTTTTGTCACTGACGATTACCCTATCTATCTCGTGGTAAATACTTGGATTTATTTCCTCAAATATACCCCGAAAACTATTTGAACTATTTTTTCTTGGATAGTAAGTATGTGAATTAGTAAAAAATCGCCCGATCTGATTGTGTATATGTGTAACTTTAATATCTTGTTCTTTTATAATACTAAGGTCAATAATAGTATCACAGTGATCACTTCTTGGTCCGATAAACCAAATCTCGTCAAACAATAAGAATAATCTCTTACATAAAATAATCGACTTCGTTATATTATCATTCACTACTATATTCTAACAGTTAAATTCAGCTTTCGCGATATAATTATTACATGAAGCACCAGCAGGCGACGGCGCCCAAATTTTTCTCAAAGAAACGCTGTATTATCTTAAGCGTAGTTACACTGTTGCTTATCATACCAATCACAGTCATTACCCAGCCGAAAATTGCCAATAAATTATCGTCTTTCATTAATTCCGTACGCCTCGACAGGTCGCCTGGCGAATCGGATTTTCCAGACATTGATACGGCAAATTTAAGCCCAACTCGCCAAAAAATTATCAGCCTGGCAAAGACTGAATTCAAGGCACAATCTGCTGGCGCCAAGTTCAGCCAGGGCGCCGAGGAGGCGTGGTGCGCTAACTTTGTGAGCTGGATCATACATCAAGCGGGCACGCCGCTGAAGAATCCGCATACTGGCGGCTGGCGCATCCCGGGTACGTTTACCTTGCGCGAATACTACGAGGCAACCGGACGATTCAAGTCTGCTAATTCCGGCATCAACCGCTTCCTAGCGACGTAGCAATTTACCGCAATTCGCCAGTGTTCGGCGACCACACTAACATCGTCTTGAAAAATGACAACGGCGCGCTGACCACTGTCGGCGGCAACGAAGCAAATCGTATCCGCGTGTTCGTTAATCAAGATATTTATCGCTTGCGCAAGAAGAATCCGCCCAGCGCGCAGGCCGCCACGATGCTGACTACAGTAATTTTCCAGAACATCAGCGGATCATTGTCACCAGGCACTGGCACATTCATACCAAACAACCCAGCAATCATCGTTGGGATAGTCAGCGCCACGGTGATTACCGTCAGCAGGCGAATTGTCTCGTTCAGGCGGGTATCCATCACTGCCCGATAGCTGTCGCGCACGTTGGTGATAGTTCTCAGCAAACTCTTACAACGAGCAATCAACTGTTCTAACTCAATCGAAAGATCTTCCACTAGATCGCGATCGTCTTCATAAAGTTTTAAGACTCGTCCGCTAAGCATTTTTTCTATTGCAGTATTAGTTGGCTGCAAAGCGTCTAGATAATCATTTAATTTGCGTTCATATTCAGTTAATTTCATAATATCTTTACTAGTTAAGTTCTGAACATTACTAGTAGTTGCGCGCATTTGGCGATTAATTGAAGCGACCCTGGTCTGATATTGGCGCGTAATAGCTTCCATCATTAGCATAAAAAATTTAGTTTTTTGAGTCGTGGGCGCGTGAGTTCGTTCAATAAAAGGCTGCCAAAGCCTTGTTAGATTATCACGACTTACAGTAATGATATATCGCTGACCAAGCAAAAATAAAACAGGCGTTGTAAAGTCATTAAACTCATCATCTGTATCTGGTAAGCGCGTAATAAAATAAGTCTGACCTTCTTCTAATTCAACGCGAGGAATCTCATGAGGATCAAGAGCGTCAAGCAAGATATCTCTATCAACGCCAAGTTCAATAAGCCGATCTTTTTCTGAATCGTTTGGTTTTTCGCAACGTATCCAACTACCAGGCTGGAGTTCTATACGCTTTTTTATACTCGGCCTGTAGTGCGTTGAGCGCAGATAATCTATCATAGCCCGCCCTTTCTTTTTTATATTTAATAATTTAGTATTTAATTTATATAATCATATAAGAATATAAATTGCAAGACTATAAAATAATTTAACCTAATAATCAAATTAGACTCCCTTCATAGTGGGAGTCTAATTTAGTATTAGTAATTCTTTAACTTTTAATGATAGTACCAGCCTGACCATCAATTGCTTCAGAAGTTTTTTCCAGAGATGTAATGATAGCAGTGCGATCCTTACCAGATTCTAGAAAATCTAGGGAAGCCTGAATTTTAGGCAGCATAGATCCAGCAGCAAACTGATTATCAGCTATATGTTTTTTCATCTCTTCAATTGATACTTCTCTTAAAGATTGTTCATTTGGCTGATTGAAATTTATCTTTGCAGCATCTACTGCTGTTAATATTAGAAGTGTATCAGCTTTCAGTAAATCTGCGAGCTTAGCTGCGCCAAAGTCCTTATCTATAACGGCTTCCACACCATGTAAAGTACCGTCTTTTGCGCGCAAAACAGGTATACCGCCACCGCCAGTTGATACTACTACAATACCAGATGATACCATGGCACGAATTACAGAGGATTCCACAATCTCTTGAGGTTTTGGTGATGGAACAACTCTACGCCAACCCCTGCCAGCGTCTTCTTTTACTACGTAATTTCTTTCTACTTCAACTTTTCTAGCTTCTTCTTCAGTATAAAACGGTCCAATTGGTTTAGTAGGGTTTAAAAATGCAGGATCGCTAGAATCTACCACAGTTTGAGTAACAACACTAACGGCATATTTATCATTTATACCCTTTGATTTAAATGCATCATGAAAAGCCTGCTGAAGCCAAAAACCAATTAAGCCCTGGCTCATCGCACCACTATCTTCAAGAGGTAAGCTGGGAGTTTCAGTCGTATTTATAGCCTCTTCATGCAAAACTATATTACCAACCTGAGGACCATTACCGTGCACAATCGCCACTCGATGACCAGCAGTTATTAGAGGTAGAAGTTGGCGAACAGTTTCATCTGCAACGCGCTGTTGCGCTACAGATGAAGCTTCACCTTGTTTTTGCAGAGCGTTTCCGCCCAGTGCTACAACAATGGTTTTCTTACTATCATTCATTATAACATTGCCCCATAAACTAAGATTACAGCCATACTAATTAAGGCAAATATTACCATAATAGGAGCTGTACGCTTTAGCCAAGTTCGATAAGATACACCAGCCAAAGCTAATCCACCCATAAGCGAAGCAATTGTAGGAGCTATCATGTTAAGCAAACCAGAAGCAGTAGCAAATGCAACTATAATTATTTCCTTATTAGCCCCCACTAGTTCAGCTACTGGAGCAAGCACTGGCATAGTAGCTGCGGCCAGTCCAGAAGAAGAAGGAATTACAAAAGTCATAGGTATATAGAATAAGAAAGCTAACACACCAACAAGACCATGTCCTACATGACCCAATAAACTTTCGCCCCAATATATTATTGTGTCTTGAATAGCACCGTTCTGCATGACTACAGACACACCTGTTGCTACTGCAATAATAAGCGCTACTCCTAACAAATCTGCTGTACCCTTTAAGAATGTATCAACGACAAAAACATTTTCTTTTTGGAATTCACGATAATATATTGCCGCTATTATCACAGTAGATATAAGGAATAAAGTTGATATCTCATTAAAGTACCAATTGCCAAACGATACAGTGTGACCAACACCAAGAATAGCACCAATTATAGGCAGATCTTTAGCATGATTATATATATCGCTAAATAGAGTTATATTAAAGTCTTCCCAAGGAATAAGTGATACGATCATCAGTACAAAAGTTATAGCAAAGACAGTCATAACAGCCTTACGTGGCGCAGTAAACTTAGGGACATTCTTCATATCCAAAGTTGTCGTAGCAGGCTTATAGCGCACATCATCTTTATATCCGCCAGCCTTAACTTTAGCGGCATAGCGCATAGTAAACGCAATTGCTGCAGCTAAGCACAACACTAAAATAACAGCTTGCACACCCAAGACATTACCAAGTGGCACATCCGCTGAACCAGCAGCAATACCGGTGGAGAATGGATTTATAGTTGAACCTAACACACCAACACCGCCACCTAATACTATCACCATAACAGCAGTCATGGCATTATAGCCAGCTGCAAGCATAATAGGTACAATCAAGGCATAGAATGCAACCGCTTCTTCTTGCATTCCATAAGTTGTTCCACCAATAGCAAAGAATGTCATCAAAATTGGAATAAGCCACTTCTCTTTGCCTTGCATTTTCTTAAGTAACGCACCTAGCGTGGCATCAAGCGCCCCAGTTTTCATGGTTACACCAAGGAAACCACCCAAGATTAAGACAAAAACAATCACATCTAGTTTTTCAGCCATACCTTTGACTGGAGAAATAAATGCATCCCAGAAACCTTGGCGTACATCAGTAGTTACAGTTTCACCCTTATCATTAACACTAGTACTTACCTTTGAATCTTCCTTATAAGTACCATGAATACGAACGGTTTTCTCTGAGTTATTTGGATCTGGTTTAGTCATATAAGACCCAGAAGGAATAACCCACGTTAGTGTCGCCATTAAAGCAATCACCACAAAAAGAACCGTAAATGCCGATGGAGAGCGAAGTTTTTTCTTAACTTTTTTAGCTTTTTCTACCATTTTGGAGCCTCCTTATAACTCCTTTAAATTACAGCGTCAGCGCAATAACCGCTTTTATTGTATGCATGCGGTTCTCTGCCTGATCAAAAACAATACTTGCACGACTACGGAAAACATCATCAGTAACTTCCATAGAATCAAGTCCATACTTTTGCTTAATATCTGCCCCAACAGAAGTAAGTGTATCATGGAAGGCTGGCAAACAATGCATGAATTTAACTTCTGGGTTGCCAGTCAAACGGAGCATATTGGTGTTAACCTGAAAATGTCGCAGTTGATTTATACGTTCCTCAAATTTATCTTCTTCACCCATAGACACCCAAACATCCGTGTAAATAACATCTGCGCCGCGAAGAGCTTCTTCAAAGTTATCGGTAATAGTTATCTTTGCATGGTTTTCATCGGCAATTCTATAAGCTTCATCTGTCAGATTCTGATCTGGGAAAAGTTCGCGAGGAGCCAAGATTCTAAAATCCAAGCCCATCTTAGCCGAGCCTATCATTAGACTATTAGCCATATTATTACGTCCATCACCCACAAAAACTAACTTTTTACCACGCAAAGCACCAACGTGCTCTTCAATCGTCAAAAAATCGGCCAGGATTTGTGTTGGATGGAACTTATCAGTCAACCCATTCCAGACTGGTACACCAGCATATTTAGCCAGCTGTTCAACTGTCTCATGTGCAAAACCACGGAATTCAATTCCATCAAACATGCGGCCCAATACCTTAGCAGTATCCTCAACCGTCTCTTTTTTGCCAAGTTGAATATCATCTTTGCCTAAATATTCTGGTGCTACACCTAAATCATTTGCAGCGACAGTGAATGCACAGCGAGTCCTAGTAGAAGTTTTTTCAAATAATAGCGCAATATTTTTGCCCTCATGGATTCGATGAGGAATGCCAGCATACTTTAAACGCTTATATTCCCTAGAGGTATCCAACAATAAACGAATCTCATCTGGGCTATAATCCTTTAGTGATAGAAGAGATCTACCTTTCAAACTTTGTGCCATTTAAATATCCTCCCTTACTATAGGCATACTCATACAGCGTGGACCACCACGGCCGCGACCAAGCTCACTACCCTTAACTTCAATAACTTCAACACCCGACTGGCGAAGCTTTTCATTAGTTACATAATTTCGATCATAAGTTACCACTACACCTGGAGCAATAGCTAGCGTATTTGATCCATCGTTCCATTGCTCGCGAGCTGCTGCAATAGGATCACCACCACCACATTCAATTAGGTTAACCTTTGGTAAGCTCAAAGCTACGCGCAAAACATGTTCAAGATCAGTTTCATGAGTGATCTTTGGATATTTTTGACCATCAACCTTTTCCAAAACATAACAATTCATCTTGCCACCGCGATCACGAATCTCTGGATGGATCGTAAATTTATCATAATCAATCATAGTAAATACCGTATCTAAATGCATAAACGCGTGGGATTTTGGAATTTCCATGGCAATAACTTTTCTAAAGTTAGAACCAGCAAACAGCTTAGTTGCCATCATTTCAATCGCCTCAGCGGTAGTTCGCTCAGAAACGCCAATTGCCATAACCTCAGAACTTAAGACTAATTCATCGCCGCCTTCAATTGAGAAGCGCTTATCACGATCATACCAAACAGGCACATTACTATTCGCAAAGCGCGGATGATAATTAATAATATAGCGCATAAATAACGATTCTCGTCGACGAGCAGGCCAATGCATCTTATTAATAGTCAATCCATTACCAATTGCCGCCGCTGGATCACGCGTAAAATACAAATTAGGCATTGGATCAAGATAAAAAGGATAAGCACTCTTAAGATAGAAGGATTGACTACTTTGCGCGACCAACTCATGCAATTGCTGGCGATGATGTTCAGGTGGTAGTGCGACCTCGTCTTTTCGCACACCAGACATAATCTTGCGCACCATATCACGTGTACTCATACTAAGTAAATACTGGCGCAAAGCTTTGGTAATACGGCGTTCAGATTGCTTTGATGACGCTAGCATTTCATCAACAAACTTTTCGCGCAACTCATGAGTAGAAATTGCTTCAGAAACTAACTCATCAAGATATAAAACTTCTACGCCACGTGAACGAAGTACATTAGCAAATTCGTCATGTTCCTTTTGAGCATCCTGCAAAAACGGAATATCATCGAATAATAAGTCCGTTAGATATTCTGGTGTAAGGTTTTCTAGCTCAGCACCAGGCCGATGTAGTATTACTGTTTTTAATTTTCCTATTTCAGACGTGATGTGAATTGGATCGTACATCACAACCCCCCTAATTTACTTTATTGATATCTTATATTGTAACACGTTTATGTTTTTGAACAAGAGGAAATAATCGCCAGGCTGGCCTCGGTTCTTAGGACAAATTGCTGGTTGCGACTCAACCACTCATCAACCGCCCGCGCCGCACCTGGCAGTGCTTCGTTAGCGTAATCGTCGACAATAATCGTTGCCTTTTCGTGAAATTTGCCCGCGCAGACGCGGAACGAATCAGCAATCGACTCATAAAAATCACCGTCAAAAAACGCAAAGCTAATATCTTCTGGCACGTCTTTAGGAGTAAAATCAGCAAACCAACCCTTGTGAATAATTGGCAGTTTCAATCCGGCCTTTTTGAAATTATAAACGAACGTTTTACGCGGTGCCAAGAGTTCGCCAGCTTTAAACTGCTCGCCAGCAGCACTGTTGTCTGCCGAGGTTTTCTCTGGCAAACCAGCAAATGAATCATAGACGTGAAACTCACCCGTAAAATCATAAGCATCAAGCAGCCGCCGAATAAACAAACTAGTTGTGCCGACATAGCAGCCAAATTCGACAATATTTCCCGCCGCACCGCCACGCAGCACCTTTTCCAATTCACGAAGCAGAACTCGCAATTCTTTGGCGTCAACTTGGTCGGAAATGATTGGGTATTTGGCGAGGATCTGGTCAAATTTATTCATGGCATCATTATAAATAACCTTCGGAGTATTGACAAATAATCAATATATAATATATGATGAAACAAGCGTCGAGAATTTCTAAACGCGTTCCTTACCATCATCTATTCGTTCAGGAGTAGACCGTGACTACAGTTCTCATACTGACCAATTCTCTGGACAACCCTCATGTTGAGGCAGTGAGCCAATATATTGACTCAGAAAGCAATCGGATCATACGGATTGATACAGATCTTTTAATCCAAGGGCAATGTAGTATCTCTTTTGACTATTCAAACGGTAGTATACTATACAAGCAACTGGGAGAAATTACAGATCTTCGTAGTATTGATAGCGTATGGTACAGAAAGCCGTTCGGGTTCAGTCAAACCTACGGATTCCTTGAGAGTATCCAGGATCCAGTTCAAAGGTCTATCGTAGACAAAGAGATACATGATGTATTGAATGGTCTGTGTTTTCTGCTACGCGACAAGTTTTGGATTAATCACCCTAGCTCCATTCATACAGCTAGGATTAAGCCATACCAATTGTCGATTGCAAAGCGTATTGGGCTGCCAATGCCCGACACGCTGATTACATCAGATCAAGACGCAGCTCGCCAGTTCTGTCTAGAAGCGCCAACCGTATTCAAACCGGTATCTGTATCTAGCCTAGATCTTGACGATACAGGCTACATGATAGAAACCACGCTCATGACAGATGAGCTGATAGACTCCTTGGGATTGATCAAATCACAACCGATCATTCTGCAAAGGTTTATCAGAAAAACAAGTGAGTTACGGGTCACTTGTATCGGAAAACAGATCTTCGTTGCCCGTCAGATTCCACAAGAGAAAACCTCCAGCACGGTAGACTGGAGATCTCTACAAGATTCTGGCAGTCGATACGTGATCGACTACGTCCTTCCCGAAGACATTGAGCGGAAGGTTCGTTCTCTGCTGACTTCGCTAGGTCTTGGTTTTGCTGCAATTGATTTCGCGATAGACGAAATCGGAGATCTGCATTTCCTTGAAGCAAACCCAAATGGCCAGTGGCTCGGTTACACCGATGAAATAGGCCTACCGGCAGCCGCACACATGGCGTGCTGCCTGGTGGAAAAAAGTCTACTCTGACAATCGAAAGGAGGTGAAGCATGAACAACGCCGAGATTTTTTCCGCGAAAGTTGCCACGATCGTTGATTCGGAGGTCGACTCGTCGACCTTCCTGACCCGATCCGGCAAGCCCAAGACGACGGACGACTAGTCCCACGTCACACCCCGTGCCCTTGTGTTTTTGCAAGGGCACGGGGTAACCTATCAAAGAGTATATTATGAACAAGCACAAAATCATCAAAACATTCTTGCCGAAACAATTAGACATAAAACACCTCGATCTCCTGCTACCTGCCTTACAAAAGTCAAACCTAATTATTCATGGTGAAATTCACGGCATAAAAGAAAATGCCAATATCGTCTATACCTTGGTTAAAAAAACTTGCATACAACGATTGGCCATTGAAGCTAGCCCTACTGTGTTTGACTTCATCAATTCAGTAAAGATCAATTCTTATGATTTTTCCTTAGTTGATGAAGACCTTTTTGACTTAAGCGTTCTATCTCTTGAGATGATAAAAACGATAGCAATTCTTCTGCAGCAAAATCAACTTAAAGAGCTCGTTTTTATTGATACATTTTTTGACAATTTAGATGAGGATGCCATCATACCACCAAGCCCGCAAGAACGAGAAGAGCAGCTAGCTAAAAATATCCTCGGAATTGACGGCTCTCTACCAACATTATGTATTATGGGACAATGGCATACGCAGCCCAAAGTTGTTACAGATGGCGAAACACGGCATGAATCAGCGTTATATCGCTTGAGAAAAACAAAACCAAATGTACCGTTTATTCACAATATCTATCGACAAGGAGAACTATTTAATGATGGAAAAATAATTGAATTACCAGACAACCCAGCAGTGTCGTCTTGTTACGAAATTGTCCAGAAAACCGATATTGATTTTGACCTACATGTACCAAGGGCGACAAGAATATCATTATGCTAAAATTGTAGTATGAAAATTGCTAGTCCTGCGTTCAACGAAAACGCTAAAATACCAAAAATTTACTCCAAGCTCGGCGGCAACCAACGCCCACCGCTTGCGATCAGCGACGTGCCAGCAAACACCAAAAGCCTAGCGATCACCTGCCACGATCCCGACGCGCCCGGGCGCGATGGATTTTACCACTGGACAGTTTGGAATGTGCCGGCTGAAACCACTGAAATTTCTAGCGATTCACTACCAGCGAGCGCCGTCGAAGGGATGACCAGTTGGGGCAACCCTGGCTGGGGCGGTCCGCAACCGCCATTCGGCACGCATCGCTATCAATTTTATGTTTACGCGCTGGATACGACACTAGATTTACCAAGCGACACCAAACCCAAAGAGCTCATCGCTGCCCTCACGCCACACATCATTAGCCAAGCTGTGCTGACTGGAAAATTTGGTGTGTCGGATATTTTGCGGCGGGGCTAGATTACTATTATAATATACATAAAGTTTTATATGACATAGACCTTACTAAGACAACGGGGCATACTCACAAGGTACTTAGATTGTCTATTATATAATCCCACAAATATCTCAAATCCTGCCACTTATTAACATCGTCAGCGTCCTTCCCTTTAAATCTACTACCTACAGCATCTTTGTTAATAAGTGATCCTTGATATTTCTTAACACGCTTCATATAACCACCCCACTGTACCAATTCTAAATTTCCATCATTGCCAGTAAGTATATCTTTACCCATGTACATTTCAATTGACCCCGCGAGGCCATTAATATTCATATTAATCTCGCCCTGGGGTCCAATAGTTGGATAAGATGTCATTAAATCTAATTCAGGATATTGTATCACTTTAATGTTGTTAGGTAAATTACGGGGTAAATTAGTCATTGCCTCACTTGCAGCAGCATCATTATCTAGAATAGCTAAGATCCTGTTATTAATACCCGCGGCAGCAAAGCTCTTTATCATTTTCACTATAGCGGCGGCATTAGTCTCTGGTCTAAAACTTGTATCCAAAAAACGTACGTTACTCTCAAGTTTCGGGTAAATAACGTGCAGTGCCTTCTTGAGGATTTCGATATCGGTAATCCCCTCGGTTAAAATTATGGGGATTTCAGGTATAAACTCGTCCTGCAGTATAAGAAAATTACTATCAGTATTTTCAAACTCATAATTTAGCCAACCTCCTTCAACTAAATCACTAATGTCAAGTACTGTCATATCGCTATCTTTTACATCTTCGTGATGTAATACACCCCAAATAGCAACAGCTTCATTATAGAAATCATTTTTTTCAAAAAACCTGTACGATAGATCTCGAAGTGGAATTTTACCGCCCCTCAAGTTATTAATCTGCTTTATATCATTTTCATAGTATGATTTCATCTCGTCACTAGAACCGCTAGACAATTCCGTTAGCCATCCAATATGGGCATCTAATGAGTCATTAAATAGCTGAGCATTATATCCATATATAGAAAGCCTTTGCTTCAGAGTAGCTGCGTCAATTACAGCCAGTGCAATCTCCCAGTCTACATCATCTTCAGTATAGTCATTGTCATATATAGAAAGGCCATACTGCTTAATTAATCTTACTCCGTCTTTTCCTTGACCACGAATAATATCATTTTTCGTAAACAGACTGGTCGCCATTGGACTAAGTTCATTTCTCCAATGCAAAAGTTCTTGGCCATTGATATAAAAACTCGCGTAACTGCTCATTATTATTACCTCCTCACTACTCAGCAAACTGACTATTATAAAGCTCAGCGTAAAAGCCATTCTGCTTCAGCAG
>ERZ773063.881-NODE-881-length-18627-cov-4.650442_pt1 | contig 18627 bp, 19 predicted proteins | sample MGYA00580625_ERZ773063 | MGnify/ENA primary metagenome ERZ773063 (study PRJEB29015, sample SAMEA2738022) | human oral metagenome | biome: human oral; feature: human-associated habitat; material: dental | place: China | collected 2042 ... | reverse complement strand
GAAGCCAAAAGAGCATGTATTGGTTTTGAGCCGCATGAAAATAGTTTACAAATCTCAACTAATGAGGGAATAAGTTGTTTGTAGAAGGCAGATAGACATCGCGTCTGATTACATTTATCATGTATTTTATTCCTTTCCATAAAACCATTTAATTAGAGCAAATCATACCATGTATGTGGATTAATCTCATTCTATTAACAATCTATATATTTAACGGAAGAACCTTTTTTATCCTTACTCTGTGACTATATTATAACGATAAGATACAAAGTAAACCCCTTTCTTTTTGATTTATGTCCGTCATTCCTTTGTAGACTGAAATAAAAGCATTAATTTTGTAGGCATAAAAAGAAAAGCAAATGCAGGCAATGATTTTTGCAGCCGGACTCGGTACCCGTTTGAAACCGCTTACTGACACAATGCCAAAAGCGTTGGTAAGGGTGGGAGGTGCGCCACTGCTTGAGCATGTAATCAGGAGATTAATAGATGCTGGATGCAGTCGTATGGTTGTTAATGTACATCATTTTGCAAACCAGATAACAGACTATTTGGATGCACACAACTATGGTGTGGATATCTATGTGTCTGATGAAACAGAGCAGCTCCTTGACACTGGTGGTGGTATCAAGCGAGCTGCTTCGCTTTTTGATCAGCATCAGCCAGTGCTGATTCACAATGTTGACATATTAAGTAATGTGGATTTAGCTGCTTTCTATCGCCATGCTTTAGAAACAAAGGCAGATGCTCTGCTGTTGGTAAGCCGTCGTGTGACCCAACGTTACTTGGTATTTGACAGTAATATGCGCTTGGTGGGCTGGACAAATGTGGCTACAGGCGAGGTGAAGTCACCTCATGCCGAGATACGGCAGTTGCATTTTGTGTCACCAACAGAGGAAGAAAGTTCTTATTATCAGAACAACTGTTACCTCTGTGCCTTCTCTGGTATACACGTGTTAGCTCCCTCTGCGGTACAAACCGTTGAGGCTGTTGATAAGGATAAGTTCCCAATTATGGACTTCTATCTCAACAATTGCGACACACTTGATATCCGTGGCGAACTAAAAACCGACCTTCATCTACTTGATGTAGGCAAACTCGACAGCTTACAAGCTGCTGAAGACTTTATTGCAAATTCAGAGTATCAAATCTCCAAGACGGAGAACTGATATTTTTAAATACATTCATTTACATGCAACAGAAGATTATCATTTTGGATTTCGGCTCACAGACGACACAGCTTATCGGTCGTCGTGTACGTGAGTTGGATACCTTCTGCGAGATCCTCCCTTACAACAAGTTCCCGAAGGACGACCCATCTGTGATTGGTGTGATTCTTTCTGGTTCACCTTATTCCGTACATGACCCAGAGTCTTTCAAGGTAGACCTCAGTCAGTTTATCGGTAAGATTCCAGTTCTCGGTATCTGTTATGGTGCTCAGTACATCTCTTATTCAAATGGAGGTAAGGTTGAGCAGACGGGTACACGTGAGTATGGTCGTGCAAACTTAGAGAGTATCGACCTTAACAATCGCCTTTTTACAGGCTTTGAGAAAGGCTCGCAGGTATGGATGAGTCATGGTGATACGATTACTGCAATCCCAGAGGATTACGACATTATAGCTTCTACTGGTGATGTTAAGTATGCTGCCTTTGCATCAAAGACACAGCCAGTATGGGCAGTACAGTTCCATCCAGAGGTTTACCACTCATTGCAGGGTAAGCAGTTGTTGGAGAACTTCGTTGTGAATATCTGTGGTAGCAAGCAGGAGTGGAGTGCAGCTTCATTCGTAGAGAGTGCTGTTCAGGAGATTCGTGAGCAGGTGGGTAACGACCGTGTTATCCTTGGTCTTTCTGGTGGTGTTGACTCTTCTGTTTGTGCAGTATTGCTCAATAAGGCTATCGGTAAGAACCTTACTTGTATCTTCGTAGACCATGGTATGCTTCGTAAGAACGAGTTTACAAAGGTGATGGATGCTTATAAGGGACTTGGACTGAACGTTATCGGCGTTGATGCATCAGAACAGTTCTTTAAGGATTTGGAAGGTGTTACCGACCCAGAGCAGAAGCGCAAGATTATTGGGCGTGACTTCGTTGAGGTGTTTAATGCTGAGGCTAAGAAGATTACGGATGCTAAGTGGCTTGCACAGGGAACTATTTACCCAGACCGTATTGAGAGCCTTAGTATTACGGGTATGGTTATCAAGAGTCACCATAACGTAGGTGGACTTCCAGAGGAGATGCATCTTCAGCTTTGTGAGCCACTCCGTTGGCTCTTCAAGGACGAGGTTCGCCGTGTAGGTTATGAGCTTGGAATGCCAGAACGCCTTATCAAGCGTCATCCATTCCCTGGTCCTGGTCTTGCTGTTCGTATTTTGGGTGACATCACTCGTGATAAAGTTCGTATCCTTCAGGACGCAGATGATATCTATATTGAGAAGATGCACAACTATACTATGCCAGATGGTTCAAGTCTTTATGACCATGTTTGGCAGGCAGGTACTGTGTTGCTCTCTACGATTCGTTCAGTAGGAGTGATGGGTGATGAGCGTACTTACGAGCATCCAGTTGCTCTTCGTGCTGTTACATCAATGGACGCAATGACAGCTGACTGGGCACACCTCCCTTATGACTTCATGGCAGAAGTTTCCAACGAAATCATCCGTAAGGTAAAGGGAGTTAACCGCGTATGTTATGATATCTCTTCAAAACCACCTTCAACAATTGAGTGGGAGTAAGAAAGAAAACAGACAAAATAGAAGGGTAGGGGCGCACTTGCGTCCCTATTTTTCGTTATACAATATTATAAAGAAATAAGAAAGGAAATTGTATTGGACTTTAGGGTAGTGTAAGATATTGTTTGTTGTATTGATAATCAGGTTGTAAAGTCTTATTTTAGTTGGTTGGTTTCATTACGGTCTTTTATTCGTTGCAAATTATTTACGTGAAAAAAATATTTATTTTCATGAAGAAAAATATTTATGTTCATGAAAATAATTCTTTTCTTTCATGAAGAAAATTCGGGGAACAATACTTTGTTGTCCGAATAAAGGGTAAGCTTCATTGTTTTGATGCAGCGTTTTTAGTTGCATTAGAAGGCTGATATTAGAATAGAAGATAGGTGGGATGCAAAGTTTTTCGGTAATCTCAATGAAAGGAGATTGGTGTTGATGTCAATAAAAAAGTCCGAAGAATCATTACGAATCTTCGGACTGATTATATCTGTATTTCAGATAGTTGCTTACTTATTCTTCAGCAAGTCGCGAATCTCAGAGAGAAGTTTTTCCTCGTTAGTTGGCTCTGGATCAGGTGCAGGAGCAGCTGGTTCCTCTTCCTTCTTCTTAGAGAGTTTGTTGATACCCTTTACCATCATGAATACACAGAAAGCGATGATAATAAAGTCAAGCAATGTCTGCAAGAAGTTACCATAGTTGATGGTTGCAGGAGCAGGAGCAGTTACACCAGGAATCTCTATCTGTGGAAGAGTGTACTTCAAGTCTGAGAAGTTAACACCACCAATAAGCCATCCGATAGGAGGCATGATGATATCGTCAACGATAGATGAAACAATCTTGCCGAATGCACCACCGATGATTACACCGACAGCCATATCAACGGCATTACCCTTTATTGCAAATTCCTTGAATTCTTGAATAAGTTTGCTCATAATTAATTTTGTTGTTAATTTGTTTGTTTGTCTTGTGTTTTTATACTAATACCCTTTCTTTTGTTATATAGACTTTGCAATCTTGGTTTGTTAGATTGCATAGATTTGCCTATGTGTGCGAAACGAGTTATTTTTTATAATAATTAATACGCTAAGCGACTGCAAAAATAAAAAAAAAATTGTATCTTTGCAATCGTAAGATAGAAAATCTTCTATAAGAAGGTAAAAAGAAATTCGTTTTTATAAACTTTTATAAATAATTTAAAGTAAAATGGTAAATGTAGCTATTAACGGCTTTGGCCGTATTGGTCGTCTCGCATTCCGTCAGATGTTCGAGGCTGAAGGTTATGAGGTTGTTGCAATTAACGACTTGACAAGTCCTAAGATGCTTGCTCATCTGTTGAAGTATGATACCGCTCAGGGTGGTTTCGCTGGCAAGTTCGGTGAGGGTAAGCACACTGTAGAGGCTACTGAGAATTCTATCATCGTTGATGGTAAGGAGATTAAGATCTCTGCTGAGATGGACGCTGCTAACTGCCCATGGGCTGCTAACAACGTAGACGTAGTTCTCGAGTGTACAGGTTTCTATACATCTAAGGAGAAGGCTTCTGCTCACCTCAAGGCTGGTGCTAAGAAGGTAGTTATCTCTGCTCCTGCAGGTAACGATCTCCCAACAGTTGTTTTCAATACTAACCACAAGACTTTGAAGGCTGATGATACAGTTATTTCTGCAGCTTCTTGTACAACAAACTGCTTGGCTCCAATGGCAGCTGCGTTGAACGCATATGCTCCAATCCAGTCAGGTATCATGTCAACAATCCACGCTTACACTGGTGACCAGATGATTCTCGACGGTCCACAGCGCAAGGGTGACCTCCGTCGTTCACGTGCAGGTGCTTGCAACATCGTTCCTAACTCAACTGGTGCTGCTAAGGCTATCGGTCTCGTTATCCCAGAGTTGAATGGTAAGTTGATTGGTTCTGCACAGCGCGTTCCAACTCCAACAGGTTCTACAACAATCCTCGTTGCTGTTGTTAAGGGTAAGGACGTAACTGTTGAGGGTATCAACGCTGCAATGAAGGCTGCTTCAACTGAGAGCTTCGGTTATACTGAGGATCAGATCGTTTCTTCTGATATCATCGGTATGCGTTTCGGTTCTTTGTTCGATGCAACTCAGACTATGGTAAGCAAGATTAGCGATGATTGCTACCAGGTACAGGTTGTTTCTTGGTACGACAATGAGAACTCTTATACTTCTCAGATGGTTCGTACAATTAAGTACTTCGCAGAGTTGAAGTAATACCAACCGGAAGGTCATCTGCAATCCTCTCTTGCGTAGAGTGTGATTGACGGATAAAATAATAGTCCCTGTCAGCTTGCTGGCAGGGATTTTTTTGTTATCTTTGCGACATGAAGAACGAACAGATAGGTGAGAATACGGCTGCAGACATAGCTTTTGACAAGCGTATGATAACCATTCTTGGTCCTACGGCTTCGGGTAAGACCAATCTTGCTGCACATTTGGCTGCTCAGCTTAAGGCTGAAATCATCAGTGCAGATAGCCGTCAGGTCTATCGTGGCATGGATATTGGTACGGGTAAAGACTTGGCTGATTACACAGTTGAGGGGCATGCAATACCTTATCACCTTATAGATATATGTGAACCAGGTACGAAGTATAATCTTTTTCGCTATCAACAGGATTTCCTTGATAGTTATGAAGATATACGGAGTAGGGGAGTGTTGCCTATTCTCTGCGGCGGTACAGGTCTTTATATTGAAGCTGTGCTGAAGGGTTATAGCCTTTCGCCAGTGCCACAGAATCCTGAACTGCGTAAGGAGTTAGAGGAAAAGTCGCTTGAGGAATTGACGGCAATGTTGATTGAACTGAAGAAAAAGAATCATTCCGTCATGCACAACAAGACGGATGTCGATTCTTGTCAGCGTGCTATTCGTGCGATAGAGATTGAAACCTATAATCTCACAAAGCCAACAGAAGAGCGACAATGTCCACCGATTGACTCTTTAATAATAGGTGTAGACATAGATCGTGAAGCACGAAGAAAGAAGATAACCAACCGCTTAAAAGCACGTCTTGAAGAAGGAATGGTTGGCGAGATAGAAGGATTACTGAAGCAGGGTATACCTGCAGAAGACCTTATCTATTATGGTTTGGAATATAAGTTTGTGACAGAGTATCTTATAGGAAAGCTGTCTTACAATGAGATGTTCCGACAGTTAGAAATCGCCATTCATCAGTTTGCTAAGCGACAGATGACGTGGTTTCGTGGTATGGAGCGTCGTGGCTTTACGATTCATTGGGTAAATGCTGCACAAAAGATGGAAGATAAAGTTGAAGAAATATTGAGCTTATGGTAGAGGAAGGAAGATGGGGCATCATTTATTGTCCGAAGGGAGGATTACTTGGTAATCCAGTAAAGCGTTGGGAACAAGCAGAACGCTGTCTGCAAGCACACAACATACAGTATGATATGGTGCAAAGTGAGAATCCACGTAGTGTTGATAGACTCGTGCGAATGCTGATTAGTAATGGTTATAAAACTATTATTATCTATGGCGGTGACTCTGCCTTGAATGATGCGGTTAATTATCTGATGCTCTTAGAACCAGAAGAGCGTGAGCGTATTACGTTGGGTGTTATCCCGAATGGCGTGTTAAATGACTTTGCACACTTCTGGGGTTTCGATGAGTCACACTTAGAACAGACGATTGTTTGGCTCAAGCAGAAGCGTGTAAGACGAGTAGATGTTGGCTGTATTCGCTACGAGAATAAGAAGAATGAGCGTTGCCGTCGATATTTCCTTAACTGTGTAAACATTGGTATGGTGGCAAATATCATGAGTCTTCGTCGCCGTTTGCGCCACTTGTTCATTTCTCGTACAATCTCATTTATCCTTTCTTGCTTCCTACTTCTGTTCCAGCGCATGGATTATTTCATGTCGCTGAAAATTAATACAGATAGTATTAAAGAGCGTTTGATGACCGTTTGTATTGGTAATGCTCAAGGTTATGGGCAGACCCCGAATGCTGTACCTTATAATGGTCTGCTTGATGTTTCCATTGTTTCTCAGCCAAAACTGTGGCAAGCAATGGAAGGAATGTATCTCTTGTTGCGAGATAAGATATTGAATCATCGTAATGTGATGCCATATAGAACACAGGAGTTGAGTGGACAAATAGCTGAGCACACACCAGTCAGTGTTGATGGTCGACGCTTGAATGGCACGCCTGTTGGTACGTTTACGATTGGTGTTGAGAAAGAAGTTATAAACTTCCTTATTCCAGATTAACCTTTTGCTATTAAATAGTTATAGATTTTCTCTAAACAACTTATAGAAATGTTGAACGCTGGTTATGAGTGCTCAGCAATGTGTTTTCGTGTACGTAGGTTTTAGTGGCATTCTCTCTCTTATTATAGAGATAGTAGTACTCTCTTCTTACCTTTTTTGCTAACGTTTTATTGCCCCGCACAATATGTGCGGAGGTTTCGCACACATGGTGTTGGTGCTTAGTACGCATGGTCTTGTATGTTAAATATTCTGCAATCTATTGTTTGGATAAGCGCAGATATGTTATATTTTACTCTAAAAAAAATAGGACTTTCTTGGTTAGGAAACAACACAAAAACAAGAAATTCTGAAACATTGTAGGCTATTGATTGATTTGGGTTTAAAAATATGTTCAAGTACTGATAAGCCAGTTGAAAGAAAAATCAAATTTGCTGTCACTTCTGTCATCTTGTATAAGATGCTAACAAATTAGTTTACAGTTAGTTCTATGAGAATGTTAAAATGACAGCAAATTAAATTAAAAGTAAATTTGTAATAAGAGCTATATTACCCTTCTCATTCTATTAAGTATTATAACTGCAAACACAAGAAAACTGAATATTTCGAAGATGAGAATGGGAGACTTGTAGAGGAATGTTTTATTGTACACTAATAATTGAAAATATTATCTTACTTTATGATGCCATTATGAAAAATATTTGTATCTTTGAAGAGCCGAACGGCAAAGTCTGTAAAGACTTCTACCAAAGGATAAATAAAAACCAAACAATAAACCTTAAAAGACATGAGCTACTTAAAATTTGAAAAAGCTCTGATGACCAATCTTCAAGATTCGCTTCCCAGAGAGCTGTTACGAACGAATCGCTCTGGTGCCTATTCTTGTTCGACGATTGTTGATTGTAACACACGCAAGTACCATGGACTGCTTGTTGTTCCTGTTCCTGAACTGGACGACGAGAATCACGTACTGCTGAGTTCGCTCGACTCTACCGTCATTCAGCATGGTGCCTCTTTCAATCTGGGTTTGCACAAGTATCAGGGCAATAACTTTAGTCCACAAGGACATAAATATATTCGTGAATTTGACTGTGATACTGTGCCAACTACGCTTTATAGGGTAGGTGGTGTCTTGTTAAAAAAAGAGGTTGTCTTCCAGCATTATGAAGACCGTATTTTAATCCGTTATACTTTATTAGAGGCTCACTCAAAGACTACTTTGCAGTTCCGCCCATTCCTTGCCTTTCGTAGTGTTCGCCAGTTTACTCATGAAAATGGTGCTGCTAATCGTTCGTATGAGGTTGTGGATAATGGTATCAGCACGTGTATGTATGCTGGTTATCCATCGCTTTTTATGCAGTTTTCAAAGAAGAATGAGTTTCACTTTGAACCCTACTGGTATCGTGGGTTGGAATATCCAAAGGAGCAGGAGCGTGGTTATGCTTCTAATGAGGACCTTTATGTTCCTGGCTATTTTGAGATGAATATCAGCAAGGGCGAAAGTGTAGTCTTTGCTGCATCAACTAAAGAATGCCGTACATCAACGTTGAAGAATCTGTTTGATAAGGAAGTGGAGTCACGTAGTCCACGTGATAACTTCTTCCACTGCCTTGTCAATGCTGCTCATCAGTTCCATAATCGTACAAAGAACGATGAACGTTATATTCTTGCAGGCTATCCTTGGTTCAAGTGTCGTGCTCGTGATCAATTCATTGCTTTACCAGGACTTACTTTGAGTATCGAAGAACAAGATTACTTCGAACTGGTAATGGAGACCGCTGCAAAGGGATTACGTGAGTTTATGGAAGGTAAGCCGCTCAGCGTGAAGATATACGAGATGGAGAAACCAGACGTTCCTCTTTGGTGCGTGTGGGCTATACAACAGTATGCTAAGGAGGCTGGTAAGGAGCGTTGTAGAAAACTCTACATGGGTTTGATACGTGATATCGTTGATTATCTCTTAGCAAGTAAGCATCCAAACCTTACTTTAGATACGAATGGGTTGCTCTATGCTGATGCAAAGGGAGAAGCGATTACGTGGATGAATTCTATGAATAATGGTCAACCAGTTGTTCCACGCTCTGGGTATATCGTAGAGTTTAATGCGCTATGGTACAATGCACTACGCTTTACAGCCGCAATGGAGATGGAGAGTGGTAATGAAGAGCGCGCAAACGAACTTGATGCACTTGCAGAGAAATGTAAGGTTTCATTTATTGAAACATTCCTCAATGAGTATGGCTATCTTTATGACTATGTTGATGGTAGAATGGTTGACTGGAGTGTACGCCCTAATATGGTGTTTGCTGTAGCACTTGATTATTCTCCACTTGACCAAAAGCAGAGGAGGGGAGTCTTAGATGTTTGTACACGAGAGCTACTTACACCAAAGGGACTGCGTTCGCTTTCTCCAAAGAGTGGCGGATATAATCCGATGTATACTGGTCCGCAGAGTCAACGCGACCTTGCTTATCATCAAGGAACAGCCTGGCCATGGTTAGGTGGCTTCTATCTTGAGGCCTGCTTAAAGCTATATAAGCAAACACGTCTGAGCTTTGTAGAACGTCAGTTGGTAGGTTATGAAGATGAGATGATTAACCATTGTCTTAGTACACTACCTGAACTCTTCGACGGTAATCCACCGTTTAATGGACGTGGAGCTATCTCCTTTGCCATGAACGTAGCTGAGGTGCTTCGTACGTTAGAATTACTTGAGAAGTATAAATTTTAAGAGGAGGAACCAGTATGAAAGTTTTAATGTTTGGATGGGAGTATCCTCCTCATGTATATGGTGGTTTAGCAACTGCTAACTTTGGTATTTCAGAAGGTCTGCATGCACAGGGTGATGTTGAGACGATTCTCTGTTTGCCACATCCTTTTGGTGATGAAGACCATACTTATGCTGAGATTGTAGCAATGAATCATGTGCCTATTGCTTATCGTGAATTGGGTTATGATTATGTAAAGAGTCGTCTTGGCAATATTATGTCACCAGAACTTTACTACAAGTTGCGTGAGCATATTTATGCCGACTTCAATTATATGAACGTCAATGACCTTGGTGCAATGGATTTTGCTGGAGGTTATCCTTCTAATCTGCACGAGGAAATTAATAATTATTCGATTATTGCTGGTGTTGTTGCACGTACTTATGAATTCGATATTATTCATGCACATGACTGGTTGACTTATCCTGCAGGTATTCATGCCAAGCGTGTGTCAGGTAAGCCTTTGTGCATCCATGTACATGCAACCGACTTCGACCGTTCACGTGGTAAGGTTAATCCAACCGTATATGGTATAGAAAAAGATGGTATGGACAATGCTGATTGCATTATGTGTGTATCAGAACTTACACGCCAGACGGTAATAAATCAGTATCATCAGGATCCACGTAAAGTGTTTACGGTTCATAATGCCGTTTATTCTTTGCCACAGGAGATTGTTGATATCCCACGTCCTGACCATAAGGGTAAGGAGAAGATTGTTACTTTCCTTGGTCGTTTGACTATGCAGAAAGGTCCAGAATACTTTGTTGAGGCCGCCAATATGGTGTTACATCGTACACGTAACGTTCGTTTCTGTATGGCAGGCTCAGGCGATATGATGGACCAGATGATTTATCTTGCTGCTGAAAGAGGTATTGCGGATCGTTTCCATTTCCCTGGTTTTATGCGTGGGAAGCAGGTTTATGAGTGTTTGAAGGCCTCTGATGTCTATGTTATGCCGTCTGTCAGTGAGCCTTTTGGTATCTCTCCTTTGGAGGCAATGCAATGTGGTACACCGAGTATCATTTCAAAACAGAGCGGTTGTGCAGAAATTCTTAACAACTGCATCAAGGTAGACTATTGGGATATTCATGCGCTTGCTGATGCTATTTACTCCATTTGTCATAATGAGAGCCTCTTCGATTATCTCTCTGTAGAGGGTAAGCGGGAAGTGGACCAAATAACATGGGAGAAGGTTGGTGCGTGGATTCGTGAACTTTACCTTCGTACCTTGGGTTGGCAGTGAAAGCCATGAGAGTACTAATAACCTTTTTAAAACTAAAACAAAAAGATAATGAAAACAATCTGTTTATATTTCGAGATACACCAGGTCATTCACCTGAAACGTTACCGCTTCTTTGATATTGGTACCGACCATTATTATTATGACGATTTTGAGAACGAACGTTCTGTATCAGAAATCGCTGAGAGAAGCTATATGCCAGCATTGGATACGCTGTTGCAGATGATTAAAGACAATGGGAAAGCATTTAAGGTAGCCTTCTCTCTTTCGGGTGTGGGTATTGAGCAACTTGAAATGCATGCTCCACAGGTGCTTGACAAACTGCAAGAACTGAATAATACAGGCTGTGTAGAATTTCTTGCAGAACCTTACTCTCATGGTTTGGCATCATTAGCTAATGAGGAAAGCTTTAAGTCTGAAGTAAAGCGTCAGGCTCAGAAGATTAAGGAATACTTTGGTCAGACACCAAAGATCTTGCGTAATTCATCACTTATTTATAGTGACGATATTGGTTTGATAGCTTCTCAGATGGGCTTTAAGGGAATGTTGACAGAGGGTGCAAAGCATGTCTTGGGTTGGAAGAGTCCACATTATGTATATAACTGTGCTCTTGCTCCTAACTTAAAACTTCTGTTGCGTGATGTGAAGTTGAGTGATGATATCTCATTGCGTTTCAATAATTCAGATTGGGATGGCTATCCATTGTTTGCTGATACATATATGGCACAGATTGCAGCACTCCCAGATGAAGAGCAGGTAATCGGTATCTTTATGAACCTTTCAGCACTTGGTATAGAACAGCCATTGTCAAGTAATATTCTTGAGTTCTTCAAAGCGTTACCAGTTTGTGCTAAGCAGCAGGGTATTACTTTCTCTACTCCAACAGAAATTTGCATGAAATTGAAGAGTGTTGACAATCTCTATGTGCCAGATACCTTGAGTTGGATGGATGAAGAACGTGATGTCAGTACATGGTTGGGTAATCCAATGCAGCGTGAAGCTTTTAACAAGTTGTATAGCATTGCCGACCGTGTACGTATTGCTAATGACCCACGTATCAATCAAGACTGGGACTATTTGCAGGCAAGTGATAACTTCCGTTTTATGTCAACCAAACCTTCACGTGTTGGAATGGATCGTGGTATCTATGATAGTCCATTTGATGCCTTCACCAATTATATGAATATTCTTGGCGACTTCTTGAATCGTGTCAATACGCTTTATCCTGCTGATATTGATAATGAGGAGTTGAATAGCTTGCTTACCACTATCCGCAACCAGGGCGATGAGATTGAAATGAGAACTAATGATATTAGTAATCTTCAAGCAAAGGTTGACAAATTGGAAGTTGAAGGTGATAAACTTCGTGCGCAGTTAGAGAAGAAATCGTCAGCGAAGAAGGCTACTACATCAAAGACTGCAGCAAAGAAACCTGTAAAGAAAACTTCTGCTAAAAAAGCTGTAAAGGCTGTTGCTGAAGAAGTGAAAGCTAAGTAAGTCTTTTATAACATACGCCTAACGCTCATATAGCAAACTGGTGAATCTATCAGTTATGCTATATGAGCGTTTTTTACAAATAACGTATTTTCATGTCATTGGTTTTGTAAACTATTTTTTATATGCTTTAAAGTCGATACATACTCTTTTGGCTTCTAAAAGACGCCTAATAGGCTTGCAAAAGATGCCCTTTTGAGGTCTAACTAACGCCCTTTTGAAGTCCAATTGAGCATCTTTTCTTGTGCTACTTTGTAACCAACTGATTTTCTTTTAGTTACAAACCTGCTTTTGATATGTGTTTTTGTTGTTATTTATAGAGGTTTTATCTGAAATTATGTAATGATTTTTTTCTGTGTGGTGATGTTAGGACTAAAGAATGTTAATTTAAACAATCTTTCTTTATAAACATCTGTAATTCAATTTCTTTTGCAAGAAATGATGAACTTAATGTTACTTAAAGATTTCTTTCAAACATTTCCTGACGAAGAAAGCTGTATAGACTATTTTCGTCAGATTCGAGAAGATGTAGGAATTACCTGTCCTAAATGTGGCTATACTGAGCATAAATGGTTAGATAGTAGAAAAGCATTTCAATGTAAGACTTGTGGTTATCGTACTCCCCTAACAAAGGGTACTGTTATGGAAAGAAGTCACATACCCTTATATGATTGGTTCTTTACAGCTCACATGATGACTTCATTCAAGCAAGTCCTTTCTGCAAAAGAGATTCAATATCAATTAGAACGAAAAGATTACCCTGCCGTATGGCTGATGATGATGAAGTACCGTGATATCATGGGTAAAAGAGAAGCACAATATAGCTTATCAGCACAGGTAGAACTGGATGTATCTTACTTTCAAACCTCTGTTATAACAGATCCTGAATCCGAAGATATTGAGAAAGAGACCAAAATGGTACAAACGCCTGTATTGGTAATTGCAGAAAGTAAGCCTGTGGATGAAATATTGAGCGAGTATCTTACAAATATAACTGAAAACAAGTACGTTAACAAAGCATCAAAACTTCTCAGGAGGTCTTCTACACAGAAAGTCAAGAAGGTTGTACGTTATATCAAGATGTTCGCTATGCCCGATAGTAAATATGCCTCCATAAAACCATATGTAGAAAAGGCTGTGAGTCCCACTGCTAAAGTTGTTACTGACGGAGGAACAAATCTTATAAGACTGAGAGAGTTGTTCTGTCATGAATCTTATAGGGAAACGGAAGGGGAGGTGCATGAGGTGGTGACTAAGGTTCTGCCGTGGGTACATATAGTAACAGGAGAATGTCGTAGTGCAATAGAGGCTATTCATAAGGAAGTGGATCAAAGATTTCTCCAACTCTATCTCAACGAGTATTGTTGGAAGTTCAATCGTCGATTCTTCCGGGACAGTAAGCTGCCGAAGTATGATTTGTTTTATAAACTCATAAGGACTGCCGCAAATTACACATCTGATATAAAGTGGAGAAACTATAATACAGGATATTAACATTTATTAGTCCGAACATCACCACACAGAATGATTTTTTAAAGCCTTATTTGAATCTTTGAAGTATTTTAGAAAAAGTTTTCTGTGTCTGAGAATGATAATAAAAATAGGTAGTGATACAGCCAATATGGAACTTATTTCTCCTCCATTGGAACGCAGCACCAGCGAGAAACTTTGAGCATTACACCTATACCTGGGATTTCTTTTAGGAGATAATACTTCTTGCTTGAGCGAACTAATCGCCCAGTCATCCCCTTTAATGGTCCAAACTTAACAAGAACCTCGTCCCCAGCTTTCATTTGTGCCTCGTCTGAAGAGAGGAACTTACGCATCATTATTTCTGGATTACACATCAAACGGAACTCATACATCTGGTCATGGGGGATAAGTGCATACTCTTGTGAATCCTTAGCTTTCTTTACAACGCTAATCTTATAGTTGGCTTCTTGTACAATCTTCTGAAATGAAATGTCTTCTCCAGGCATTTTCACAAAGATAAGATTACGAACAACAGGACGAAGAACAGAGTGAGGCTTACCATCACGCCCTTCTACATCGACATATTGTTCTGGAACGAAACATTCCAAACCATGACTTGTAAAGTAGGTTCTCACTTCTTCAAGCTTCAGTGTGAATAGCCACACTGCATACCAAGGTGTTCCATCATCAATGACTCCGTCTATATAGCTTGCTGCTGTTGTCATAGTTTGTACAAGAATAATTATTTGTTAGATGTGTAACCAATTAGCCATAATCCTTTTCCCATCTGGTGTTAGAACGCTCTCTGGGTGGAATTGGATGCCATAGATGTTATGCGTTCTATGGCGTAATGCCATGATTAGTCCCTCTTTGCTTTCGGCTATTGTTTCTAAGCAATCGGGGAAATTTGTTCTCTCTACGACCCAACTATGATAGCGTCCCACGAGAAAGTTTTTAGGCAAACCAGCAAACAATGGCGTTTCAACGATTTGTGTGGTTTCAGTTGTTACACCATGGAAGACATCAGACAAATTCTTCAACTTTGCTCCGAATACCTCACCAATGGCTTGATGTCCTAAGCAAACGCCTAAGATAGGCTTTACACCAGCATAACGATGAATAACGTCCAATAGTAAGCCAGCTTCTGAAGGAACCCCAGGGCCAGGACTTAAAACAATACGGTCGTAGTTATTCAAATCTTCAAGGGAGAACTGATTGTTGCGAACTACCGTTACATCAACTCCTAATTCCTTTATGAGATGAACAAGATTATAGGTGAAAGAATCGTAGTTATCAATGATAACACAATTTGTTTTCATTCGTGTATCAACCTTCTAATCAATAGACTTACTTTACCTTCTCAAGAAAGTCCTTTAGTAAAGCAACATCCTTTACCGCTGGTGCTGTCTCAAACTTCTCGTTCACACTGATACCATAGAACTTGGGGTGAGAAAAACCTTTAATCTTCTCAATATCTTCGGTACCAATATTTCCACTTACAAGGAAAGGAACTTTCCCGTCATACGCTTTCAAAATGCTCCAATCCTTTAGATTATCTTGGATGTCAAAGAGGAAATAATCAACCCCTTCTGCATATTCCTTGTATTTCTCAATGTCCTCACGCTTTGTAATAACAATGCGTTTCATAATCTGTATTCCAGCATGAATGTCTGGGTCAAGGGTGCGGCGAAGATTATCAATCATCACCATACTCTCTTCTCCATTAAGTTGGATGAAATCAAGATTGAAGTTTACAACACGTGTAACAATATTCTGTGGCATGTCATCAGCAAAGACTCCACAAAGAGTAGGTCTTTGTTGCTGTAGAGATGATTCGTCTGACGATAAGTCAGACAGCGTCCCATAATCGGGAATAATACCAGCACATGACGATATCTGACTAACATAACGTTCGCTCTTAGGCTGGAAATCCAATCCTACCCAGTCTATGCCAAGTTGAGAAACTTCGTGAATATTGTGGGCATCACGCATGCCGCATACCTTTATAATCATATAGATATAAAAATCTCAAATACTTTTACGCTACAAACTTACATAAAATTATCGAATTATACGCTTGTGAAATAAAGAAAAACTCTTTTATTTAAAGGAATGATGAATTAAAAGGAAGAATACAAGAGTATCCTATAAAATTAATGCATATAAAGTGAAAATATTCTTGTAAGAAGATATAATAATATCTACCATATAGCGTTTAGATGACATATAACTCTCAACAACTTATTTTTGGCCTATGGTTAGAATATTTACTTCCGAAGAACTTAAGCCGTCTGAGAAGACGCTTAATATTATCCGACAGATAGCTTATACCTATCGTGTCATTAAAATCAATGGGAAGATGCAAACCTTCTGTTTGAATTAATATTTATATGGAAATAATAGTATCACCTTCCCTGCTCTCCGCTGACTTCCTTCATTTGGATAAGGAGATTGAAATGATTAATGAAAGTGAGGCTGATTGGCTTCACATGGATGTAATGGATGGCGTCTTTGTGCCTAATATCTCTTTTGGCTTTCCTGTGCTTGAAGCAGTAGGTAAGGCATGTAAGAAGCCAATGGACGTACACTTTATGATTGTTCATCCAGAGAACTATATTCAACAGACAGCTGACACTGGTGCAGCTATCATGAATGTTCAGTATGAGGCTTGTGTTCATTTACATCGAACGATACAAGCGATTCATGCTGCTGGTATGAAAGCAGGTGTGACGCTTAATCCTTCAACACCTGTCAATGTTCTTGAGGATATCATTGGTGATGTGGATATCGTTCAGCTCATGAGTGTAAACCCAGGTTTTGGTGGACAGAAATTCATAGAGGGTAGTATCAAGAAAGTACAACGCCTTCGTCAGTTGATTGAGTGTGAAGGTAGTAAAGCTCTGATAGAGGTTGATGGCGGTGTACAGGCTGAGACGGCTCCTCGTTTGGTTGAAGCTGGTGTCGACATTCTTGTTAGTGGCAGTTATGTCTTTAAGGCTGCAGATCCTAAGGCAACTATCCACTCACTCAAACAATTACATAGATAATTATAAGGTATAAACGATGCCCTCGCTTGTTCTTAACGTGATAGTTAAGAAACAAGTGAGGGCATTTTGTATCGTTAAGAAAAGAACTATTTGTTCTTATGTTAGTTGCAAACTTACTTTGTGTTCACGAACCATTCTCCGCAAGTTGAATATGGCGTAACGCATACGCCCAAGGCTGGTGTTAATGCTAACACCCGTCGTCTCAGCAATCTCTTTAAAAGACATCTCTTGGTAAAAACGCATAAATACCACTTCACGTTGTGTCGCAGGAAGAAGGTTCATCATTCGTTTTACATCAGAGAGTGTTTGGCTATTAATGAATTGACACTCAATGTTATCAATAACAGTATCATCGCCACCAACATTTGATAGGTCATTATCCTTAGGGGCATCAATCACTTTATCTGCACGCTGCGCACGATACCAGTCCATAATCACATTATGAGCGATACGCATAATCCATGCAGAGAACTTACCTGTTGGTGAGTATCTTCCCTGTTGCAACTTCGTGATAATCTTCACGAATGTCTCTTGAAACAAGTCGTCAGCAGCATCCCTATCACGCACAACGAATAGAATATACGAAAAAAGTTTCGATTGATTGCGCGATAGCAACAAATCGAAAGCATCGTTGCTTCCTTCAATGTATGACAATGCCAACTGCTCGTCGGTCATCTCATTCAGATTCTTCATTTTCAATTTTCTTTCTTATGAAGTAGAAGTATGTCGATAGGCTTTTCTAACTTTTATTATTATTTGGGCTTGCAAATATAATCAATTTTCTTATTTACTGCAAGTCTTTTATATAAAAAGTCACTCGTTCAACCATTCGCTTGCTAATATATGCTTTTTCATACCTGGTATTCCTAAGTATTTTTGTTTAATGCCAAAGAAAGCAATATGTTTACCATAGTTTTGCGGATTGGCTGCTAAGCCTATTTCTTCTTTCATTTGTTTGTTGACCATTTGGATAGAAATAACATTCTCTGCGTCAGATTCTTCTGGGTCGTCAGCTAATAGGATTGCAGAGTCAAACGTGAAAGGTGCTTCCCATTCTGCCTGCTTGATGCTTCGTTTACAAGCACCAACAATATAACCATGTACCCAAACTCCATTATTCCCAAAGTCTCCTTTGATAAATTCCGAAACAGTATAGATCTTCGCTTCATTAGGTGAGTGAGAAGGTGAGTGCTTTTCTGTTTCGTCTTCATTATCATCATCTGATGGTAGAATTGTTTTACCACAGCTAAACAATAGTACAGCTGCGAAAAGTAAGAAGGAAAGTTTGTTTATCTTCATAGAATTAAGTTTAATAATCTGATACAAAGGTAAGTAAAGATTATCAATAAGTCAAGTGTTGGACTCGTTTTTATGAAATGTAGATAAATAAAAAAGAGGTTGGTGCAGGAAGCTACCAACCTCGAACAAGATTTAGCAAAACATCTAAATCAGTGAAAAACACATCGCAAATATAGGATAAATAGTGGAATAAAACAAATTTTATCAACAAAAAAATAAGTTTTTAACATTGTATGCGCACACATGGGCTAAATATGAAACGATAGATTCTTTTGAAATATGCCGTGATAAAGACGCTATATTTGGTGTAAAATGATAATACCTCTTTATAC
>ERZ773063.879-NODE-879-length-18632-cov-4.685794_pt1 | contig 18632 bp, 18 predicted proteins | sample MGYA00580625_ERZ773063 | MGnify/ENA primary metagenome ERZ773063 (study PRJEB29015, sample SAMEA2738022) | human oral metagenome | biome: human oral; feature: human-associated habitat; material: dental | place: China | collected 2042 ... | reverse complement strand
TGGCGTATTCTAGTAACAAATTAACCGTCTGGGCAATCGGTGAATTTTCCGCGAAATCATCTTGGCTAACGTTTTGATCTTCTGCAGAAGCGTCTTTCTGAACTGCAATAACCTCATCTAGCTCGGCGTCAATATTACCACGGTAATTCTCTAAACAGTCCAAGATATTGCTTCTTGTCGCCAGAAAAACCTTAGTGTTGTAGCCGATTTCCTTCTGAATAAAGTTCAGCGCCTGTACATCATCTGGATCCTCCATCGCCAGCGACAGGCTTTCGTCTTCGTTCTTTTCAAATAGTACAACGTTATATTGTCTGGCAATATGCTCAGGAATTCTCTTTAAGATTTCATCGGGAATATCTTTTGGGTCAATCTTCGCAAAAGGCACGCCAATATAATCGCTGATTAGCTTCGTTAAATCCTCTTCAGAAATGGCTTTTTGCTCAATGGCAGTTTCTTGTAACGTTTGTTTTGATCGTTCAGCAATCACTTTCAAATCAGCAAGCTGCGGTTCATCGACAACCCCACCCTGTTTCAGAATCTTCTCAATTGTTTCGTCTGAAACGCGCATAATACTTATGGTTATTGTACTATTGTCGCTAAAAAAAAGCTAGCATAGTATAATACAAAGTGTGAGAATTGATAACGAAGCAAGAATGAAGCAGCTGGGCGAGGCGATTGGCCGGTCGGTTTCTGGCGGCGAAGTTTTGGAATTGGTCGGCGATATCGGCGCGGGGAAAACCACGTTAACTAAGGGTATTGCGCAGGCGCTAGGGATTAACGAGCCAGTGCAAAGTCCGACTTTCACAATTTCACGCGTGTATGATTCGCCCAAAGGGCTGCGTTTGGCGCACTATGATTTTTATCGTTTGGGGGAGGCGGGTATTATGGGCGATGAGATTCGCGAAGCTATGGACGATGATTCGGTGGTGGTCGTCGAGTGGGCGGGCGCGGTTGATGATGATTTGCCGAAAGATCGCTTGGTAGTAAAAATTATAACAATTAGTGAGGAAGAGCGGCTAGTGGAGTTTCATCCCGGCGGTAAAAAGTCAACTGAACTTTGGCAGAAGATAAAGGAGAATTTGGCGTGATAATTTTATTAGATACCTCGACGGCAACTTGTTTTTTGACGGTGGTTGATGATGAGGCTCGGCAGGATTTTGAGTGGCAAGCGGGGCGAACATTGGCGCGCGGCTTATTGAAGTTTTTGGAAGAAAAAACCGGCGATTTACGCGATATCAGCGGTATCGGCGTAATGAAAGGGCCGGGCAGTTTTACTGGATTGAGGATTGGACTGACGGTTGCGAATACGCTGGCGGATAGCCTGAATATACCAATTGTCGGCGCAATGGGCGAAGGCTGGCAGAAAGTGGCGCTTAAAAAACTGCGCGCTGGCGAGAGTGAGAAAATCGTTATGCCAGAGTATGGCGCTGCCGCTCATATTACCGCGCCGCGAAAATGATCATACTTATGCTATAATTTGCAGCATGACAGAGCGCGCCATAAAACCAAAACAGCCCGTAAAACGTAAAAAGAAAGCTATAAAAGCTGCGAAAGTCGATACGCCTCAGCCAAACAGCGCGGCGGAAGCGGCTATTTTTGTTGGTAGTTTGGGGATAATTGTATATGCAATTCTTGTAATTATAAGGACGCTGCTTGCTATAGGTTTTAGCCGTGCTTCTGGCGGCGGTGGGGAGGCCGTAGGTATCGTAGTAATTTTATTTGGGGTTAATATTGCATTACAAAGTATGCTTCTTCTCAAGGAAGCTCGCCGTGTTGATCATTATAGTCAAAGAATTGTTGCAATATATATGGTAATCGCGCCGCTGTTACTTATTTTATTGTCGACAATACTAGCGATGCTTTATCGCGGCAACGGAAGTTGCATACATGGCGATGATTCAAATATAGCGTGCGTTTTTATAAGTGAGATACATTCTATTAGTATGCTAGCGTCCAAGCCTTTATTTATTGTGTCTGTGATGGGCTCACTATATTTGTGGTTCCTATTGAGAAGAAAAGATAAATTATTCTGGATATATGACGAGGCTTCAAAAAATAAAGTTGCCAATGAAGAGATAATAGAGCGATCAAAAAGTTTTCGTAGAATTGGCATTGCGCTCATGGTCATAACGGTAGTACTTTATATTATCAGGATTCTTGGATTTATGCCTCGCGGATTTATAAGTCCAGACCAGGGATGGCTCCAATTTGCTATATTAAGCTCAATTGATTATTTCTTTACTTCTATGATTTGGGTGCTGTTTATTATTGCTGGAATTATATTTTTCATAAAAAGCAAATAGCCGCTCGGTGATTTTTCTAATAACTTTCCGTGCGAAAACTTTTGAAACCGTGTATAATTAAATTACGGCGGTTTGTAAGTTTTGACTCGCCGGATTAGATAGTTTGAAATTGATTGGTTGTTGATATATTTCCTTGAGGCGAATACTCAGGGGCAGCTAATCGGAAAGGAATGACAATGATAGGAATAATTATTGCCGCCATCGTCGGAGCTGGGCTTGGTGCGGGCGGATTTTTTGGTTATCAGCGGTCGCGCCAGATTAACGGTAAAAATCAGATCGAGCGCGATTTGGCGGATGCTAAAATTAAAGCTGGCGACATCGTTCTGAAGGCTAAAGACGAGGCGCTGAAAATTGAGAACGAGCGCCGTAAGGAATGGCAAAAAACCGAGAATCGTTTGGCTGATCGCGAAAAGACACTGGATAACAAGCTGGAAGAGCTAGACAGGCGATCAGAAAAGCTGCGAACCCACGAGGACGAGATTGATAACCTAAAAAGTGAAATTCGCGATATTCGCTCTCGCCAGCAGGAAAAATTAGAGAAAATTGCTGGGCTAAAGAAAAAGGACGCGGCCGACAAATTGATGAAAATGACCGAACGCGACATTAGGCAGGATTTGATAGGGCTGGTTGCGAAATTGCAGCATGACGCAATGGATGATGCTGAAGAGCGGGCGCAGATGATTCTGGTAACTGCCATGGAACGGATGAGCAGCGAAGTAACGGCTGAACGGACAGTGACGGCAGTTAAGCTGACCGACGACGAGATGAAGGGCCGGATTATTGGCAAGGAAGGCCGCAATATTCAGGCTTTGCAGCGAGAAACAGGCGTCGATATTTTGGTCGATGATACGCCAGGCATGGTGATTCTTTCTAGCTTCGATCCGATTCGCCGGCAAGTTGCCCGGCTGAGTTTGGAGATGTTGATGAAAGACGGCCGCATTCATCCGGCGCGTATTGAGGAAGTGGTCGCTAAGGCGAAAAAGCAGATTGATAAAGAAGTCAAGCAAGCTGGCGAGGATGCGGCGCGCGAAGTCGGCGTGGTCGGTATTCCTAAGGAAATGCTGCGAATGCTCGGTGAGTTGAAATTCCGTACTAGCTTCGGCCAGAACGTACTAAAGCATTCAACGGAGATGGCACAAATTGCTGGTATGATTGCTGAGGAAATTGGCGCTGATGTGCGTATTACAAAAATTGCTACACTATTACATGACGTTGGTAAGGCAGTGACTCATAAAATTGAGGGCAAGCATCATCATATTGGTGCGGAATTGGCACGTAAATACGGCATGGACGAGAGAATTGTACATGCAATTGAGGCTCATCATGATGACATCGAGGCAACTACGCCAGAAGCGATTATTGTGCGGGTTTGTGATGCAGCTTCGGCGGCGCGTCCAGGTGCGCGTAATGTTTCAGCTGAGAACTTTGCTGAACGAATGCGCGATTTGGAGAATGTGGCGACCAGCTTTGAGGGAATTGATAAGGCATATGCAATATCGGCTGGCCGTGAAGTTCGGGTGATTGTTAAACCGCAAACAATTGATGATTTATCGGCAATTAAATTAGCGCGAGACATTGCTACGAAGATTGAGTCGACTATGCAATATCCTGGCACGATTAAGGTTAATGTTATTCGCGAAACGCGAGCAATTGAATTTGCAAAATAATGAAATTTAGTGACGAGCAGCGGCGAACTTGGTTGGCTAGTTTAGATAGGCGTTTTTCTAGTGCGGCGGTATTAATAGAAAACGAGCAGGGCGAATTGTTGATCGTCAAATCCGACTATAAAGATCACTGGTCGCTGCCTGGTGGAATTGTTGATCCTGGAGAATCTCCGCTGGAGGCGGTAGTGCGTGAAGTTGAGGAGGAGGTGGGAATTAAAATTGATGCCGAAAACCTACAGCTTGCCATGGTTGCGTCGCGCCATTCGGATGAGTTTTTAACGCATCAGTTCGTATTTTTACGCAGTTGGAAAATAACGTCTTGTCTGAAATAAAGCTTCAAGAATCAGAAATCATGTCTAGTAAGTTTATTTCTAAGAGTGAAGTTGATTCTAACGATGGATCATTATTATGGGCGATTCGCGCGTGGGCAGTGGATAGATTTGGCTATATGAGTACGAAAATAATTGATGATAATGGCATAAAAAATGAGCGCATAGAGTTTTTTGCGCCAATGTTTGGAGGAAAATAATGGGAACATTAGTTATTAGTCGACACGGCGAGAGTGAATGGAATCTGCTTGGCAAGTGGACGGGCTGGACTGACGTGGGGCTTACGGAAAAGGGGCGAGCTGACACGGTGCGACTGGGCGCACTACTGAAGGATATCAAGCTTGATGAGGCGTATACGTCGGCACTGCAGCGGACGCACCAAACGCTGGACGCACTGCTTGAGGGGCGCGGTAAGGGCAGTTTACCGACGACACAGGCGGCCGAGCTGAACGAACGTGATTATGGTGATCTGACCGGTAAAAATAAGTGGGAAGTCAAGGCTGAGATCGGCGAGGAAGCATTCAACGGTATTCGGCGCGGCTGGGACTATCCGGTGCCGGGCGGTGAAACGCTCAAAGATGTTTATGCGCGGGTCGTGCCATATTTTGAGCGGGAGATACTACCGAAATTACAGGCGGGTGAGAACATTCTATTGGTGGCGCATGGTAATTCTATCCGTGCGTTAATGAAGCACCTCGACCACGTACCAGAAGCAGATATGGCCCATGTGGAAATGCCGTTTGGTCAGTTACTGGTTTACACCTTTGAGCCGACGTCTGATCTACCGACGAATAAAGACGTGCTGTCGGTGGAGATTGAGGCGGTGAACGCTTAATTAGCCGCGTAGAATTTCATAGGCGCTCAGTGCTGATAAGAATTGTTGAAATCTAACCGTGTTCTCACCGCGATATGGCCAGGTAGCGTGATTTAACCAAAAGCCGATGAGCTTTAGACAGTGATTTAGATTAATCATATCACGATACGGTGAAATATCGTGGCCGCTTTTATGTAAATCAATCAACAGGCTCGTAATATCGCTGTCCGGCTCGCCCGGTCCAGACCAACTCCAATCGACTAACCTGCTGCCATGCTCTGGATGCCAGGCAATATTTGACTGCCTAATGTCGTGATGACAAAAGGCTTGTAGATGAAATCGATTCGGCTGAACCCCAGCACGCTGCAGAGAAGATAGATCCGTTAACAAATCCCGGGTGACGGCTTGGCTGTGTGGTGTCATTTGATTCAGAAAATCCGGCAGAATTTGATATAGTTGAGAAACCACCCGTTCGTCAATTGTCTGCCAACCCTCTTTTATAAAACTGACATAAGATGGTTCAATAGCAAATGAGTCAGCTGGCAGTGGAATAGTCTCTAGTCTGGCAAACTTTTCTGCGGCCGCCCAGACGTAATTATCGAGAGTCTCGGCTTCAGCTCGCCATCGCCAGCCATCGTCGGGCCGCAGCGCTTCCATGATGATTGCATCACCACACAAGACAGACTGTGCAGGAACGCCATCATAACTACTCTGTCGCAAGTGCGCCATAGTAAACGCCTCTTTATCTAAATATTGCTGTAATCGCTGTCGTTTTTGGACGCTGTCGTATTGGGTTGATAGCTGTTTGATGAAAGCGACATGATGATCCTTTGTGGCAATTGCTTTTTCGTATTGCATATGACCGCCATCAACACGGTAGAGACATTCGGGATTCTGCACCGATTCAGCCAGTGGTCGGCACGCCAGATAATCAAGCGCTCTTGTTACAATTTCGTCATGTGAGGCATATAGCTCAGGTAGTTGATCAAGCGAGTGCCAACCAGCGTCAACCGCATCATCGCACCCAGTTACTGCTGTTAGGTCGGGGACTTTAAATAGATAAGCACTGGTTTCTATCCAGGCGGTCTGGGTATTGCGTGGGTCGTTAACTAGTCCGCAGAACACAAGGGTTGGATCACCGCTGATAGCTACGCCCGTTTCTTCCATTACCTCACGATGGGCTGCCGTAAGCGACTCTTCTCCTGGGTCAATGAAGCCGCCAGGTAGCGCCCATTCGCCAGTTTTCCGTTTAACCAAGAGGACCTGTCGTGATTCTGGATGAATAATGATACTATCAGCGGTATAATTTGGTCCATCATACCACAGTTTCTGCTCCGTGGTTGACACTATTTCACTCATACGGCGATTAATTGACTCACTGCTTGGCGTCCAATTGCTGCCTTCACGCGTCTTTTATATTCTTTAATTTTATCATCTGGGCCTGTGTGCTTACCTTCAACGTCGCTCAGTTTAACTGTCGGCACGCCATCAACCGCAGTGGCTTTCATGACGAAATTATTCGCCTCAACTCCGAGGTCGTTTGTCAGTGTTGTGCCCCAGCCAAACGTCACCTTGATACGATCCTTGAAATAATCAGCCAGTTTAATAATTGTCTCGACATCCAGCCCATCGCTAAAGACGATCGTCTTTTCGTGCGGATCAATGCCATGTTGTTCATAAAATGCAATCACCGTATCACCAAACTGCATCGGGTCGCCAGAGTCATGACGCAGAGCCTGCCATGAAGTCATTTGCTCCGGTGTGAAGTCAGCGAAAAAGAACTCTGTCGTAAATGTGTCGGTTAGGGCGGTTGATAAACCTTCGCCATACAGCTGCTGCCAGTCTTGGAGTACCTGATAGTGGCCATCTAACGGATTGTCGCCAGCCTTGTCGGCCAGTGCCGCGTAAACCATCGGTAATTCGTGCGCGAATGTGCCAATCGGTTGTAAGCCAAGCTCATGTGCCAAATAAATGTTTGAAGTGCCAACGAAATTATCAGGAAGCTCATGTGCAACGCGCTCAATGACGTGTTTCTGCCAGTCGTAGCTAAACCGTCGTCGTGTACCGAAGTCCGAGAACTTGATGTCTGGGCGATTTTTTAACATATCAATTTTCTCGCTTAAGCGCCGATCTCCTTCGGCATATAGTTCTTTGAGCGAACTACCTTCATGGGCAAGTTTATTCTGAAAATATAATTCGTTCAGCTCGCTCATGACCACTGTTTCCCAAAACGTAACCAGTGGCCATTTGCCTGTAGTACTAACCGCTAAATCACCGCGCTCATCATAACCAATGTCAACAGGTGGCAGGGGATTGTCACGTAAAAAGTCAAGGTATTCTGGCGTGAATTGTGCTGTACCGTCTTGATTTTGTAGGCTGGCGAGATAAGCGATTTCATCAGGTTGCCAGCCGGTTGCCACGTTACTGAGCCGGGCGCGCAACTCTTCCGCGCTCACAAATTCTGATAGTAGGGTAGGAGCGCGATTTTTCAATGTGAAGGTGACCTCGGCATCAGGATGCTTGGCGTGCTCTAGCTGTCCCATGGTCGCTTTATAGTAATCTAGGCCTTGTGATAATTTAGGTTCACGGTTCATTGAACACTCCTTTCGATCATCATTTTAGCCTCACTGGTTGAAACCGCGAGAACGTGGGCTTCTTTCATGGCGGCTAAGGCCTCTTCTTCGTCAGTCGGTGTGAGTCCAACAGCACGGATAGCCTCTCGCAGTAGATGGATGGAAACTCGCGCATCGTCTCGGAAGTGGTTGGCAATATCCAGAGCAGTCGCTTTGACGCAAAAGTCAGTTGCGAGCCCGCCGATAAATACTTTAACCTTCTCGTGAGGTGTTCGTGGTGTGATGATGGTCTCCAACGTCTCGCCTGTGTCACTTTGACCCTCCCAACCAGAATACCCGTCAGTTTGACCCATGCCTTTATTGATAATAATATCATTGGGCTGCACATCAAGCTTATCATGAAAGGCAGCGCCGGTTGTGCCAGCGACACAATGAACTGGCCACTGGCCACCAAAATTACTAAAATGTGGTGTTTTAGCGGGGTGCCAGTCGCGAGTAAAAACCACTTGTCCATCATGGTGCCGCACCGTCTCGGCGATGGTATTGAGCGGGGTAGTGACCTGCTCACCCTCGGCAACTGCTAGACTGCCGTCAATAAAATCATGTTGCACATCGACGGCAACAAGTATATTTTGAGTTGGTTTTATTGTTTCCATAGATTACCTCCTTACTTAATGTATAAATTACACTTACTATATAGTCTAGCAACTAGTTGTTGTGTAGTCAACACTAATTGGTAAAATAATATAAAAAATCGATACCCTATCCTGCCCCCGGCTTGGTGATATTAGCTAATCAAAGCTCCGCGATAACGTCTCGAGGTTTTGGGAATTAAACTCGTATAGTTTTGCTGGACGATGTGCGCCGTCACGCCACAACTCGTCGGTTTCATGAATGAGATTGAGGCTGAGGAATTTTTTGCGAAAATTACGCTTGTCAAATTCACGATCAAAGATAATTTCATAGGCGTTCTGTAGTTGGGTCAGGGTAAAACGCCGCTCCAAAAATGCCGACACGGCATTGGTATATGTTAGCTTGGCGATCAGCCGCTCTCTAGCGTATTCAATAATACTGGCGTGATCATAAGCCAGCGGCGGTAGATTGTGTACATCAAAAAATGCCGCGTGTGATTTTGTCTCATCTAGCGTGATAGCGCGTCCACACCCGAGGTACGTTACTGATACAGCATGCCCCCGCGGGTCCCGGTCAACCGTGTCAAAGGTGTAGAGCTGCTCAATATAGCTCAGGTCACTCTCGACATCCACGCCCGTTTTTTGGGTAACGATACGTTTCAGTGCGGCTGTTGTCGCCTCGCCTTTGGCGTTGTATCCACCGGGTAGCGCCCATTCACCCTTGAACGGCTCATTGGGTCGCTTTAGGAGTAGGACTTCTAGTGTGCCGCTGCTAATTTGAAATATCACTGCATCAACGGTTAACGTAGGTGGAATGTATGGTTTCGTGTATTTCATGCAATATATCTTACCCTGAAGTAGCTAGTTTGCCAAGTCGGATTTACTGACTCCTTCTATATGCTACCGGCAGGTTTCGTTTGTGTTGAGTCTTGTCGTAGCGTTCTTCTATCTTCTCAGCAATCTTGGGGTCAACTTCTTTGCCCTCGAGATAATCATCAATATCATCATATGTTAGGCCTAGTTCTACTTCATCAGGTTGAGCGGGGCGATCATCTAATAAATCAGCGGTCGGTATTTTACGAAGGAGGCGTTCGGGAACCTGTAATACATTCAGCATGGCCCGGCCTTGACGTTTAGTCAAGCCATATAGTGGCATAATGTCGGCGGCGCCATCGCCAAACTTGGTGAAAAATCCCGTGATTGATTCGGCGGCATGATCAGTGCCAACCGCCAATAACCCATAGACACCGGCAATGGCATACTGTGTCATCATACGGACACGAGCCTTGATGTTGCCTTTGTCGAAATCACTAATTTCTTGACCATTGGTGTATAGGTCCGCAACAAGTGCGTCGACGCTAGGTTTTATATTGATGTCATGTTCTATGACGCTTGATTCGCCGTAAGACTTAATAGTCTCAACAGCTAGCTCAGCATCCGCGCGGTCATGTTGAATGCCGTAGGGCAGTAGCATGGTGTGGAGGCGGCAGTTCTGTCCGCTTTGGCGTCTCAGCTCGATAGCGCGCTGAGCCAAGATTCCTGCCAGTAATGAATCTTGGCCACCCGAAACTCCCAGCACAAAACCGTTCAAGCCAGCTTGCCCCAGATAGTCAGCTAGGAATTTAGTGCGCTTCTCGATCTCTTCCATTGGCTGGATAGTGGGTTCGACGCCGAGGGCGGCGATAATATCTTGTTGTTTTGCTCGCATATATAACTCCTTTATTATTTCTGCAGGCAGCCTGGGGCTGTACATAGAGTGTAACATAGTTAGTGTGTAGTTAACAATAAGCCACGAGAAACGTGTGTGAGTATATCAATTATTTATTAAGCTAATTCTTGTGGTTAAAATTGTTAACCGTATGATATTTGTACAACAAATTGAGGTTAATCAATAATCCCTAGGGCAATCGTCATCACACCAAGTACCACGTGGCTTATCGTTACGCCGATGAGGTTTGATGAGCGCTGGTACGCTCGGTACCAGAAAAGGCCAACGATGCCCATGACAACAACAGTGAGCATATCGCCGTAGATGATATGTACATAACCGAAAAGGGCGGCTGCTACGCCAAGCTCCAGTACCCGGTGTAGCCGTAGTTCTTGCAGCATACGGCTGAGGATGCCGCGAAATAACAGTTCTTGCGCCGGGCACGAGATGAGAATATAAAATACATAGAACCCTATTCCTTCGGTTGGTGAGAATCGAGGTTTTTCGAGGAGTAGAAATAGCCCGGCTGCGATAATGAGAACTATGGTTATCGGTAGCACGGTTCTGAGTGAATAGATGGTATGTTGCCGCGTAATACCGATGTCACTATGCGTATTGCCGAGTATTCGCATTACTATGTACATCATCACTGCGCCGACGACGAGTGCTGCGAACTTCATACTTCAGGGGATAACGCCGATACAAATGAGGATGGGCAACATGAGATATACGCAGACAATGGCATAGAGATATATCATTTGTCGGTGGTGAGTAGTGTGGGTAGTGTGATTAGTATTGGCCATAATTATGAGAGTATGTCTATATATTAACTCAAATCACTATTTATTGCTGTATTTAATGTGTAAAGTGTGGTAGAATAGTGAGGTAAGTGTCGAGATCATCTTTCGGGGTGTGGCGCAGTTGGCTAGCGCGCGCGGTTTGGGACCGTGAGGTCGAAGGTTCGAGTCCTTTCACCCCGACCAACTTAATGATCATTCGAAGTATTAAAATAGCTGAAAGTTTGGTCGGCTATTCTATTTTTTTAAGTTATCTATTATTATATACAGTATCATGAGTGTCGAATACAACCCATCGCAGAAGAGTAGTGGAGATACCCCCCCCGAAGACGATGATTACCTTCCTCCATATTCGGAGATATTTCGGCCGGGATTACCTGGATCGCGCACGGTTATAGGCGTAGCGCAAATGACATATTATCCACGGACACCAGATTTTGAGGCCGCCATGCTGGAGCACCTTCCATATCTAGACGAAGTTACTCCAGATACTGTGAGAAAGTGGCTCGGTCTTGACGATGGCAGTGATAAAGAGAATTAAAGCTTATTTACATATAGCCCAATAATCAAATCACCCTCGTGATATTCCTGTTGTAATTGCCAATGTGACGGCACTTGCTTCTTATACTCATCATAAGTTTTTGTGCGTAGAATTAACCAAACTCGCGGGCTTTTTATTGTATTTAATGAAGTTATTTCTGGAGTATTAAGCTTTTTGATTAGACCCCATTCACCAACCCAATCCAACTCCTCTGCCGGTTTTAGTAAAATAATTTCCTTACCAGAGAGGTTATAGTATGAGGTATGAAAATAGGTGTAGATTTCACCAGAAATAATTGTATCGCTGCCTTTGATGTTTTTATTTATATAACTCATGGCGGTATTGGTGTTATTCCAGGACGCTTCTGTAATATTTTTATTGCCGATCTGCCACATATAATGTCCGATGGATAAAATAAGAATAATTGAAGTGCCAAGTTTCCACCATTCTTTATTAGAGAAGCCGCTAGAGAAAATAAGCCCCACGTAAACCGCTAGTAAACTATAAAAAGCTGGTGCTGAGTAAGTAAAATAACGGTCTAGGTAAATCGGTCGGCCTTGACTGAGGAGATAGACGATAACCATTGGCAAGAATGCCCAGGTTGTCAGCAGCCAAATTGCTGCTTGGTGTTTGCGGAATTTTCTGACCAATATGAATGACATAAAGACCATCATCGGCAGTAATAGTAAGCCAAAATATCGAACTAGCCTCTCGTCGTATGTTAAGAACATTGATAAGGTTATTGGTATGGTAAACTTGGTGACCTCCGGAATCCAAAACCCGCCGCTTACTCGACTGGTTTGAGAAACCATAACGGGTAGCCATGGCAAAAATAGTAAAAAGCAAAACCCTCCAGCTATCCAGATATTTTTATTCTTAGCAATTTGCATTATCGCCATCCGGATTCCGCCAAGTTTTAACCATAAATATACAAAATGTGCCGGTAGTAGCAATGCCAAAAAATACTGCGTATAAAAGTTAGCTGCTATTAATGCTCCGTAGAGAAGCCACCAGTATTTTTTATTCTTTTTCTCAATCGCTACAACAAATATATACGTTGCTGCTACGGCCAATAATGCTGCCAATGCGTACATTCGAGCCTCATCGCTATAGCGAATTAGGAATGGTCCTAGCGCTGCTAAAAACGACCCGAATATTGCAATTCTTTTTGAGAAGAGTTTTTGTAGTAGAAAAAACAACAGAGAAATTGTTGCAACACCACAAACTACACTAAACCCTCTGAGTGAAACAGCAGAAACACCAAACACTAATTGCCAGACGTGCATAATAACGTAATATAATGGCGGATGAACGTCGGTGGTGGTGATGGTGACAATGTCATGAAATGGTTGCTGGATGATTGCGGCAGTATAGCCTTCATCGTGCCAAATATCAGCCTTCGTTAAATATAGCAGGCGAACGTGGGTAGCTAAAAGTAAAATTGGAATTAGCCAAACCCAGCTGGGTATTCTATGAAAAAATAAGTTGAGTTTAATAAGTTGTTTGTCTATGCTTTTCATTATATTATCGGGGCAATCTTAAGGATATATCTCGTGCTTGGCGTGCGAAATTATCGTCAATTTTTTTCACTTGATTTATATCAATTCCGCGCCGCTTTAAAGCTTCATTGATTAGAAAATCAGCAATTTGCGGATTCTTTGGCAGAATTGGTCCGTGAAGATAGGTGGCGATAATATTATGATAGCGCACTCCCTCATAAGGGTCGCTCATGTTGTTGCCTGCACCTTTTATTACGTCACCGAGCGGCGTGGTTTCTTTATCCAAAAAGGTTTGGCCACTGTGATTCTCATATCCAACAATCTCGCCAAACTCCCGACTTTTGATAACAATATTACCAATCATTCGCTCATTGCCGGCAATTGTCTCAATTGGTAAAATATTTGCGCCGATAATTTCTTCGCCTTTGAGTGTACGGAAAAACCGACCGAATAGTTGGTACATTCCGCAAATCATCAACATCGGTACGCCGCTTGTTGCTAGTTGCTTGAGCTCGTCTGATCGCTTTAGTAGGTCGTTTTGGATAATCGTCTGCCCAGAATCTTGTCCACCTCCACCAGTAAAGATATCAATGTCAGAAAAATTAGTCTTATCGCCTGGATTATGATCAATAATCTCCACCGTAAAGCCACGCCATTCTAGTCGCTTTTTGAGAGTCAGTGTGTTGCCCCAGTCGCCATATAAACTCATATCTCGTGGATAAAGTTGGGCAATTTTTATCTTGGTCATTATATTTCCTCCACATCAGTTTTTTCACTAAGTAAGCGCCGAATTGCGGTCATGGCGGTATAACTACAGAATATCTGTTTTGGCTCATCACTGTGTTTATTAATGAAATCATTCAGTGCTTTTGGAAGATTAGTGTCGACCTCTTCAATTGAAACCTCATCGTATTGTAGGCGTAATGCCATGTCATATGCTCGTGCTCCGCTAATCATTGCTACATTTTTTAGGGAAGAAAAATCAACATCCCAAAACCAACTAACATCGCGACCGTCAGCATAGTTGTCATTAACAGCAATCATTGTGGCGGTACCACCTTTAGCGAATGACAAAAGGGCCAGTCGGAATCCGCTCGGCTTTTTTACTAATATAAGTTCAATTGGCGTGCCGTCTAGGAAAATAGTTTCACCTCGACCAAAGGCTGGCTTGATATTTTCAAGTGCCGCTAAAATTGTGCTGGTAACTTCTGGGCCAGTGATTTGGCGAACTAAAGCTACGGCTGCCGCTGCGTTAAGTAAATTATAAACACCCGTTAACTGTAGGTCGACATCAACCTTTCTGTTGTCAATTTGCAAAGTTGCTTGCTGGGTATCGATTTTTGTCAAGAGCACATCGGCGGAGGTATTTTTATTAGCGGTAGCGTTGCCATATTTTAAATTATCATCGGTTGGCATTAGTTTTAGCAATTCGCTAGTTGTTCCAAAGAATGCTTTTTTTGCTTGAATATGCTTACTGATATTGAAAATTCGTGGATCATCACGGTTAAGAACAACCGTATCTGTAGTCGCTTCGGCTATTTTTTGGAGCAGCGATGCTGTATTGTCAATTTCTCCAAATCGGTCTAGCTGGTCGCGCATCACGTTTAGTAGCAGCGAGAACCGTGGGTGAACCATTTGTACAAATTTCACCGCCCAAGCCTCGTCGAGCTCCAAGACTGCAATATCAGCCTCTAGTTTACCGCGAAGATTAACCTCATCCAGTAGTGCCGCCGCGACACCACGAGAGAAATTGCTGCCAGTCCGATTCGTAAAGACTTTCAGGCCCACAGACTCGAGCAATTCCACGACAATTTTTGTTGTCGTTGTTTTTCCATTCGTGCCGCTAATAATCACCACGCCCTGTGGTAAATTTCTCAATGTCCGTTGAATATACTTTGGGTCAATTTTTTCAATCACCAAGCCCGGCAGGGCCGAGCCGCCGCCGCGTAATTTCGCAACTTTCTTTACGCTCTTGCCAATAATAGTACTAATCATTTGTCTTGCCATAGTGTCCATTATACTCTGTCAGGCTAATATGCTACAATATCAATATGTTTTTGGTGGGAATCTTTCAGTGGTGGTATGGTGATGGGTTGCTGCGCTACATTCGACAAAGTTTTCTGGGCGTCTTAAGGACGGCGGATTTTTTCTCAGTTGGATTGTTATTGCAGACACTTTTTAACCCATTTCGACAAATTTCAGCCGCACCAGTCGGCGGGGCTATGTCGGTGCAATTATCCGCTTTTTTCGATAAATTATTCTCGCGGGCGGTCGGTACTGTGGTACGTTCTGGTGTGATAATTGTCGGAATTTTAATGATAGTATTAAGATTTTTGTGGATGGTTCTGGGGTTACTTCTATGGCTAACGCTGCCGATATTTCCGATTATCAGCATCGTGTTGTGGCAGATGGGGGTTTCATTATGAACGTTCAGCCGAAATTTAACTATGGCAGCTTGCGGGCGCAAAAGGCTCGGTTCTCAGTAAAATTCGGTAACGCTTGGCATGTGGTGACGGTAGTGGCTGCCATTGCATTAACGATATTGGGTGTGTGGGCGCTAATTGAGCATGGAGTGGTTGGCTGGCTGTTGTTGGGCCTTAGCGGCCCGATGGCTATGGTGTCAATTTGGTGGCAGGAGGATCTTAAGACTGCGGAAATTAGCCGAAATCCTCAGACAATTGACGATGTAATGGCGGCGGATATTTTAGGCAAGCTGCCGCGCCGACCAACACCGACGGATATTGCAGAGGCAATTACCGGTACTCGAGCAGGACAATTCTTAGCAGTGCGCGTAGGTCTAACTCCAAACTTCTTACATAATATTTCTATTGATGATCCAGACCAAACCGAGCAAGTTTGGCAGGAGGCGATTGAGATTTGGCAGGATACCAAAAGTCCAAAGATCACCAGCGCAGTTTTGGCGGCAGCAATAGTGAAGCAGCTGCCTCAGCATGATGCTTTACTGGCAAATATGAAAATTGATTTTAATGATATTAAAGAGGCGATTCGGTGGTATGAACGAATAAAATCATTGATTGAGCAATACAAAAAAAAGCCGCTGCGAACGGGCGGTATTGCTAGAGATTGGTCATTTGGCTACACGCCGCTGCTGAGTCGATTTGCGCAGAATATTAGCGTTCGGGTGTCTGGCGGTGCGATGGCGACCAAGTTAGCGGCACATGAAGAAGCACTGGGACAAATGTTAAAAATATTTGGTTCGGGCGGGCGACAAAATATTACGCTGGTTGGTGCGGATGGCGCAGGAAAAAGTACTGTGGTGTCGGCGTTTGCGGAGATGTTGATTGATGGTCATCAGGGTGTGCCTAGATCGCTTCTTTATCAGCAGGTTTTTATGCTTGATGCATCGTCATTAATTAGTGTAGCGGCGGGGCGTGGTGAGTTGGAGAATCTGGTCACTATGATCCTGAATGAAGCCTTTTTATCAAAGAATGTGATTTTATGTTTGGATAACGCGCAATTGTTCTTTGAAGAAGGGGTTGGCTCGGTTGACTTAAGTAATGTGTTGCTGCCAATTTTGGAGGCGGGCAATCTTCGGATGATTTTAACGATGGACGACCAGCGGTTTTTACAGATTTCTCAGATGAAGCCGCAATTAGCACACGCTTTGAATACCATTGCCATCCAACCATCAACCGAAGCAGAGACTATGAAGATTATGCGTGATCAACTAGTGTTATTTGAAGCACAACATAAAGTGACTTATATGTACCAAGCTTTGGCGGAAGCTTATCGTGTTGGCGATCGCTACGTTCAGGATTTGGCAATGCCAGGTAAAGCGCTGAAAATTTTAGAGGCGGCAGCGAGTTATGCTAGCGGCGGTCTGGTGACAGCGCAATCAGTCGACGATGCAATTGAAAAAACGCTTGGTATAAAAATTTCCGTTACATCTTCTGGCGACGAGCGTGAGAAATTGCTTAATTTGGAAACACTGATTCATCGGCGGATGATTAATCAGTCGCGGGCGGTGACGGTTGTTTCCGATGCTATTCGCCGTGCCCGTACTGGCGTCAGAAACCAAAATCGGCCGATTGGCGCCTTTCTGTTTCTCGGCCCGACTGGCGTTGGTAAAACTGAATTATCCAAAGCGCTGGCGGATGTTTATTTTGGCGGCGAGGGCAGCATGATTCGGTTGGATCTTAACGAGTTTGTTCGCCCAGATGACGTAGCGCGGTTGATTGCCGACGGCGCGCATGATCCAGGCAGTTTGACTGCTCAGGTGCAGAAGCGGCCGTTTTCTGTTGTGCTGCTGGATGAAATTGAGAAGGCTCATCCGCAAGTTTTAACAACGCTGCTGCAGCTGCTGGACGAAGGCATCCTACGCGATGAAAATAACCGAGAAATTAGTTTTCGCGATACAATTGTCATTGCTACGTCGAATGCTGGAGCGGATAGAATTCGTGAATATATCGAGCGCGGTTATCAGCTGGAGCAATTTGAGCAAACGTTTATTGATGAGTTAATCAACGCTAACTTATTCCGACCAGAGTTTTTGAACCGTTTTGATGAAATTGTTTTGTTCCGGCCGCTGGGCAAGGAGGAATTGTTGCAGGTTATCGATTTGATTTTGGCTGGCGTTAATAAAACTTTGGCACCGCAAAAAATTCAAGTTGCAGTTGAAGAGGAGGGTAAGAAGTTGTTGGTTGAAGCTGGCTATGATCCGCGTCTGGGCGCTCGTCCGATGCGCCGCGTTGTCCAGCGAGCAGTTGAGAATACTGTCGCTAAACAGATGCTAGCTGGTACCGTTGCACCTGGATCAACTACGATTATCACTACTGAACAAATTCGTCAAATTCTGAGCAGTCGAACTCCTCAAACTCCAGTCATCCCGCCAAGTAGCTAGTTAAGTTTCTTAACAATAGATTTAGCGAACTTTCTATTGAATGGTGCCACGGCTGCCACAGCTACCGTGCCAACACCTCTTACAGACGCGCGAGCCTTAGCTTTGAAGCGTTCTGTAATGGACAGCTTCGGATTTGAAGTATCAATCTTTGGTGATTCAGACAAAAATGCCAACCACATAGCTCTTGCGCCCAGTGCCAGGCTCCTCTTTGTATTGCCAGCCAGTGCTTCAGCGAAGCTGGTGCGAGCAGTAAAGTTAATATCATATTGGTCAATTTTGCGACTCCTGTCGGTAGTATGCTTGCGAGACTCTTCAATATAGCGCAGACCTTTGCTTAGATTTTTTGCTGCTCGTTGAGAGTTTTCCTGATTATCATAAGAAGGGTCTGTTGCGATACGCTGCAGCTGCAGGGTTCCGAGCGTCGCGATACTCGCGCCCAGCTCACGCAGTACGCGACGCCTTCTCTTCTTGTCTTTTTCTGTCAAATTTTCCAGACCCTCTTGCTGCTTTATTGCTTCTTCAGCCAAAGCTCTATGCTGCTTTATTGCTTTAGTAACCCATTCTTCTGCCTCATCATACTTGTTCAGATGGCGATAGGCAGCACTTAAATCGCGAGCCGCTCGCGCCTGCTCAGATGGGTCCGGTGCTAAATTATAAGCCAGAGAGGCTAAAATATAGCCGCCTGCTCGAAATCTTTCCCGCGTATTGCTTTCAGGGCAGCCTTCATTGTGCCAGAGAAATCATTTATAGGTCTTTGTTCGTTAATCTCCATGATATGTCTAACTACATCACTATTTAGCATAAAAGCAAGCAAGTAGCAGCTATAATTAAAACCCGTCACAATAACGGGCTAACCTTGGTACCCCGCACAGGAATCGAACCTGCAACCTTTGGTACCGGAAACCAACGCT
>ERZ773063.877-NODE-877-length-18635-cov-19.856997_pt1 | contig 18635 bp, 13 predicted proteins | sample MGYA00580625_ERZ773063 | MGnify/ENA primary metagenome ERZ773063 (study PRJEB29015, sample SAMEA2738022) | human oral metagenome | biome: human oral; feature: human-associated habitat; material: dental | place: China | collected 2042 ... | reverse complement strand
CAATCATAGTGAAATCCTACCGTAGTGTCAGTCGTTTGCGCCGTACTCGTACACCCAGCGCCCAGCCCGCCGCGAGAAGCGCGATCGCTCACGCATCTGCCCGGTTTCGCCGGTAGCCACGTCACGCCACGAGGCCACGAAGGTCACGGTACCCTCCTCGTCGGAAGGACCCCCGGCCTCGGCCCCGAGGATCCGCAGGCCCGTCCACTGCGTCCCCTCCACCCAGTACGGGGGAGCGGGGCGCGTGCGCGGGTGCCATGTGCGGAACAGATAGTCCTCGTCGCGCAGCGCGAACGCCGTGTAGCGCGACCGCATGAGCGCCTCGGCGGTCGGAGCCGCCTCCCCATCCAGGTAAGGCCCGCAGCACTGCGCCAGCAGTGCCCCCGACCCGCACGGACAGGTGCGAGGCCGGGGCGCGCCAGCACCGGACGCGCTGGGGGCAGCGGGGGAGGAGATCACGCCTGGTCGCCCAGAGAAGCCAGCCAGCGCTCCGCATCCAGGGCGGCGCGGCAGCCCGAACCGGCAGCCGTGATGGCCTGACGGTACGTGTGATCCACGGCGTCACCGCACGCGAACACGCCCGCCACGGACGTGCGCGTCGACGGCTCGTCGACCGTGATGTAGCCGGCCTCGTCGAGGGCGACCTGGCCACGCAGGAAGCCCGTGCGCGGCAGGTGGCCGATCGCGACGAACACGCCGTCCACGGCGATCTCGCGAGTGGAGCCATCCACCGTGGAGGTCAGGCGCAGGCCGGTCACGGCCTCGTCGCCGAGGACCTCGGAGACGGTCGCGTTCCACTCGAAGGAGATCTTCGGGTTGTTCAGGGCGCGCTCAGCCATGACGCGCGAGGCGCGCAGGGCGTCGCGGCGGTGCACGACGACGACCTCGGACGCGAAGTTCGTCAGGAAGGTCGCCTCCTCCATCGCGGAGTCGCCGCCGCCGATGACGGCCAGGCGACGATCCTTGAAGAAAAAGCCGTCGCAGGTCGCGCAGTAGGAGACGCCGCGGCCGGAGAACTCCTCCTCGCCGGGCACATTCATGTGACGGTACTCCGAGCCGGTGGCCAGGATGACGGCGCGCGCGTAGAAGACCTCGTCCTCGGTCGCCACGGCCTTGACGTCGCCCTCAAGGTTGACGGCGACGACGTCCTCGTAGCGCACGTCCGCGCCGAACTTCTCGGCCTGCTCGCGCATGTTGTCCATGAGCTCGGGGCCCTGGATGCCCTCGGGGAAGCCGGGGAAGTTCTCGACCTCGGTCGTGTTCATGAGCGCGCCGCCCGCCGCCAGCTGGCCAGCCAGAACGATGGGGGCGAGGCCCGCGCGGGCCGTGTAGACGGCGGCCGTGTAGCCGGCGGGACCCGAGCCGACGATGACGACGTCGTGGACGGTGGCGCCCTCGGGAACCTGCGCCGACGGGATCTGGACCTCGGCGGCCTCAGGGGCGGACTCGGTGGGTTCGGCCGTGACAAGGCCCGGAATCGCAACGAAAGACATGCGTACCCTCCTTAGGGATTACTGAACGGTGAGTTCGGAGATCCACGCCCAGTTGCGGCCGTCCTGGCCCTTGGGCATGGAGCGGAACTGCAGCGCGATCGAGTCGGTTTCGACAGGGGTCGGGAGCTTAATCGTGGTCGTCGGAGACAACGCCGACGTGGCCAGTTCTGTTCCACCGCGCGGGTTCGACGGGTCCGTGACGTTACGCACGACGACCTCACCGCCGGAGGTGGCCGGATCCATGTTGAGCGTCACCGAAGACACGGTGGCCTTTTGCTGGAGCTTGACGACGATCGTCACGGAGGTCTCGTCGCGGAACTGGTTGGTGTCGAACCAGCGTGAGGACCACGACGTGGAAGGGTTCGAGTCGATCATGTTGATCGCACGGTCCGGGTGGTCGCCGTCGTCGTTGTTCCACGACAGGACCTGCACGGAGGAGATCACGGACGTCACGGAATCGGTCGGGGGAGGCGTCGTCGTGAGGACGGGTGCGGGTTCCGCGCCGGATTGCTGGGCGGTCACGCCGTCACGCAGCGACTGGCCGAGGTCCAGGTTGGTGACCGGGCGCGTCGCCATCCACGGTCCCCAGATCGCACCGAAGAGGAACAGGACGACACCGAAGATGAGTGCGGGGCGCGTCGGGTCGATCAGCTTCGCGGAGCGCTCGGGCTTGGAGTTGTCCTCGCTGGACGAGGCCGGGGCAGCGTGTGCGGGAGCCGCCGGGATGGGCGGAAGGGAGTCCATGACCTCGGTCGGATCGTCGACTGGGGGAGCGGGGATCGCGGAGTCGGCCATCGGCTGCACGCGGGGGATCTGGTGCGTGGCGGGCGCGTCGGCCAGGGGCTCGGGGTGCGGGTAGTCCTCGGGGTTGATCTCGCCTTCGCGTTCGTATCCGCTGACCGCGGGTGCGGGCGGCGGGGGAGCGAGCGGGAAGGCCGAGGAGGCAACGTTGGCGCTGTCCGTGGGGCCCGTGAGGGGCTCGACACCCAGGTCCGCCAGGGATTCGGCCATCGATCGGCTGTCCGGCTCGGGGGTCGGGTCCGCATCGGGGCTCGGAATGGGGTCGGTCTGCGGTGCGGGGACCGTGTCCGCGTCGGGCAGGGCGATACCCTGCGCCTGGGCGATGGCCTCAACAGCGGGCGCTGCGAGGGCCTCGGCAACGACCGGATTCTCGACGGGAGCCTGCGTCGCGGGGCTGAATGCCGGGACCTCGGCGGGTGCAGGAATGGGCGGAGCGTCAACCGATTCGTCGCTCGACGAGGCCGGGGGCGCCGGAATCGGCGAGTCAGCGACGACCTCGTCGAACGACGGCAGTTTCTTCTCGTCGCCGGTGCGTTCGGGCGTGGGAGCCATCGGGTCCTCCGTCTGGTCGGGTGTGTGTCCCGTCATTATCGCAGCTGGGTCGGGGGTCGCAGTGGAAGACGCTGCCAGGATGTTCACCACAGCGGCGGGCACGTGCAGGCGCGTGAGTAGCGGGCGCATCATTGCAGCGGATTCGCGGGGTGCCGCGAAGCGTAGGACGATCAGGTAGACGAGGCCGGTCACCGCCGAGACGACGGAGAGCTTGATGCCCGCCAGCGCCATGCGTCCCAGCGTTGAGGAGATGCCCGTGTGGATGCCCATGATCCACAGCACGGCGAAGCCGACGAGGCCGGCGACGATCGCGCTGCCCAGGTAAGCGACGTAGGAGCGCAGCAGTCCCGCGCGATCCACGAAGCTATTTTCGCGCGAAACCCACACGACGGCGATGACGCCCTGCGTCAGGCGGCAGGCGGTCTCGCCGAGGGCCGCAGCGACGACCCACCAGCGTGCGCCGGTGAGGGCGTACATGGACCAGCCGACGATGACTTGGATGATCGTGGGACCGATGCCCATGAGGAACACGGGCTTGACGTTCTCGTAGGCGAAGAAGACGCGCTGGCTCATGAGGACCATGCCGGTCGACGCGACGCCGGGCATCAGCGAGGCGAGGACGAGGGCGTAGCCGGTGACGGCCTCGGGATCTCCGCCCTTGGCGGCCATCGCGATCTCCATCATGGGGACGGATCCGGCCATGAGCATGGCTGCTGCGACGAGGGTCAGCGACGTGATGGTGCGCACGCCCAGGTGGTAGCTGTCGGCCACCGCCCGGTCGTCGCCGTCGGCCACGGCCCCGGCCATGCGGGTGAAGATCGCGGTCGTCAGGGACACGGTGATGAGTGACTGCGGGACCATGAAGATCATGAAGGCCGTTGAGTAGGCCAGGATGCCGACGACGCCGCCCTGCGCGCCGTTGCGGCCGATGAAGCCGTCGGCCATGGCCGCCAGGTTGTTCGTCGACAGGACGCCGACCTGGGAGACGCCGAGGGTCGCAAACGTCCATCCGGCCACGCGCGGCATCGACCCGAAGGAGGTTCCGCGGAAGTGGAAGTCCGGCTTGAAGGACACGCCCGCGCGACGCATCGGCCACAGCAGGCACAGCGCCTGGCACATGACGCCCAGGGTCGCTGAGCCCGCGAGGACCCAGAACTGTGCGCCTGTCAGGTCACCGGCGGGAATGCCGCCGTCGGGTGCGCCGCCCCAGATCACGAGGAAGAGGCCGAGGCCGGCGATGCCGACGACGTTGTTGACGACGGGCGCCCACATGTAGGGTCCGAAGATTTCGCGCGCGTTGAGTAGCTCGCCGAGCAGGTTATACAGGCCGTAGAAGAAGAGCTGCGGCAGGCACAGCAGCGCAAACAAAATCGCGAGGTTGCGGATGTCCTCGGTGTAGCCGGCGGCCGTGATCATGACGAGCACGGGGGCGAGCACCATCGTCACGAAGGTGACGAGGAAGAGAAGCGTTCCCGCGAGGGTGAGCAGCCGGTTGACGTAGGTATCACCGTCGTGGCGGCGCTTGATCGCGCCCACGATCTGGGGTACCAGGACCGCGTCGAAGATGCCGGATGCCAGCAGGTTGAACACGGTGTTGGGCAGCGTGTTCGCCGTCTGGAACGCGGCGCCGACGCCGCCGGCGGTTGCGCCAACCGCGGCGATGAGCATCGCGTTACGGATGAATCCGAGGATGCGCGACACCATGGTGCCCGATGCCATGAGCGCCGATGCCCTCAGGATCGATCGGCGAGGCGTATTCGAGCTCATGGGGTCTCCTTCGTCGTTGTCGTCGTTGCTGTCTCGGATTCGGTGTTGTCGTCAGTGGGCGCCGAGGCCTCGTCGGTGGCACCGGCATCGGTTGTGCCGACCTCGGCAGAACCCTGCGCTTTGCGGGCGGCCCGCTTGCGCAGCGAACGCGTGATGCCGACGAGGAAGAGCGCTCCGAAGAGAGAGGCGATGAAGGCGGTGATCGCGTCCTCCCACCCGGCGCGCATGCGCACGGTCACGGTCCGGGAGTCGTCCAGGATGTGGCCGTCCGGCGTCGTGACCTTGTAGGTGACCTCGATGTCGCCGCTGCCGATCGCGCCCACGGGCACCTCAACCGTCGTCGCCCCCTGCGCGGCCAGCGTTTGGTACTGCGCCGGGGTGGCGCGCAGACGCGGGTCGTCGGGCACGAGGGTCACGTCGACGTGGACCGGCCACGGCAGGTTGTTGCGCACGAGGACGGGAAAGTTCGCGGACTTGTTGATGAGGTTGACGGCCGAGGACGGTTCGACGGTCACCGCGGAGAGCATGCCCGTGATCTGCGACGTCATCGCGGTCGCCGAGTCGAGCTGTTCGGAGGGGGTGAGCTGCGCGGCCAGGGAGGGCAGGATCTGGGGCGTCACCGAGTCGTAGACGGCGTCGGGATCGTCCGTGGCCTTCGCGAGAGGCCCGAGGCTGGTCAGGGACGAGGCCATGGCTGAGATCGCGGTGGACGTGTCCGCGTCGAGCGTGCCAGCGTCGACGGTCTGACGCTCGACGTCGGTCGGCTCGCTGGCAGCGATGTCACTGAAAGTCTGGGCGGAGACCCAGCGCGGGGAGAAGAGGGCGTTGACACGCTTGGTGAGGGACTCGTTGACGGTCGTGCCGCGCGCGGCCGCCGCAAAGAGAGTGGGCGACGAGGAAGGGCGTTCGCGCGCGATGATCGCCGTGATCGCCGTGAGGGCCTGCTCGGCGTCGAGCTCGTCGCCTCCGGAGGCGTTCCACGACAGGATCGAGGCCAGGTCGGCCTGCTGGGCGAGTGTGCGCGCCCCGGTGCCGTCGGTCGCCGTCTCGCCCGTCGCTGGGTTGACGTTCACGCGCGCGTAGGAGGTGAAGGCGACTTCTTCGGCGGGGGTGAGTGCCGAGGCCGGGGCGATCGTGATCTGGTCGGTCGAGGCATAGTTCGACAGGAACGTCGTGCCGAAGGTCGTGTCGGCTGGCCACGCGACGTTGCGCAGGATCGTGGGCCCCGCGTCGGGCATGGTCGTTGTCGTGCCGCTCTGCCCGGATGGGGATGATGACGCTGAGGCGCTGGGGGTTTCTGTGGCGCTCGCGGAGGGTGAGGGGGGCGGCGACGCGGGTGAGGTCGTGGGTGAGGTCGCGGGGGCCACCCAGCCGGCCTCGCGCAGGGACGAGGGAAAGGCCGCGATCGAGCGGGAGGCTCGGTCCCAGAAGCCCGTGTTGCCCGACAGGGCGAGGGCGCCGAGGTCGGCGTCGCCCTCGGGGAGCGCGATGAGCTCGTTTGCTGCCCCCATGAGGGCTGACACGAAGGCCTCGGACTGGAGGTCGCGCGAGCGCTGCGCCGGGTCGGTCGCCGTGGGTGCGGGCGTCGGGGTGGGGGAGGAGGATGGGCTCGGTGAGGCCGTGGCTGCGCCCGACTGCCCCGACTGGGTGCCGGAGTGGCCGGATTGACCCGATTGGGTCTCGGAGGTTTCGGAATCGGGCGAGGGGCTCGGCGAGGCGGTGGGCTGCGGTCCGAGCGGAATGAGCAGCGGGTCAACGGCCAGGGTGACGCCCGGGGAGGCGGCCAGATTCAGGACTGCGGAGCGTTCGGCCTGGTCCTGGGTGGCGCTCGTCGAGGTCCATGGAACCACGGCGTTGACGCGCGAAGCAGAGACCTGGGCGCCCGAGTCCCACACGAGGATCGAGCGGTCCTTGCCGGAGTACTCGCCGGAGTTGGCGGCCACTGTGATGACGCGCGGTCCCCACTCGGTTGCGTCGGTCAGGGGGAGCGAAGAGGTGGGGATGCGGATCTCGAAGGAGACCGTGGCGCCGCGGACGACGTCGGTGAGCGAGGAGGATGCAGCGTGCGTGGCGTCGGGTTCGTCCTCGGTGAGCGCCGTCGTGAGCGCGGCCACCGAGATCGGCGTCTCGTTGGCGACGAACACCTTGAGGGAGATATTCGCGAGAGTCGTCGGCGAATCGTTGTGAACCGTGCCGGACACGATCACTTCGTTCTCATTCGTCACGATGCGAGGGGAGAGCGAGTTGATGGAGATGACGAGACCCGATGCCTCGGCCGCAGCGCCCATCACCGCGGGGCGCGACGCGTCGGACTGCGAGGCTTCCGCGGGTCGGGGAGCGGCCCCGGCCTCGCTGAGCCCGAGGCCGAAGGGAAGAGCCAGCGCCGCGCACAGGGCGGCCACCCACACCGCGCGCCTAGTCACGGCTATCCCGGTACAGCAGGTCGAGGGCGATGCGCACGATGCGACGCTCGTTGGGGTAGGCGAGCTGGCGCGACACGTCGCGCAGCGGCACCCACGCGGCCTCCTCAGCCTCGTGATCCGGATCGCCATCCACGGTGATTGTGCCGGACTCGTACCCCATCAGGTAGTGGTGGACGACCTTGTGGACGCGGCGGTCGCTGCCGGAGAACCAGTAGTCGATCGACGCGAGGTGGCGGATGATGCGCCCGTGGATGCCGGTTTCCTCGGCCACCTCGCGCAGAGCGGCCTGCTGGGGAGTCTCCGATCCCTCGAGGTGGCCCTTGGGCAGGCACCACTCGATGCGGCCCGCCCGATTGCGCCGCGCGATCAACGCCGCATAGGGAATTCCGTCACGCACGTCGACGACGATGCCGCCCGCGCTGGTTTCCGCGGAAATCGGCAGATGAGAACGGCCAGCGCGCACAGAAGCGGACCGACGCGGGGGTCTGGGCACCCCGCCTCGGCGGTCAACTGGACGTGCAGGCATGACTCCACTTTAGCCGGTAGGCGGCCCCCGGTAGTCGGCCAGGGTGCTTTCCTGGCATGCTTAAGAGCGATGAGTACCCAGTCAGCTTCCCCGAATAACGGCCCTGTGACCGCGCAAAACGCCGGAACGACGGACATTCCTACCCTCATGGCGAACGCCACGAGGACGTTTGCGGCGCTCCCGCCCGCGATTATGGAACTCGGCACGATTTTTCACGAGGCCGGGGAGGAGCTCGCGCTCGTCGGCGGGCCCGTGCGCGACGCGTTCCTGGGAGTGACGCCGCACGACTTCGATATGACGACCTCCGCGCGCCCCGAGCGCACCGAGGAGCTCCTGGCGACGTGGGGCAACGCAACCTGGGACATCGGCAAGGAGTTCGGCACGATCGGAGGGCGCCGCGGCGACCTGATCGTCGAGGTAACGACCTACCGCACCGACGAGTACGAGATCGGTTCGCGCAAGCCCGAGGTGACTTTCGGCGACACGCTCGAGGGCGACCTGACGCGTCGCGACTTCACGGTCAACGCGATGGCGATGCGCCTGCCGCAGATGGCACTCGTCGACCCGTGCGGCGGCCTCGCGGACCTCGCGGACGGTAACCTGCGCACCCCCGTGTCCGCCGAGCAGTCCTTCGACGATGATCCGCTGCGCATCATGCGTGCGGCCCGCTTTAGCGCGCAGCTGGGCCTCGACGTCGACATGGACGTCATGAACGCGATGGAAACCATGGCCTCGCGCCTCGAAATCGTCTCGGCCGAGCGCATCCGCGCCGAGCTCGAGCGCCTCATCATCTCGCCCTACCCGCGTCGCGGCATCGAGCTGATGGTCCACACGGGTGTCGCCGACATCGTCCTGCCCGAGGTCGCCGCCCTCGTCTCCACCGTGGACGAGCACAAGCGCCACAAGGACGTCTACGAGCACACCCTCACCGTCGTCGAGCAGGCGATGGACCTGGAGACCGGCCCGGACGGCCCGGTTCCCGCCCCCGACTTCATCCTGCGTTTCGCGGCCCTCATGCACGACGTCGGTAAGCCGGCGACCCGCCGCTTCGAGAAGAACGGCACCGTGTCCTTCCACCACCACGAGATCGTGGGCGCCAAGATGACGCGCAAGCGTATGAAGGCCCTGCACTTCGACAAGGCGACGACCGAGGCCGTGACCACCCTGGTCGCGCTGCACCTGCGCTTCCACGGCTACGGCGAGGCCGCCTGGTCCGACTCGGCGGTGCGCCGTTACGTGGCCGACGCGGGCGATCTCCTCGAACGCCTCCACCGCCTCACGCGCGCCGACTGCACGACCCGCAACCGCCGTAAGGCCAACTACCTGTCCGCCGCCTACGACGACCTCGAGGCGCGCATCGCCGCCCTGCGCGAGCAGGAGGAACTCGACGCGATCCGCCCCGACCTCGACGGCGACCAGATCATGGAGATCCTCAGGCTGCGCCCCTCGCGCGCCGTGAAGATCGCCCGCGACTACCTGCTTGAGCTGCGCATGGAGCGCGGACCGCTGGGCGAGGAGGCGGCCCGTCAGGCCCTTCTCGAGTGGTGGTCGTCGGACGACGTGCGCGCTCTCGCGCAGGAGTACCAGGCCCAGCAGGCCCGCTGGGAGGCCAAGCTCGCGGAAAAGAAGGCCCGCAAGGCCGCCGCGAAGGCCGCCCGCGAAGCCCAGGAGAACTGAGACCGGGCACTGAGACGGGCGCGGGGCGACAATCGTCACGCCCGCGCACGGTGCGGTGCTGGGGCCACCGCCGTACCCTGGGAATGATTCGACTATTTGTGAGGAGAGTTATCGCATGAGCACGTTCACCCCCGAGAAGGCATCGGCCGATATCGGCGTGTACGGCCTGGGAGTCATGGGCGCAAACCTCGCCCGTAACCTGGCCCGCAACGGCTACGCGACCGCCGTCTTCAACAGGACCCAGGCTCGCACCGAGAAGCTCATGGCCCGCCACGGCGACGAGGCGACCTTCGTCCCCGCGTCCAGGCTCGAGGACTTCATCGCCTCCCTGCGCACCCCGCGCGTCGCCATCATGATGGTCCAGGCCGGCTCCTCGACGGACGCCGTCATGGAGCAGCTTGCCGCTCTCATGGATGAGGGTGACATCATCGTCGACTGCGGTAACTCCCTGTTCACCGACACGATCCGCCGCGAGAAGTGGGCCGCCGAGCGCGGCCTGCACTTCGTGGGCGCGGGCGTCTCCGGCGGCGAGGAGGGCGCCCTGTGGGGTCCCTCCATCATGCCCGGCGGCACCCCGGCCTCGTACGACCGCCTCGGCCCCATGTTCGAGGCCATCGCCGCCACCTACGACGGCGTGCCCTGCTGCACCTACATTGGCGCGAACGGCGCCGGCCACTTCGTGAAGATGGTGCACAACGGCATCGAGTATGCGGACATGCAGGTCATCGCCGAGGCCTACACCCTCCTGCGCGAGGGCCTGGGCGCCACCCCCGCCGAAATCGCCGACATTTTTGCCGCCTGGAACGAGGGTGAGCTCAACTCCTACCTCATGGAGATCACCGCCGAGGTCCTGCGCCAGGTGGACGCCGAGACGGGCAAGCCCCTCGTCGACCTCATCGTGGACGCCGCCTCGCAGAAGGGCACCGGCAAGTGGACCGTGCAGACCGCCCTCGACCTGGCCGTCCCCGTCACCGCGATCGGCGAGGCGACCTTCGCGCGCGGCGCGTCCTCCGAGCCCGCCCAGCGTGCGGCAGGCCAGGCGCTCGCGGGCAACGCCTCCGCCCTCGTCATCGAGTCGGACGAGGCCCGGGCCGCGTTCATCGAGGACGTGCGCCAGGCGCTTTTTGCCTCCAAGATCGTCGCCTACTCGCAGGGCTTCGACGAGATCGAGGCCGGGGCTGCCGAGTACGAGTGGGGCATCGATAAGGGCGCCCTGGCTCGCATCTGGCGCGCGGGCTGCATCATCCGCGCCGCCTTCCTCGACGACATCACTCGCGCCTACGAGGCCGACCCCGACCTGCCGCTGCTGCTGGCCGCCGAGCCGTTCGCGACCCGCTTCCAGGAGTGCACGCCCGCGCTGCGCCGCGTCGTGGCCCAGGCGGCCCTCGCAGGCGTTCCGATCCCCGTGTTCGCCTCGTCCCTGGCCTACTTCGACCAGATTCGCGCGACGCGCCTGCCGGCCGCCCTCATCCAGGGTCAGCGCGACTTCTTCGGCTCCCACACCTACCACCGGGTCGACAAGGAGGGCGTCTTCCACACCCTGTGGGCGGTGCCGGGTCGTCCCGAGGAACAGTGGTCCTGACCTGAAGAGACGGAAGGTTCTCTAGCAGCGGGTGGGTGCGCGGTGAGCGCATCCACCCGCTGTGTTGCGGACCATACTTTGGGGTTCTTTTAGGAAACACCGTTAGGCTAGGAACATAACAATCCGCTGAAAGGGCGAATACGTGGCTACTAACAACGGACGGTCCGACTGGAACGACATCATCGAGCCTGGCGGCTCGGGCGCGTCGCACCGCGACGCCCTGCCCTCGCGGCGACGCGCGCCGCCGCTTCGTCGCGTGCTTCCAAGAAGGCCGCCACGGCCTCGTCGGCCGGTAAGAAGGGCCCCGCGAAGAAGAAATTCCGGTGGGCCAAGCGCATCGGGTTTGGAATTCTGACCATCTTCCTGGGCGTGTTCATTGCTGGCATGGCCGTGTTCCTGTACCTCTACAACACGCTGACCGTGCCCGCGCCGGACGATCTGGCCCTCGCGCAGAAGACGACCGTCTACTACGCCGATGGCACGACCGAGATGGGCACCCTGGGTGAGATCAATCGTCAGATCATCGACACGACGAAGCTGCCCGACTATGTGCCCAAGACGATCATCGCCTCCGAGGACCGCACGTTCTACACGAACTCAGGCGTCGACCTGAAGGGCATTTTCCGCGCGCTCGTCAACAACCTGCGTGGCGGTGCTCGCCAGGGCGGATCGACCCTCACCCAGCAGTACGTTGAACGCTATTACGTCGGTGAGACCACGTCGTACACGGGCAAGCTCAAGGAAGCGGTCTTGGCGATCAAGATCAACCGCGAGAAGTCCAAGGACGAGGTCATTGGCGCCTACATGAACACGATCTACTTCGGTCGTGGCGCCTACGGCATCGACGCCGCTGCCCAGGCCTACTTTGGTCACGGCGCAGACCAGCTCACCCTGTCTGAGTCGGCGCTCCTCGCTGCCGTCATCCCCGCGCCCTCCGCGTGGGACCCGGCCGTCAACCCCGACAAGGCGAAGGAGCGCTGGGAGCGCGACCTGAACCTCATGCTGGAGGACGGCTGGATTACTCAGGCGCAGCACGACTCCGCGGTCTTCCCCGAGACGATTGACCCCGACACCCTCAACAGTGAGTCGATGAGCGGCACGACCGGCTACCTGATGGCTCAGGTCAAGTCGGAGCTCATCGCCTCCGGCCAGTTCGACGAGGACAAGATCAGCCAGGGTGGCCTGCGCATCACCTCCACGATCGTTAAGGAGCATCAGGACCAGGCTGTCGCGGCAGCCGAGGGCATGAACGAGGTCCGCGGCTGGGATCCGACGCATCAGCACGTCGCTTTGTCGTCGATGGACCCGGCCACGGGCGAGATTCTCGCCGAGTACGCGGGCGCGGACTACGAGCAGCGCCAGCAGAATGCTGTCACGCAGGATATTGCGATGGCGGGCTCGTCCTTCAAGCCATTCGCGCTGCTGGCGAACGCGCGGCTGGGCGGCACCGTCAACGACACTTTTTCGGGTAAGTCGCCGCAGTACTTCCGAGACATGAAAACGCCGGTGTTCAACGACGGCGGGTACTCTTTCGGTGACGTGACGCTGGTAAAGGCCACCGCGTACTCCATGAATACGGTGTTCGTGGCCCTCAACGACGACGTGGAGCCCGAGAATACGCGCAAGGCCGCGGTCGACGCGGGTATCCCCGAGGAGACGCTGGGCCTGAACGATCACATCCTCAACGTCCTGGGCCCCTCCTCGCCGCACAACATCGACCTGACGACCGCATACTCGACGATCGCAAACGGCGGCGAGCGGGTCACCGCGCACATCGTGAAGAAGGTCGAGGACTCGAACGGCAAGCTGCTCTACAGCGGCGACGTGGCCCCCAAGCGCGTATTCGACGTCGAGGAAGTCTCCTCGATCATGCCGGCCCTCGAGGCCGTCACGAGCGGTGATGGTACGGCCAGCCGCGTTAACGCCTCGATTCCGCGACTGACGACCGCGGGCAAGACCGGTACCTCCTCCGACCAGCTCTCCGCACAGTTCGTGGGCTTCGTGCCCGGCATGGTCACCACCGTGTCGATGTACCAGTCTGATGACGAAGGTAATTCTGTTCCCCTCGACGACGTTGGCGGCATCGGCCAGTTCCACGGCGGTGACTGGCCCGTGGACGTGTGGATCGACTACATGAAGCCCGCGACCGCAGACCTGACGGAAACCGAGTTCACGTGGAAGGTGAAGTCCAACCGCAAGGCGCGTAACACGCCGACGCCCGCGCCTTCCGCGTCGAGCGAGGCCCCGCAGTCTGCTCCGCAGCCCACCGAGACGCCTACCCCGACGGAGACCCCGTCCGCCGAGCCTACTGAGGGTTCGGAGAACGGAAATAACGGTAATGGCAACAACGGCAATGGGAACGGAAATAACGGCAACGGGAACGGGAATGGGAACCCGCCGGGCAACGGCAACGGTTCCAACAACGGCAATGGCGGGAACAATAACACCGGCAATAACAATGGCGGCCGAAGAAACTAGCCGAGTGTCCTAGCACCACTGTTGCGGGCCCCGAGGAGCATCCTCGGGGCCCGCAGTGCGTTCGCAGGAGTATGCCTGTGCGGATAGGAAACGACGATGCGGATAGGTTATGAACATCCGGATAGGTTAATAAGCTATCCGCAAGCGAATAACCTATCCAGATGCGTGCAACCTATCCGCGTGTGAGTGCGTGAGCTCCCGCCATACGCCCTCTGCGACTGGGTGCGTCGCGCCTGCCGCGCTCATCAGGGGACAAGCACCGACGTGTCGTAGACGAGCCTCAGGAATCGCGGGCACAGCAAAAAGGGGTGGCCCCCGCTCGCATGAGCGGGGGCCACCCCTTCAATCAGCATTCAACCGATGCGTAAAGCCTTCACCTCGCGGCGGAAACGCGGACCTTCAGGTTCGCGGACACCTCGGTGTGCAGGCCGACGGTCACCGTGTAGTCGCCAACGGCCTTGATGGGCGAGGCGATGATGACGCGACGACGATCGATGGTCTGGCCCAGCTGCTCCTTGACCGCGTCAGCGATCGCAGCAGCGGAGACGGCGCCGAACAGGCGGCCGGAGTTGCCAACCTTGCCGGAGATCTCGACAACGGCACCCTGGAGGGCGTCGCGCACGGCGCGAGCGTCGTCGATCGTGGCGATCTCGTGGCGGCGGCGGGCAGCGGCGATCTGGTCGATCTGCTTCTGCGCGCCGACGGTCCACTTGGCGGCGAAGCCGCGGGGGACCAGGTAGTTGCGGGCGTAGCCAGCCTTGACCTCGACGACCTCGCCGGCGTGGCCGAGGTTGGGGACGTCGTGGGTGAGGATCAGTTTCGTGGTAGCCATATCAGCTGTGTCCTTCCCTTATCAGCGGCCGGTCGTGGAGTAGGGCAGCAGAGCCATCTCACGCGCGTTCTTCACGGCGCGAGCGATCTTGCGCTGCTCCTGGGTGGAAACACCGGTCACGCGGCGGGCGCGGATCTTGCCGCGGTCCGAGATGAACTTACGCAGCAGAGCGGTGTCCTTGTAGTCGATCTTTTCGATCTTGGCCGACTTTAGCGGGTTGGCCTTCTTCTTGATGGGCTTGTTGCGAAGTTGGGGCTTCGCCATGATGGTCTCCTAGTGAATCCGGGCGGACTGTGCCGCCCCAAGCGTTGTGTCTTCGACGTGGCGTCCGGCGTAGGTGCCGGGGCGCTCGACTTTAGAACGGGGGCTCGTCGCCGAAGGAGGTGGCGCCGCCAGCGGGGGCGGAGCGCCACGGATCCTCGGGGGAGCCGCCGGTCGGTGCGCCGTAGTTGGCGCCACCCTGGCCGTATCCACCCTGGCCGCCGCCGTAACCGCCGCCCTGGGGGGCGCCCTGCTGGTAGCCGCCCTGCTGCTGGCCGCGGTTGTCGGACTGGTAGCCGCCGCCACCGGAGGGGGCGGTGCGGGTGACCTGCGCGCGTGCGCGGCGCAGGGAGGGGCCGACCTCGTCGACCTGCAGCTCAACGACCGTGCGACGTTCACCCTGCTGGGTGTCGTACGAGCGCTGGGTGAGGCGACCCTGAACGATGACGCGCATGCCCTTACGCAGCGACTCGGCGACGTTCTCAGCGGTCTCGCGCCACACGGAGCAGCGCATGAAGAGGGTGTCGCCGTCGCGCCACTCACCGGCGTTACGGTCGTAGGTTCGGGGGGTGGAGGCCACCGTGAAATCGGCGACCGCGGCGCCGGACTGCGTCCAACGCAGTTCGGGGTCAGCGGTTAGGTTACCGATGACAGTGATGACGGTATCTCCGGCCATGTCGGCTCCTCGGGCTTAGAGGGTGTGGTGTCGGCTCAGTGAGCGTCGGGGCGCAGGAGCTTCGTACGGAGAATGGTCTCGTCGATGCCCATGCGGCGGTTGATCTCGAGAGCGACCTCGGGGGTCGTGGTCATGTCGATGACGACGTAGATACCCTCAGAACGCTTGAGGATGTCGTAAGCAAGGCGGCGCTTGCCCCAGACGTCAACGTTCTCGACGGATCCGCCGCCCGCACCCACGGGTGCCAGGTACTTCTCCATCATGGGGGCGACGGTGCGCTCGTCGATCGAAGGATCGAGGATCACCATCAGTTCGTAGTTACGCACGTTGGTTCCCACCTCCTATGGTCTTTACGGTCACGGACGGTCCGTGACAGGAGGGCGTTGCGTATGGCCCGTGAGGGCCTGCTGGACGGTCCGCGGGTGCGGATAGTCCAGCTACCTATTTTACACGGGTGGGGGCGTCTTCGCTAGGGGGTTTCCGGTCACGATCGGGCTCCTCGGGACGAGGCCTGGGCCCACCCCGCCGGGAAGGCGAACCCCACGCGAAACCGGGGGTGGGGACGAGGCCGGCCCCGGCCTCGTCGATCGGCTACAGCGAGCGGGCGCCGAGCCCGTTGGTGAGTGCCCGCATGCCCGTGTAGACGGCCGAGTAGGCAAGCCACACGAGCGCGAGGGCCAGCGAGGGGCGTGCCGTGAGCGATGTGGAGTGGGCGATAACCCACAGGAGGGGCGCGTACACGACCAGGTTGATGACTGCGGCGACGGCCAGGTAGCGTCCTCGACCCGCGCCGATGAGTACGCCGTCGAGGAGGAACACGTAGCCGGCGACCGGCTGGAAGAATGCGCTGACGATGATGGCGACGGTCGCGTCGTCGATGACGGCCTGGTCGGTCGTGAAAATGCGCGTGATCCAGGGTGCGGTGATCGCCAGGGCGACGCCGACGGCCACGCCGAAGCTGACGCCCCAGCGCGAGAGCGTGCGCAGGAGTGGGCGCATGGCGCCGCGCTCGCCGGTGCCGACCGTGAATCCTGCGAGCGCCTGGGCGGCGATCGCGAGCGCGTCGAGCACGTATGCGGCGAAGGTCCACAGTGTCCACACGATCTGGTGGGCAGCCAGGGCCTGGGTGGAGATCGCGGTGACCGCGCTCAGGGTTGCCAGGAGGGCGACGCGCAGGGCGAGGGTGCGCACGAGCAGGGGCGCCCCCTCGACAGCCGCGCCGAACAGGCCATGCGTGGAGGGGCGCAGGCTCACCCCCTCGCGACGGGCGGCGCGCACGATCATCCAGCCGAGGAAGAGTGCCATGAGCGTCTGCGTGATCGCCGTGCCCAGGCCCGACCCCGCAACCCCCATGCCGAGCGGGTACATGAGCACCCAGTTCGCCACCGCGTTGATCGCCGCGCCCGCAGACGCCGCGATCAGGGGAGTGCGCGTGTCCTGCAACCCGCGCAGCGTGCCGGTGGCCGCCAGGACGACGAACATGCCGACCAGCCCGGGCGCGGACGCGCGCAGGTACCCCAGGGCGTGCGGCAGCGTCGCCTCGTTCGCCCCCAGCCAGGTGAGCAGGGGAGACGCGAAGACCGCCAGGAGGATCGCGGCGAGGAGGCCGAGGCCTCCCGCCAGCCACATGGCCTCGACCCCCGAGCGGACCGCACGATCGCGGCGCCGGGCCCCCAAGTGACGCCCCGCCAAGGACGTCGTCGAGTAGGCGAGGAAGATGAAAAGCCCGACCGCCGTGTTCAGGACCGTCGACGCGACACCCAGGCCCGCCAGCTGCGGGGTCCCCAGGTGACCGACCATCGTCGAGTCGATGACGGTAAACAGCGGCTCGGCGATGAGAGCCCCCAGGGAGGGCAGCGCGAGCGACAGGATCATCCGCGTGGTGATCGTCGGCGTCGACGAGGCCGGAGCCTGCTCACACTGCGAGGGTGAGGTCGGGCCGCTGGGTCCCTGTGTGCTCGTCATGACACGCTCCGATTTCCTTATCCACAATGTGTGCACAGGCCTGTGGAAACCCGTGCACTAGGAAATTCTAGACGGCCCAATGAATGACAACGATGTGACTGTGATGAGCATATCTGCCGTGACAGAGCGGTCATTTCGCGTTGTGCACAGGTCCGTTCGGCGTTGTGCACAGGTTATCCACAATATGTGCACAGGCCCGTGCGCAGCGCCGGTCGCGCGTTCGCCTATGACGCGTTAGTCTTCGCCTGAAGGCCCTCTATCCACAGGGCTGCCGGCCGCGCCCGCGGCACCCAGCCCAGCCCCGGCCTCGTCCCTAGACGCCCGCGCACCCGAGAGGATCACGATGTCCGACGACCAATTCGACCGCGTCCCCCCACAGGACATCGACGCGGAGATGAGCGTCCTCGGATCGATGATGCTGACGACCGAAGCCGCCAACGTCGTCTCCGAAATGCTGCGCGGGCAGGACTTCTACCAACCCAGCCACGAGACCATCTTCGACACCATCGTCGAACTGGGCGGCCGCGCCGAGCCCGCCGACGCGATCACCGTCGCCGGCGAACTCAAGCGCGCAGGCCTCCTGTCGAAGGTCGGCGGCGCCGCCTACTTGCACACCCTCATCGCCTCCGTGCCCACCGCCGCGAACGCCGCCTACTACGCGCGCATCGTGCGCGAGCGCGCCATCATGCGTCGCCTCGTCACCGCGGGCACGCGCGTCGTCCAGCTCGGCTACGCGGACGCCGGCGGCGACGTCGACGAGATCGTCGACCAGGCCCAGGCCGAGGTCTACGCCGTCTCCGACGGGCGCGAAACCACCGACTACGTGTCCATGACGCAGATGAGCTCCGACATCCTCAACGCGCTCGAAGACATTGAGAAGAACCAGGGCAAACTCAACGGCGTGCCCACCGGCTTCACCGACCTGGACGAACTCACCCAGGGCCTGCACGGCGGCCAGATGATCATCGTCGCCGCCCGGCCCGCCATGGGTAAGTCCACGCTCGCCCTGGATTTTTGCCGATCGGCGTCCATGAAGCACGGCATCACGTCGCTGATCTTCTCGCTGGAAATGAGCTCCCAGGAAATCGCGATGCGCATGCTCTCCGCCGAATCCGGCGTGCGCCTGTCCAAGATGCAGGCCGGCAAGATGAGCGACGTCGACTGGCGCAAGGTGGCCGAGACCACCTCGCGCATGAGCGAGGCGCCCCTGTACGTCGATGACTCCGCGAACATTACGATCTCGGAGATCCGCTCGAAGTGCCGCCGCCTTAAGCAGCAGGAAAACCTGGGCCTCGTCGTCATCGACTACCTCCAGCTGATGACGAGCGGCCGCCAGGTCGAGTCGCGTCAGCAGGAAGTCTCCGCGATGTCGCGAAACTTGAAGCTCCTGGCCAAGGACCTCGACATTCCGGTCATCGCCGTCGCGCAGCTGAACCGTAACTCCGAGGGTCGTACCGACCGCAAGCCCATGATGAGCGACCTGCGTGAGTCCGGCTCGCTCGAGCAGGACGCGGACATCATTATTCTGCTGCACCGCCCCGACTACTACGACAAGGAAGACCGCCCCGGCGAGGCCGACATCATCGTCGCCAAGCACCGCGC
>ERZ773063.874-NODE-874-length-18647-cov-11.666900_pt1 | contig 18647 bp, 13 predicted proteins | sample MGYA00580625_ERZ773063 | MGnify/ENA primary metagenome ERZ773063 (study PRJEB29015, sample SAMEA2738022) | human oral metagenome | biome: human oral; feature: human-associated habitat; material: dental | place: China | collected 2042 ... | reverse complement strand
CCGAAACGCACTTGCCGCCCACCCCCTCCCTGCGCACACTGTTGCCATGAGAACAAGCACAGCAATCAGCGCCCACGGCCTCACGCGGCGCTTCGGGAGCGTCACAGCCGTCGACGGCATCTCCCTCACAGTCCCCGTCGGCCAGATCGTCGCCCTCCTGGGCGCCAACGGCGCCGGGAAGACCACCCTCATCGACATGCTCCTCGGCATGACGGCCCCCACCAAGGGCACCTCAGAACTCTTCGGAATGCCCGCCCGCGACGCCATGCGCCGCTCCCTGATCGGCGTCGTCCACCAGAGCGGCGCGCTCCCCATGGACTACACCGTGAAGGAGGCCGTGGGACTCTTCGCGCGCACCCACCCCCACCACCTGCCCGTCGACCAGATCCTCGACGAGACCAAACTCGGCCCCTTCGCCCAGCGCACCATCCGCAAGCTCTCCGGGGGCGAGCGCCAGCGGGTGCGCCTCGCGCTCGCGCTCCTGCCCGACCCCTACCTGCTGGTCCTCGACGAGCCGACCGCAGGGATGGACGCCACCGCCCGCCGCGAGTTCTGGGAGGTCATGCGCGCCCAGGCCGCCGAAGGGCGCACGATCCTCTTCGCCACCCACTACCTCGCCGAGGCGCAGGACTTCGCCCAGCGCACCATCATCCTCAAAGCCGGCCGCATCATCGCCGACGCCCCCACCGACGAGCTGCGCCAGCGCGGGCGCACCACCCACATGTCCATCGCCGTCCCCGAGGAGTCCGGCCCCGGCCTCGTCGAGGAACTCCACAACGCCAACCCCCAGTGGGAGGCCACCTACGAGGGGGGCCGCGTCCACGCCACAGGGAGGGACATGGACGACGCCGCCCGCATCGCGCTCGCCCACCCCGGGGCGCACGACATCTCAGTGACCGCCTCCACCCTGGAGGACGTCTTCACCGAACTCACCGCCTGAGCCCCACAAGTCGAAAGAAACAGCAATGACCACGATCACCATCTCCCGAGAACCCGCGTCCGGCTGGAACGGAGCGGCGCTGCTGGGCTGGTACACCTTCTGGAAGAACCTCACCAACCCCTTCTCCATCGGTTTCGCCATCCTGCTGCCCATCGGCATGTACTTCATGTTCGGCACCGGCCAGTCCTACTCCGACATATGGACGGTCAACGGGAACGTCGCGGCCACCGTCCTCGTGTCAATGACGCTCTACGGCGTTTTCATGACCACCGCGTCCCTGGCCACCAACGCCGCATTGGAGAGGACGTCGGGCATATCGCGCCTCTACGCCACCACCCCCCTGAGCCCCATCGCCAACACCTGCGCGCGCATCGGCGCCTCCATGGGGATCGCCGTCGTCATCACGGGCATCACCTACGCCGTCGGGGCGGCGACGGGTGCCAAAATGTACGCATCCGCGTGGATCCAAACCCCTTTGCTGATCCTGGCCTCCTCGATCCTGGCCTCCGCACAGGGCCTGGCAATGGCCTTCGCCGTGCGCTCCGACGGCGCCTTCGCGGCATCCAGCGCCGTCACCGTTTTCAGCGGGTTCTTGTCCGGCATGTTCATCCCCATCAGTCAGATGGGGTCCTTCTTCCAGGCCGTCGCCCCCTACGCCCCCATGTACGGCATCACGAGCCTCGTGCAGCTCCCCCTGTACGGGTGGGAGACCTTCAAGTGGTCGTATGTGGTGAACCTGGTCGCGTGGACCCTGTTCTTCATCCTCCTGGCCGCGTGGGCGCAGCGCCGCGACACCTCGCGATGAGGCCCTCGGCGCCGGCGGCACCTCCCGGAGCCGTCGGCGCCGCGCACCGCCCTCCGACAACCCCCTCCCCCACCCGTGGCCGGGCCCCGGCCGTGGAACAATGCCACCATGACGACCACCAGCACCCCCCGCGCCGCAGTGCGCCCGATCAGCGCCCGCGCGCTCCGCGACTTCATGGCGCGCCATCCCACCATCCACTCGCTCGCGTGGGCGCTGCCCTTCCTCGTCTTCCTCGCCTTCCCCATCGGCTCCGCCCTGGATGAGGGGCTGGACACCCTGCGGGGCGCCGGCATGCTCACCACCTCCGTCCTCATAGGCGGCGCCTACCTGGCCACGTGGATCTTCAACCCCGTCCCCCGCCAGAGCGAGCGCCTGACGACCAGGTTCACCATCACGCACTCCGTCCTGCTGGGCGCGGAACTGGCGGCCTTCGCGTTCGGCCACATCATCGGGGTGCCCGGGACCTTCCCCATGCTGTCGTACCAAACCAGCGCGTGGGTCCTGCAATCGCCCCGCCGCATCTACCCCTCGGGGACCGCCGCGTTGGTGGCACTGACGTGCGTCCAGGCGTCCGCCGACGGCTACCCCTTCTACTACGGCCTCTACGTGCTCTTCCCCGTCATCGTGACCACCATGGCGCGCCACGCCATCGACAGGGACAACGAGGAGCGCCTCGTCCACCAGCAGGCCCTCCTGGTGGCCAAGGACCGCGAGCGCCTGCGCCTGTCCGGGGACCTCCACGACATCCTCGGCCACTCATTGACCGCGATCCACATAAAAGCGCAACTGGCCGCCCGCTTCCTGGACGCCGGGCGCGCCGAGGAGGCCGCCGCGCAGGTGGACGACCTGATCGACATGTCCCAGTCCGCCCTCTCCGACGTGCGCGCGATCGTCGCCGAGAACCGCCGCCTATCGCCCCGCGAGGAGCTGGAGTCCGCCCGCAACCTGCTGGAGGTCGCCCGCATCGACGTGATCATCACCAACACCGGGGAGCCCCCCGCGGGTATCCGCTCCTCCCTGGCGGGGCACGTGATCCGCGAGGGCATCACGAACGCCATCGCGCACGCCCACCCCACGCGCGTGTGGATCGCCCTGTCCCCCACCGGGGTCTCCGTGACGAACGACGGGTACTCCGCCTCATTCTCACGGTCCTCCTCCGGCTCGGGCACGGGGCTCGAGGGGCTGCGGGAACGCGCCGCGACGGAGGGGACCGTCACGTGGGGGCCGACTGGGTCCACCTGGTGCGTGGCCCTCGCCTTCCACGGGACCGGGGCCGATAACCCCCCGGCGGCCCACGAGCATCCTGTTATCGTGGACGCACCGCAGCCGACCGCGAAGGGCATCCTATGAGCATCCGCGTCCTTGTAGCCGACGACCAGGCCATGATCCGCGGCGCCCTGGCCTCGTTGCTCGACTTGGAGCCGGACATCGAGGTCGTCGCCCAGGCCTCGAACGGGCGGGAGGCCGTGGAGGCGCTCGCCCGAGCGGCACGGGGCACAGGAAAGGGCGGAGCCGGGGAGGACGGGGGCGGCCACGACGGGAGCGGGGCCGTCGATGTGGCGGTCCTCGACATCGAGATGCCCGTCATGGACGGGATCACCGCCACCGAGACGATCCGCCGCCGGTTCCCGGCGACGCGCGTGCTCATGGTGACCACTTTCGGCCGGCCCGGCTACCTGCAGCGGGCCCTCGACGCGGGCGCCACCGGTTTCATGGTCAAGGACGCGCCCGTGGACCAGCTGGCGGACGCCGTGCGCCGGGTGGCCAAGGGCCTGCGGGTCGTGGATCCGACGCTCGCCGTGGAGACCCTGTCGCGCGGCACGTCCCCGCTGACCGAACGCGAGTCCGACGTGCTGCGCGCGGTGTCCACCGGCGGCACCATCGCCGACATAGCCCGCGAGATGCGCCTGTCCCAGGGGACCGTGCGCAACCACGTGTCCTCCGCGATGCTCAAGACCGAGGCGCGCACCCGCGCGGAGGCGGTGCGCATCGCCACCGAGTCCGGCTGGCTCTGACGCCGGCCCGCGCGGCTCATGTGGTATCAGAGCGATACCATCCCCGTATGGCAATGACACTCCGACTCGACCAGGACCGCGCGCGCAAACTCGAAGAGCTCGCGCAGCGCTCCGGCACGTCGAAACACGATGCCGTTCTGCACGCGATCGACGAGGAGTTCAGCCGCACGACCCACCACCAGCGCGTGAACGACGCACTCAGCCGAACCGTTGAGCGCTGGGGGGACGCCATAGAGCGACTGGGACAGTAGCGCTGTGCAGTGCGAGTTCCTCTCACTCAATCACATGACGATCAAGGGATGCGTTTCGAACGACGACGTGGTCGACCTGGTGATCGCGGCAGCGTCCTCCGATATCGGCTTGGCCCAGATCGAAGAAACGCTCGCTGACTGGACGGAGAGCCCCGGCTCAGCGCCGACAAGCGCACCGCCGACTGCACGAGCGTCGAGATGGAGGCCCTCATCTCTGTGACGGTCGCCGCGCTGGCGGTCATCGACATGGCCAAGGGCGTCGACCGCTCCGCACTCGCCCCAGGACCGGGCCCAGGCCGACTCCCCCCCGGGCACGCACACAAGGACTCTGATTTACGCAACACGCGCCGCACACAACGGCTTGATCCCGCCCTTGTGTGCGGTCCCGTGTTTCCTAATTCCCTCCCTTGTGTGCGACACAAGGGGGACCGGAGCAAGGGCGGACCCACGGAAAAGGGACGGCTGGATTCCGGCGGGTTCGCGGGGAGAACAGCGGACCATTGCCCGCACCCCTTTGCAGGCCGCGGTTAGAGCCGCGCCCTAGCCTCGCATGAGCCACGGCTTGCGGGCGAGGCGGGGCAAGAGCCACGCGCCCAGGCAAGTGCCGAGCGTATTCGTGATGACGTCGTCGATGTCGACGACGCGGTACGTGCACGGGACAACGCCGAACAGCCCCGTCCACTGGGCGAACTCGATGAGGCACGACAGCGCGCACCCGAGCCCGGCCCACGCCCAAAGGCTCCGCGCGCCCCGCGCCCCGTCCCCGCCGCAGCGGGTCGCCTCCCCGAGCGCGCCCAAGGGCATGAAGAGGAGCACGTTGAGCCCGATCGACAGGCCGTAGAGCACGGCGCGCAGGGTCTGGCCGTCCTGGAACTGCTGGACCACGGCCGCCAACGATCCGAAGGGGACGTAGTTGTCCCAGTGGATGATGGACGCGCACGCCCGCGCGGGATCGCGGGGCAGGGGCAGGAGCGTGAATATCAACAGCCCCGGCACGTACAGGGCCCACAGCAGTGGCAGCAGCCGCCGACCCCTCCACGTCCACGGGGCCGGGGCGCTCCCGGCCCCGGCCCCGGCGCTCAGGGCGGGGTGGAAAGACCGGGCGGGGTGGATGGTTCGGGAAGGGTGGACGGTTCGGGCGGGTCGAGCGGATCGGACAGGCTGAGCGGATCGGACAGGCTGAGCGGATCGGACAGGCTGAGCGGACTGGGCGAGGGGCGCGCGGGCGCCCCACAACCACCACGCGCCGACGACCACCACCGCCACCGCGCCGAAGAGCAGGCAGTCCTGCGCCCAGTGGATGGCTGTGTTCACGTGTCCTCCTCCAAACCGTTCCCATCCGAGACTAGCCGCGATGAGGGGGCGGAGGCGCACGGGCGTTGGGAACACCACGCCGACAGCACCGCCGCTCCCGCCCGGTGGCGCCGCCCGGGACGGCCCCCAGTCACCCTCGCGGGCGCGCAGCGCCTCCCCCGAGGGCAGCGCGCCCCCCAGGAAAAGGATCGGGGCGGCAGAGGAGTCGCCACCCGTTCCCGCCGCCCCCAGGAAAAGGACCGGGGCGGCAGAGGAGGCACCACCCGCACGCGCCGCTCCTACGAGCACCCCCCGAGCACGGCCGCCATCGCGTCCCGCTCCGCCTGCGTCACCGACAGGCCGTAAGTGGTCTTCACATCGATCTGGCGCTGCACGTACTCGCAGCGGAACGCCTTGTTCGGCGGCAGCCACTGGTCCGCCGACGCCGCGGATTTGCGCTCGTTGGCCGCGCCATCGACCGCCAGCAGGTTGTCCATGTCATTGGCGAACTCCTGGCGCTCGTCGCCGTCCCACTGCCATGCGCCCGAGCGCCACGCGTCGGCGAGCGCCACCACGTGGTCGATCTGGACCAGTTGCGACGTGTCCTGGCCGCGCTCGAACTCCACCGTGGCGCCCGTGTAGGGCTCGGCCAGAGTGCCGGAGAGGACGACGCAGTCGTGGGTGCCCGGTTTGAAGACCGGCCGTGCCAAGTCCCTCGCCAGCACGTCGTTGCGGGTGTCGCAGCCGTTGTGGTCCGTGTCCGCCCACCGCTGCCCGAACTCGTCGCGGGAGTACTCGGGCACCGACGCCTCGTCGGAGGGCCCGCGCACGGGCAGCGCCCTCAGCCTCTGGAACCAGGCGCCGTCCGACTGCGCTGCGCCGTCGCCCGACTGGCCGCCGAGGTCGAACAAATCCCATCCCACGCCCGGGGCGAACGCCCACACGAGCAGGGCGACCACCACGGCCAATGCCGCCCAGTCCCCCGCCCGCGCGCGCCTGCGCCTGCGCCGCCTCGCCATCTCGTCCTCCTCGCGTCGTGCGCCCGGGTGAGGGCGCGCTTCCATCATGCTCCAGGGCGCACTCGTCTGCGTCCCTCACAGAGGAATTGTGGATCCCCCGCGCCCCATCGGCCGTGGCTGGGGACGGAGCCGCCACCGGAGCCCGCCTGTGGACCCAGTACGCCTGGCTCAGCGCCTGGCGGACCAGAGCTGGCGGACGAAGTACACGACGACGATGATCAGCGTCAGCCCGCCCATCGCGACCAACTGCTGGCGCCCGGTCTCGCTCCACGCCATCAGGCCCGCGACGAAGGCCAGGCCGGCCAGCACCACCCAGCCCAGCCACGGCCACCCGGGCATGCGGATGGCGATTCGGCCCGCGGCCTCCAAGGAGCGGTGCAGGCGCATCTGCGCGATCAGGATGAAGGTCCACACGATCAGCAGCACCATTCCCACCGCGTTGATGAGCAATGACAGCGCCGTTTCGGGCAGGTACCAGTTCAGCGCCACAGAGATCAGCGACAGCGCGATGATGAGTCCGACGGCGCGCCGGGGCGTGCGCCCTCGGGCGATGTCCCCGTGGTCCTCGTCGGCCAGGACCTCCTCGAGGTCGGCCAGCCCCGCCTCCTCGGGGCCCTGCGGGGCGCCCGCGGCCTCCTCCCCGTCACGGGCGGCGCCTCCCGGAACGGCAGGGGCGTCCGCGCGGGCGGCCCCCGCCTCGTCCGCGGAGGAAACACCGGGAGCCGCTGCGGAGTGCGCCTCGTCGGCCGCGATGATCGCCGAGGCGGAGACCTCAGGGGCGCCCAGGAGCCAGCGCCAGCCCATCCCCCTGGCGGACAGGGAGTAGGCCATGCGGCTCGAGGCGTACACATTCGCCGAATAGGCGGAGATGAGCGCCATGAAGATGATGACCTCCATGACGGTGCCGACGTAGGGGACGCCCGCCATCGACAGGATCGCGGCGAACGCGCCCGTCCGCATCTCCTGACCGTCCCACGGCAGCAGGGCGATCATGAGGACCACGGAGCCGACGTAGAACACCAGGATCCGCGTGATGACGGAGCGGATGGCGCTGGACATGGCCGCCTGGGCGTCGTCGGCCTCGGCGGCGGCGATCGTGATGATCTCGATACCGCCGAACGACGTGATCACGGCCAGCAGTCCGACGGCGATGCCGCCCATGTGCTTGGGGGCGAAGCCCCCGTGCCCGAAGACGTTGGTCCAGATGGGCTCGTGCCCAGGCAGCGGGCCCAGGACCAGCGAACGGCCCACCAGCACGACGCCGACGACCAGGAAGGCGACGATGGCGATGACCTTCACCATGGACAGCCACGCCTCGACCTCCCCGTAGCGCCCCGCGGCCATGAGGTTGACGGCGCCCAGGACGACGACGACCGCCAGGGCGACCAGCCACCGGGGGGTGGAGGGGAACCAGCGGACGAAGATCTCCGCGGCCCCGCTGATTTCGATGCCTGTGACCATGATGAGCATGATCCAGTAGAGCCACCCGATGGTGAAGCCCGCCCACCGGCCGATCCCGGCCTCCGCGTAAGTGGAGAAGGAACCGGTCGAGGGCAGGGCGGACGCGAGCTCGGCCAGGGCGAACATGACGGAGACGACGATGAGGGCCGCGAGCGCGTAGGACACGAGCACGGCGGGCCCGGCTTCGGCGATGGCCTGCCCAGTCCCCAGGAAGAAGCCTGCGCCGATGGCCAGGCCGAGCGCCATCATCGACAGGTGGCGCGTCTTGAAGCGGCTGGTGCTGGGAGCGGCCGGGGCGGGGGCGCCGCCCCGTCGGCGGGGGGTCGCGCCTCGTTGGTCGGGGGTGGTCGTCACTGTGCGCCTTTCGTCCGGCCCGCGGGCCGCTTGTCCAACACCCATTAGGGTAACGAGGCGGGGGCCGGCCCGCGCGCAACGCCCATTCCCCGGTTCAGGGAGCCCCGGTTCGGGCGGCCCCGGTTCGGGCGGCCGTGGTTCGGGCGGCCGTGGTTCGGGCGGCCGCGCCACCCCTCCGCCGGCGGTCCCAGCCCCGGCCGCGCGGAAGGGCCGGGCGGTTCTTCCTGGCCTCGCTGGGGCTGGAGGTCCCTACCCCGGGCGCGCAGGAGGGCCGGGCGGGGCGCCCCCTACCGCACCCTGCGGCGTGTCATCGCCTTGAGCTGGGAGTAGGTGAGGGTGAGCGTCCACTCCCCCGTCTGCGGCAGCTGCCAGTGCCTCCAGTGCGCCAGGCCCGTGAACGCCAAGCCGATCAGGATCGAGCACCCCATCCCGATGGTGGGCTGGCCGAGGTGCCAGAAGACCACTGTGGCGCCCGCGGACGCGAAGGCGGGCGTCGCGTAGAGGTTGTTGCCCCCGAAGACCCGGGGCACCAGTCCGGCGGAGATGTCGCGGACCATCCCCCCGCCGACCGCGGTGATGATGCCGAGCAGGATCGCGGGGGTGACGCCGAACCCGTTGTCGAGGGTCTTGATGGCCCCGGTGGCCGCCCAGCACCCCAGCACCATTCCGTCGGCGACGACCAGCAGGAACCGCCACGGCCTGGAATCCATCTTCCACATCATGGCGACCGCTGCGCCGACGAGGGCGACGCCGAGGTAGTACGGGTCCGTGAGCGCCACCGGCGGGCCGGCTTCGGCGCCGAGGAGGACATCGCGGATCATCCCGCCGGCCAGCGCGGTCATGATCGCGAGGATCGCGAACCCCACCGCGTCGAAGTTCCGTTCCCTGGCGACTTTCCCCCCGAGGATCCCGTTGAGCAGGACCCCCATGAGGTCGATGGCGCGGAAGACCTCGGGAAGGGAGGCGTTGAGGGCGTCGAGCACGTGCACGCCCCAACTCTAGCGGCGCGGAGGGCCCAGCGGTGTGGGACGGGCGGCGGTCCCCGGCACCGGATCCGGCGTTCCGCGCCGCCGCGGCCCTGGGGCGCCCGGCCAGTCCCCGGAGCCGGACCACTCCTCGCCGCGCCCGGCCAGTCCCCGGAGCCGGGCGGGCGCCCGCTCACCCCGCCGTCGTCCCGAAGGCGAGGCCGAGCAGGTAGGTGACGGCGGCCGCCCCGTAGCCGATGGCGAGTTGGCGCAATGCCCTGGGAGCCGGAGCCTGCCCCGACAGCACTCCGACGACGCCGCCGGTCGCCAGCAGCGCGCACCCGACGACCGCGGCGGCGCACACGATCGCGGTGATGCCGCTGAGCCCCGCGATGTAGGGGATCAACGGGATGAGGGCGCCGACGGCGAAGAACGCGAAGGAGGACAGGGCCGCCTTCGCGGGCGTGCCGATCTGCTCGTGGGCCCCGGCCTCGGCCTGCGCCCCGGCGAAAACCGCGCGCACCGGGATGGACCCGGACTCCCCCGTGGCGGGGGCGGAGATCCTCGCGAAGACCTGCGCGGCGTGGGCGTCGGCCTCCTCGGGGCTCTCGCCCCGGGCGCGGAACACGAGGGCGAGCTCATTGGCGTCGACGTCCAAGTCGGGCACGGCCCGGTTGGCACTGGGGTCGGGGATCGACGCGTCCAGGAGCTCGCGCTGGCTCGTGACCGACACCCACTCGCCGGCGGCCATCGACAACGCGCCGGCGAGCAGGCCCGCGACACCGGTCGTCAGCACCAGCCCGGGCGCCATCCCGGTCGCCGCCACGCCGAGCACCAGGGCGAGGTTGGACACCAGTCCGTCGTTGGCGCCGAAGACCGCGGCGCGGAACGTGCCCGCCAGGGTCTCGCGGGACTTGGCGGCCAGGGAGCGGATGACCTCGGCGTGGATGTGCTCGTCGGCCTGCATGTGGGCGGGCACGTCGTCATCGGCGTCGCGGGAGGAGCGCTGCTCGGCCCGCTGGGCCATCGCCAGGATGAAGATCGTGCCGAAGAGGTGGGCCAGGACGGCGGCCGCCCGCGTGCGCAGGGGCGGCTTGGGGGCGGGCAGAGCGTGCTCGCCCAGGCGCGCGAGCCAGTACTCCTCGTGGCGCCGCTCGGCGTCCTCGAGCGCGAGGAGGACGGCGCGCTCCTCGCCTGTGCGCCTCTCGGAGAGGTCGCGGTAGGTGCGCGCCTCCATGCGCTCCTCGGCCAGGTGCTTGCGCCAGCGGCGGATCTGGGCACGTGAAGGCGCCGCCGCCCCGTCCTGGGACGGCCCGGGCGGCGGCTGGGTTGAGGCCATCAGCGGGAGCGGGCGGACGAGGGGGGCGCCCCGGCTCCCGGGACCGCTCCCCCGTTGGCCTGCGCGCCGCGCGAGGCGGGGGCAGTGCCGCTCTTGGAGGACGCGGGAGCGGCGTCGCCCGCCTCAGCAGCCGACGCGGGCGCGCCGAAGAGGCGCTCCTTGACGGCGTCGGCGACCTTGTCGGTGACGTGCTCGCCGCCCGCGCGGACGATGTCCGAGACCCTTTGCCCGGCGGCGTCCAGTGGACGGGCGACCACGGGTGCGCGGCGCAGCCGGGCCGCCGTCGCTCGGATCTGCTCGTAGCGCTCGCGCCCGGCCCGTGCGCCCAGGACGTACCCGACGCCGAACCCGAGCACGATCCCAATCTTCATTCCCATACGTTTCCCTCACGTGCGAGTTGTTCTGCTGGGTTCAAGGGTAAAGGGGCGCGGAGCGGACGGCGATCTTTTCGGGTGTGCGAATGCGCCCGGTCGGGGACGCGGGCCGTGGAGCGGCGCATCCCCTGTCACAAACGCACGAGGAGCGGGCTTGTCCTCCAGCCACCCCGTGCGCATGGCGCCGCCTGTCACAAACGCACGAGGAGCGGGCACCCCCCTTTATTTCGGAGCGCCGGACGGATAGCGTTGGGGGCGTGAGTGACGTGACAATCGAAACCCCTCGCGGCGTGGTGCTATCGGGGACGATGATCGACCCTGTGGACAGCCGCGACGCGGCAGTCCTGTTTTCGCACACTTTCCTGGCGGACCGCAGGTCCTCGGCGTTCTTCGACGACATCGCCCGGGCCTTCCGGGGCGCGGGCTACGCGACGCTCGCCTTCGACTACTCGGGGCACGGGCGCTCGGGCGACGAGATCATCACTCTGTCCACGATGGTCGAGGACCTCAGAGCCGCCTCGGGGTGGCTGGCGGACCAGGGCCATCCCCGGCAGATCGTGCACGCCCACGAGTTCGGCGCGACCGTCGCCCTCGAGGCGCGACCGCCCTCGGCGGTCACCTACATCCTGTCCTCCCCGGCGCTGGGACCCCTGTCGTACGACTGGACGACGATATTCTCCGAAGTGCAGCTCTCCGACCTCGAGCGCTACGGGACGACGACCATTCCCGACGACTCCCCCTCCGTGCGGCGCCACTTCACCATCTCGAAGCAGACTCTGGCGGACTTGTCGATGGCGGATGCGGAGAAACTCCTCACCGGCCTGGAGGTCCCGACCCTCATCACGCACGACGCCGCGGACGAGGAGACCGGGCTGCTGGATCTCACGCGCGCCGCGTTCCCCCTGCTGCCGGACGGGTCGCGCGTCGAGATCACCTCCGACGACGGGCCCGTCGCCGGAGCCGATCCCGCGCCTGGAGCGCTTCCCCCGAAGACGACGCTGCGCTCGGCGTGCCTGGAGTGGGCGCGCAGGTGGGTGCCCCGGTAGGGCGCAGATGGGTGCCCCGGTGGAGGGACCGGGCGCGCACGTGGGGGCCAGGCAGCGCGCACGATGGCACCGTCGCCGCCGCATTCCCCTCCCCGGGTGCGCCGGGCGGAGCGGTGGGCTGGCCGGGTCCGCCATCGGCGCGCCCGCAGCTACCACGAGCGGCCCCGTTCCCAGCGACCGGGCCGACCAGCCGCGCCTGATGACCGGGCCGACCAGCCGCCAGCCCCACCGCTACCAGCCTTTCCGAGTCCAACCGCGGCATCGGGGCAGGAAACCACCCACTGGGGCAGGCAAATAACCTACCCCAATGCACCGTAACCTACCCCAATGCGACAACGCACCCGCCCCAGCAGCGCCCGGCTGCGGAGAAGCTGCCCCATTGCCTACCCCAATGAGTCATTGCCTGCCCCAATGCGGGCCCGTGTTCTCCCCCAATGAGCCATTGCCTGCCCCAATGCGGGCCCGCGATCCCCCCAAACGACCCATTGCCTACCCCAATGACCCATTGCCTACCCCAATGCGGGCCCACGCTCTCCCCCCAATGACCCATTGCCTACCCCGATACGGGGCCCGCCCCGCCCCTTCAGCGGCCCGGAGCTCCCCCGGGCCCACCGGGTTCTGCGGAGGGGCCCGCCTCGAAGCTCTCCACGCACCGTTGCAGCTCCGGGCTCGACAGCCACCTCCTCGTCCCGAAGGAGGCCACGGAAACGCGCGCGACCGCCGAGGCGAAACGGATGAGCCCCCGCGGGTCACTGATCGGGGCACCGACCCTCCTGTAACGGGCGCACCCCCATGCGAACGCCCCATGGAAGGCGTCGCCCGCGCCCAGGGTGGACGCGGCGTCTACGGGCTCCACCTCCACTTCCCCCGACCGGCCGTCCCACCAGAACTGGACGGGCCCCGGCCCTTGGGTGCGCACCGTCCGGGTGATGCCGAATCCGCGCAGGAACCCGGCGACTTGGGCGCCGTCGGGCGCGCGCAGCAGCGGCGGGGCGAAATCGGCGGATACGACTGCCACGTCGACGAGGCCGAGCAACGGGGTGAACCAGTCCTTCCAGGAGCCGCCGTCGAGCACGCGCAGGTGCGCGGGCCTCGCCTCGAGCTCCGCGAAGGGGTCGTCGGGGTCGGTGGCGGGGTGCGTCCCCGCGGTGAGAGCCGACTGGGCGAGCCCGGGGTTGTGCCCGTCGACCAGGACGACGTCCAAGTGCTGCATGGACTCCAGCGCGCGGCGGGCGAGGGCCGGATCCGCCTCGACCCTGGCGTTCGTGGAGGCCACCATGCGGCCCCCGGGGTGCTCGATGATGCCGGAGACCGCGGGCCCGCTGCTGTTCGAGGCGGCGGTCGCGTCGACGAGGCGCACGCCCGCCGCCGCCAGGTCGGCGCGCAGGAACTCGGCCGCGGCGCCCGCCCCGAGGGCGCTGAGCAGAACGGCCCGGGACCGGCCGGAGCCTTCCGCGCCCGCTTCCAGGGCCCCTGCTCCTGGGGCGGCCGCCCCGTCGCCGTCTTCGGCCCTGGCGTTGCCCGCGCCCGCTGCTCCCGTGCTGGGGCGCAGGCGCCCTGCCGCCCGCTCGAGGGCCGCGAAGGCGATGGCGGCGTTGGTCGCGGGCCCTCCGGCTGCCATGACGTGGTCGGTCGAGGTCACTTTCACCGTCGGGTCCGGAACGTGGTCCAGCGCGTGTATGACGTCCAACGTGGTCAGCCCTGCGAAGAGTCCGTTCATGGACTCATTATCCATTGGCGGCCCACGCAGGGGACGGGGCGCAGCCGCGTCCCCACGCGCGCCAGCATGGCGCCCAGCCCGGGTTGCCACCGCCGCCGACCAGAAAGTGATGAGAAGAGCGCTGCATTATACCCACTACTGGACGGCTATGCACTACCATCAGTGAATGGACGACAATCCCACTCCCAGTCCGCAGTCAGATCCCGTTATTCCCCCCAACGGGCCCCCTTCGCCCGCAGGCGGCGCGCCCGCGACCCGGACGAGGGGGCTCGCCACGATGATCGCCGTCGCCGCGGCCGTCATCATCGCCCTGGTCGCGGCCCTCGTGTGGTCGGCCACCCGCCAAGGCGGCGAGCCGTCGGTCCCGCCCACGGCAGCGCAGTCCTCCGCGCAATCCGCAGCGCAGTCCTCTTCCGCCCAGTCCTCTTCGGCCACCCCCTCCCCCACATCGACGGCCACCGCCCCCACGGCCGACGACCTCGCTGACGCGCTGCTGGCGGTCCCCGACGGCTGCACCGTCGACGCGCTGAAGGACGCGGAGGGGAAGGTGCGGTTCTCGGAGGGGACCGCCCGGGCGAACGCCGGCATGTACGAGGTGTCGATCACCATTGACAGCGCCTACCAGGGGTCACTGGGGGGCGCCCCGACGACGGCGGCGCGCCTCGTGTGCCGGGGAGGAGGGGACACGATGGTCGAGGAACTCGCGTTCTACGACCCGTCGCTGGCCCTGGTCGCCGCCCTGGACGCGCGCAAGGACATCGGGGCCGCCGCGCACGCCGCCCTCGTGCGGCCGGCTTTCACCTCGGTGGAGTTCTCCGCCGACGCGCTCTCATTGCGCGTCTCCGGGGTCTCGATGTTCGGCGACCAGGCCTCATGCCCCACATGCGCCCCCTCGACTGAGGCGGTGGTCGCGATGAGGTGGAACGGCTCCGCCTTCGAGGCCGTGTCCTCGTGGTTCGACACCGCCAACGGCGCGGTCGCCGCCCCCGACCAGGCGGAGGCGCAGGGCTTCTACGACGCGGTGGCGGCGGAGGACTACGCGTCGGCCGCCCGGCACGCCTCGCAGGACGACATCGCCCGCCTGCGGACCGAGGGCATCGCCGGATGCGCTCCTGACGACTTGGACACGTGCGGCATGCGGGCGGTCCAGTTCCCCGTGGGCGGACAGGTCGGCGCCTGCGGCGCGATCCCCGACGTGCGCGGGAGCAGCGGCGAGTTCACGATCCCGGGCGACCCCCTCGGCCTCGCGTTCGCCCAGTCGTGGTTCACCGGCCAGCCCTACCAGCAGGGGGACTTCGTCTGCGGCATCGACACCTCGTCCTCGGCGCGCCCGCTCTCCGCCGATGGCAGCAGGTACCCGGTGTGGCTGGTCGTCCGCCCCACTGACGACCCGCACGGCTTCACGGTGGTGTTCTTCGGCAGGGCGTTCTCCTGACCGCGGTTCCGCGGCGTGTCCAGGTCTGGGGCACTGCCATCGGCACTCGTTACACTGGGCGCATCATGCCCGGTGAACACGACAACAGGACCCCCGCCCGCCCGAAGCCCGCCCGGGGCGCGAAGGGGCGCCGGAGGGCCCGGTCCGGCGCCCGCCCCGAGCGCGCCCACGTCCACAGGCCCTTCACGCCCCAGCAGCTGGCCCAGCGCGCCGCCGCGATCCCGGTGGTGGTTTTCCCGGATCTGCCGGTGTCCGCGCGCCGCGACGAGATCGCCGAGGCGATCCGGGACCACCAGGTGGTGATCGTGTCGGGCGAGACGGGCTCGGGGAAGACGACGCAGCTGCCGAAGATCTGCTTGCAGTTGGGGCGCGGCGTGACGGGGATGATCGGGCACACCCAACCCCGGCGCCTCGCGGCCCGTTCCGTGGCCGACCGCATCGCCGCCGAACTGGGGCAGACCGTGGGCCGCGCTCCGGGCCAAGTGGTCGGCTACCAGGTGCGTTTCACCGACGAGGTGGGCCCCACCACGCTGGTCAAACTGATGACCGACGGCATCCTGTTGGCGGAGATCCAGTCGGATCCGATGCTGGAGCGCTACGACACGCTCATCATCGACGAGGCCCACGAGCGCAGTCTCAACATCGACTTCATCCTGGGGTACCTGGCGCGCCTGCTGCCCGCCCGCCCGGACCTGAAGGTGATCATCACGTCGGCGACGATCGACTCGGCGCGTTTCGCCGAACACTTCGGCCGGTGGGACGGCCCCGTGGGCAGGGGGCGCCCCGTCGAGCCCGCGCCCGTCATCGAGGTGTCGGGGCGCACTTTCCCCGTCGAGATCCGCTACCGCCCCCTGGCCGCGGACCTGGCTCCGTCGCGCTCGTCCACGCCGACCGGGTCCGACGGGGCGGAGGCCGGCGCCGCCGGCCCGGGAACCAGGGGGAGTGCAAGCGCGTCGGCCGGCGCCGGTCCGGGCAGCGGGCCGACCGGGTCCGGCACTGACGGGAACGGGGCCACGCCGGACGGGGCCGGGGCCGGCGGGGCGGGCGCTTTCGAGCAACTGGTCCTGGAGGACCCCGACGACGACCTGCCGGCACTGGGCTACGGCCTGGGCGAGGACATCGACGTGGAGACGGCGATCTGCCACGCGGTGGACGAGCTGAGCGCGGAGGGCGACGGCGACATCCTGGTTTTCCTGCCGGGCGAGCGCGACATCCGGGACACCGAGTCGGCGCTCCTGGACCACCTGGGCGCGCGCGGGGTGCGCGCGGGCGAGGACAGGGGCGCCCTGCCTGGCTCCATCGAGATCCTGCCCCTCTACGCGCGCCTGACCGCCGCTGAGCAGCACCGGGTGTTCGAGCCGCACCGCCTGCGCAGGGTGGTCCTGGCGACGAACGTCGCGGAGACCTCGTTGACCGTCCCGGGCATCCGCTACGTGGTGGACCCAGGCCTGGCGCGCATCTCCCGGTACTCGAACCGGACGAAGGTGCAGCGCCTGCCGATCGAGCCGATCAGCCAGGCGAGTGCGGACCAGCGGGCGGGCCGGTGCGGGCGCGTGGCGGACGGCGTCGCGATCCGCCTGTACTCCCAGCGCGATTACGAGGCGCGCCCCCGTTTCACGGAGCCGGAGATCCTGCGCACGTCCCTGGCCAGCGTGATCCTGCAGATGGCGTCGCTGGGCCTGGGGCCGGTCGAGGACTTCCCCTTCGTGGACCCGCCCGAGCGGCGGGCGGTGCGCGACGGCGTGAACCTGCTGGTCGAGATCGGCGCCCTGGCCCCGGACGGCCCCTCCGACAGGGGACCGGGCAGGGGCGGGCACCCGGGATCCGCGCCGCGGAGCGCGGAGGGCGCCGGGGACCGCCAGGGGTTGCGCCCCAGCGCCGCGCCCTCCCCCCAGGGCACGGGATCCGGGCGGGGCGCGCCCCGTCGCGGATCTGCCCAGCCCGGGCACCGCCTCACCCGCATCGGCCGGGACCTGGCGCGCCTGCCGATCGACCCGCGCCTGGGCAGGATGCTGCTGGAGGCGGACGCGAACGGGTGCGCCTCGGAGGTGCTCGTCATCGTCGCGGCCCTGTCCATCCAGGACGTGCGCGAGCGCCCCGCCGAGCACCAGGCGGCGGCCGACGCCGCGCACGCGCGCCTGGCGGACCCCCATTCGGATTTCGTGACCTACGTGAACCTGTGGCGCTACCTCAACGTGCAGGCGCGGGACCTGTCGGGGTCGGCGTTCCGGCGCCTGTGCCGCGCCGAGTTCCTCCACTACCTGCGTTTCCGCGAGTGGCGCGACGTGGTGAACCAGTTGCGCCAGATGGCCCGCCCCCTGGGCATCGACGCGGGCCCCGTGGGGGAGCCCCCGCGCCGCGACGTCGTCGAGGCGGCCGCCTCGGGGGGAGCGGCCGATGCGGCGGCGCGCGCGGTCGTGGCCTTCACCCAGGGCACGGCGACGGTGGACGCGGACCAGATCCACCGTTCGCTGCTGGTGGGCCTGCTGTCCAACCTGGGCAGTTGGGACGAGTCGAAACGCGATTACGAGGGCGCGCGGGGCACCCATTTCACGATCTGGCCGGGTTCGGGCGTGGGAGGGCGCCCGGCATGGGTGATGGCCGCGGAGCTGGTGGAGACCTCGCGCCTCTTCGCCCGCACGGTGGCGCGCATCCGCCCCGAGTGGGTCGAGCCCGCCGCGGGCGCCCTGGTCAAACGCGTCCACTCCGAGCCCTACTGGTCCTCGTCGAAGGGCGCGGCGATGGTCAAGGAGAAGGTCCTGCTCTACGGCCTCACCCTGTCGGCGGACCGCCCGGTGCTGCTGGGCGGGCTTGGCGACACGGTGATCGACGAGGCGGGGGCGTCCTCGTCGGGGCTGCTGGGCGCGGCGCCGGGGGCGGGAGCGCTGGGCGCGGGCCCCCTGACGGCGAGGGCTTTGGCGCGGGAGATGTTCATCCGCCACGCGCTGGTGGAGGGCGAGTGGCGCGAACGCCACGCCTTCCAGCGCGCCAACGAGGAGCTCGTGGAGCAGGCCAGGGAGGTGGAGCGGCGCAGCCGCACCCACGGGCTGGTGGCCGACGAGGAGGCGCGCTTCGCCTTCTTCGACGACTTGGTCCCCGAGGACGTCGTGTCGGCCGCGCACTTCAACCGCTGGTGGAAGGGGGAGCGCCGCTCGCGCCCGGACCTGCTCACCTACCCGCGCGCCCTGCTGCTGCCGCGCGGGGCGGGCGAGGGGGACGGCTTCCCCGACCACTGGGTGGGCGGGGGCGTGCGCCTGCCCGTGTCCTACGAGTTCTCGCCCGGGTCCCCGCGGGACGGTGTGAGCGTGCGCGTTCCGGTCGAGGCCCTGGCCCGCGTGAGCGACGAGGGCGCGGACTGGCTGGTGCCGGGGATGGTGGAGGAGCTGATCACGGGGACGATCCGCGCCCTTCCCAAGGCGAAGCGGCGCCTGCTGGCGCCCGCTCCCGAAACCGCCGCCCGCATCGCGCAATGGTTGGCGGACAATCCATCGGGTGCGTCCCAGGCCCGCGACCGGGCCGTCCCCACCCGCGCCGACGACCGCGAGGACCCCGCTTCCCTGTCCGCCGCGATGGACCGCCTGGCCCGGTGGGGGGCGTCGACGGGCGCGGCGCGCGCCGACCGCCCCCGCT
>ERZ773063.873-NODE-873-length-18653-cov-6.706151_pt1 | contig 18653 bp, 23 predicted proteins | sample MGYA00580625_ERZ773063 | MGnify/ENA primary metagenome ERZ773063 (study PRJEB29015, sample SAMEA2738022) | human oral metagenome | biome: human oral; feature: human-associated habitat; material: dental | place: China | collected 2042 ... | reverse complement strand
ACGGCGACGATGTGACGAAGATGACGGTGCAGCAGATTCGCGAGTACAACACGGGAACGCAGGTGCTTCTCACGGGGCGCATCACGCCTGTCAACGCGATGGAAGACTTGCGCATCACGTTCACGATGTAAGAAAGGAGGTGAAAGGATATGGCAAGAGACGTAGAGGACGTGAAGTATCGCGGTCGTAGACGCTGGAATGGCTCGCACGGGCGCGTATGGTGGGACGGCGAAATGCTGTTTGAAATCGCGAAGTTCGAGGCGAAAGTGACGGCTGACCGCGAGGACGTGCTGATCGGCAACTCGAAAGACAGCAAGATCACCTCGCTCACGGGAGAAGGCTCGTTTACGATCAAGAGCGTCATCAATCGCAATATCAACCGCTACCTTGAGGAGTGGAAGAACGGGCACGACCCGCGTGCCACTCTCGTTGGTCTCATCGACGATCCCGATGCTGTCGAGGGGCAGAAGGAGCGCTGCATCTTGGACAATGTGTGGTTCAACGAGCTGCTGCTTATGTCGTTCGAAAAGGGGCAGGTCGTCGAGAAGGAGTTTCCGTTTGGCTTTACGCCGGAGGACGCGAGCTTCGTTGAGACGGTGGATGATTGAAGCTCAAGAGAATAGGATTTGCCCGGCGGAAAGTCTGCCGGGCTTTGTTGTAGGAGGAATATGAAATGGCAGTATCTATCAAGGAACTCATCGAGAAGAAAGAGGCGCTGGCGCAGCGCAAGAAGCAGAAGTACGACATCGAGACGAGCGCGGGAACGATGACGATGAAGCTGCCGACGCGCTCTTATGTCGCGGAGGTCATGAAGCTCGACGGCTCGGACGAGCTGCTGCTTCTGGATTGCATCGTCGAGCCGAACCTCAAGGATGCAGGGCTGCAGGAAGCCTACGGCTGCGTTGAGCCGACGGACATCATCGGCAAGCTCTTCGACGCGGGTGAGATTCCCGCTCTTGGACGCAAGGTCATGGAGCTGGCGGGCTACGGACGCGACATTCACGCAGGGCTTCATGCTGACGTAAAAAACTGATCGAGGAGGACTGGGAGGCGCGTACTGCCGCCTTCCTTGTCCTCAAAGGGCATAGGCTGGACTATTTCTTTTCGCTCTCTGAAGTAGAAAAGATATTTTGCTATGAGGCGATGGCGTTTGAAGAGAAGCGCCGCATAGATGAGTTGAAGGTGTTGGCAGCGGGAAGGGGGTTGGCTCTCCGATGAGCGATTATGTATTGTCCGCCGTTCTGCGGCTCAAGGACGAGCTGACGGGCAGGACGAAGAGGGCGCAGGAAAGCCTCAACGGCGTCAAGGGCGCGGCACAAGGTGCAGGCGGCGGGCTGAATAACTTGGAGCGCGACATGCATCGCGCGGGTTCGGCGGTCAACGAGCTGGCGGGCAGGTCGGATAGGCTGAAAAATAGTCTGTCCGGCATCCGCGGCGACTATTCGCCGACGATTCGCGTGCGCGACAACGCCTCCGGCAAAATCGGCGGCATCCGCAGTATGCTCGACAGCATATCGGGGAAGATTCACACGGTCACGGTCAACGTCCGACAGAACGGCGGCCTTTCGGGGCTGGCGAGCAAAGCGGGCGGCGCAGTATCGGGTGTTGCGGGCGGCATGATGATGGGCACCGGCATGCAGATGGCGGGCGCGGCTGGTATCGGTTTTGGAGTCTATGATACGGTCAAGACGTATAAAGATTTTGACAATCAGATGGCTGCGGTCAAGGCGATTTCCACGTCCGACATGGGAGCAGAGGAAGCGGCAGCCGCCATGGACGCGCTCACGAGGAAGGCGCGAGAGATGGGCGCGGCGACGCAGTTTTCCGCGACAGAGGCCGCAAAAGCGTTTGAGTACATGGGTATGGCTGGCTGGAATACGGAGCAGATGATTTCGGGCATCGCGCCCGTGCTGAACCTTGCGCTTGCGAGCGGCGAGGACTTGGCGAAGGTGTCCGACATCGTGACAGATGCCATGACGGCGCTTCATATTGACACGCGCGGCGAGGATGCAACGAAGAACATCGAGCATTTCACGGACGTTTTGGCGGCTGCGGCGACGCACTCCAACACGAACGTCGGCATGATGGGAGAGGCATTTAAATATGCGGCTGCGCCTGCTGGCCTTTTTGCAAGTGCTTATGAAAATGCGGCAGATGTCTCCAATGACGTTGCTCTTGCGCTCGGCCTTATGGCGAATACGGGTATCAAGGCATCGCAGGCAGGCACGGCGCTTCGTGCCACACTGACGCGCATGGGCGCGGACACCATCCCTACCGCAAACGCGATGAAGATGCTTGGTGTGAGTATTACGCAGGTGGGAAAGGATGGCACGGAACAGCTAAAGCCTCTGCGCTCCATCTTTGATGATTTGCGTGTGAAGATGAAAGATGGCATTTCGGCGGAAGGACTTATTGATTACGCGGAGGCGCTGGCAGGTTCCAAGACGCGCAACAAGGCCGTACTAACAGATTTTGCCAACAAGCTCATAAGCCAAGGCGGCAAGCTCTCGAAGAAAGATCAGATGAAATTCAGTCAGATGCTGGCGGGTGAAGAAGCTTTGTCCGGCTTGATTGCCATTATGACGGCATCGGATGAGGACTATCAGAACCTCACTAAGGCGCTGGATAATTCTGAAGGCACGGCGGCGAAAATGGCGGCGACGCGTGCAGATACGTTGGCGGGCGATTTTGACATCCTCAAGAGCGCATGGGAAGATCTGCAAATCGAGTTTATGACAGGCGCGGGCAGTAACGGTCTGCGTTCGTTCCTGCAAGGGGCGCAGGAAGACATCAACAAGTTTAAGACCTACGTTTCCGATGGCTTCGACATCAGCGACGTGGGCAAGATTGCCATGGATGTTGTCGTGCAGCTCAAGGACAAGTTTCTTGAGCTTGACGGTGTAGGCTCTATCCTTGCGGGTGGTGCACTTGCCGCAGGGCTTTACAAGATCGCCAATCTCAGCAAGAAAGCCTATAGCGGCATCAAGGGATTCTTCACGTCTTCGGGCGGCGGCAAGACGGGGTTGCCCGGCGGCGCGTCGGCCGTGTCCACTATGACTGTCCATGCGGGGACGGTCATCATCCATGCCGCGAGCGTCGCCAATACGGGGGCTGGGGGCGGTGTCAATCTCAGCAAGGGTGGCAAGGGAGCGGCTGGCGCAGGTGTGTCGGGAGCGGCTGGCGCGGCGGGAAAAGTGGGGCGTGCGGGCAAGATCCTTAAGAGTGGGGGTAAATTCCTCAAAGGCGGCGGTTGGCTCGCGGCCTTGGGCGCAGGCATCGGCATTTACGATGCATACAGCACAAATGATGAGGCGGCAGCAGAAGCGCAATACGGTGTGGATGCGGCGCTGGAGAACTACCGCGAAAAAACGAAGGATGGCTCAATGACGGAACAAGACCGTGCTGACCTCATGTCCGCGATAGACTACCAACAAGAAACCGAGGGCTATAACAAGAGCCGCATGGGCGGTGCGGTAGGCTCTGGTGTCGGCTCTCTTGCAGGCGCATGGGCGGGGGCGGAAGCTGGCGCGGCAGGCGGCGCGGCCATCGGCGCACTCTTCGGCGGCGTGGGGGCTGCACCAGGCGCAGCAATCGGCGGCGTTCTTGGTATGATTGCGGGCGGACTGGGTGGCTCGGAGCTGGGCGAAATGCTCGGCAGTGGCATCGCGGCGAATTTTGACGGTGCGGTTGAGAGCATCAAAGAAGGGTGGGCAGACTTGTCGGGATGGTTTACCGATGCCGTATGGACACCAATTTCGGATGCCGCTATTACAGGCATCAACGTGATTGTCGGGGTCGCTTCCCTTGGCTGGGAGCTTATAAAACCCTATTGGGAACAGGCTTCTGCGTGGTTTGATTCCACTGTCTGGCAGCCTATTGCCAATACAGCGGAATGGGCGTGGAATGGCATCCGTGATTTCGTCATCGACGCTTGTGATTGGATTTATGGCAAATGGGCGTCCGCTTCTGCGTGGTTCGATTCCACCGTCTGGCAGCCGATCACCAGTACGGCTGAATGGGCGTGGAACGGTATTCGCAGCTTTGCCATTGGTGCATGGGAGTGGATTTGCGACAAATGGACTGCCGCTGCGGAATGGTTCGATTCCGTTGTTTGGCAGATGATTCGCAACACGGCTGAGCAGACTTGGAACGGCATTCGTGATTTCATCATCAATACTTGGGATGGGATTTACGGCAAGTGGGAGTCCTCTTCTGCGTGGTTTGATTCCACGGTTTGGCAACCGATCGCCAACACAGCAGAATGGGCGTGGACTGGCATTCGTGATTTCATCACCGATGCTTGGGATTGGATTTGCGGCCAGTGGGCTACCGCCTCCGAATGGTTTAATTCCACGGTATGGCAGCCGATTTCCCAAGCCGTTGAAACGGTAAAGACGACCATCACCAGCGCGTTTGACGAGGCACTTTCCTTTGTCAAGGGCATTTGGAACGGCGTTGCCTCATGGTTTGAGGCGAACGTTATCAATCCCATCAAGGAGAAGTTCCAAGGCCTTATAGACCTCAAAAACAAGATTGCCGATGCGGGTTCTGCTGTTACGGGGCTTACAACGAGCAACGGCACTGGGCATAATGCCATCGGCACGTCGTATTGGGGTGGCGGATGGACGGAAGTCAACGAGCACGGTGGTGAGATTATCGACCTGCCGCAGGGTTCGCGCGTCTATCCGCACGCGACGACGATGAAGATGCTCAAAGACGGTATGGGCGGCGGCACGTCCGTATCGACAGCGGCGCCGCAAATCACCGTCACAGGCAACACTTTCACGGTGCGCGAGGAAGCGGACATCGACCGCATCGCTTATCGTCTGTATCAGCTGATGTTTAAGAGCCACGTCAATATGAATGGGGGGACGCTGGCATGAGCTTTCTGAGCCTATGGAATCGCGTCAATACGCTCGGCGGCTATCTCCTCGGGAGCGGAGGCGGCACGAAGCGACAGGTCATATTATCAGCGGGCGAGGAAAAATTCACTCTCCCCGTCACGCCGCGCACATACAAGGTGCAGACGGAACAGAACAACGTCGTCGTCGACATCATCGACTTCGGTGAAGCGCAGCTTTTCGGAAATCCGAAGCTCAAGCGATTGTCGTTTTCCGCCTTTTTCCCGCATCCGAGGCACGATTATCCTTTTGTTGTTGGCGACAAAATTGCTCCGTCGGAATGCGTCGCGAAAATCGAGAAGTGGAAAGAAGCGAAGAAGCCTGTGCGCGTGATTATTACGGAAAGCCCGTTTAACCTCATGATGGCGATCAAGTCCTTTGACTATCGCGAACAGGACGGATCGCGCGACATCTACTTTGATCTCGACCTCATCGAATGGAAAGACCTCAACACGCCGATGGCGAACAACGACAAGCAGATTGACGAGGATACGGGGCTAAAGAATCGCCCCGTGGAAAGCACGCCGCCGCGACCGAACTCTATTGATCGTGCGCGGGACATCCTTGAAGCGAGCAAGAAAGCCTACGGCGATTTTAAGCAGTGGCGCACATTGGCGCGGGGCGGCAGCCCTCTCACAACGTTTGCTTTGAAGAACATGCGTGGCGCTATTGCCAAGAACCGCACGGAGTAGGAGGGATGGCATGAAAATCAAAATCGGGCAGAAAGACATCACACACCTTCTGACCTCGTGCACATGGTCGGGATCGCGTCTGAACGTCGCGCGAAAGCTCGAATACAGCTTTGTGCAGGACGACCGCGATGCGAATATCCCCGTCATTGACGTGGACAACGGCTACACCTGCTACGGTTACGACGACGCGGACAACCTCGTTTTTGAGGGCAATATTTACAGCATCGAGCGTGACAGGGCGAAGTCGTCGGTGAGCGTCACAGCCTTTGACCATCTCTATGTGCTGGCAAAGAGCAAGACGACGCGCAAGTTTGACAACATCACGCCTGAGGACATCACACGGCAGGTTTGCGCCGAACTCGGCGTATTGGTCGGCGATATCGCCGAGACAGGCACAGCGGTCTCCTTTATCGCCAACGCCAAGACGGGCTATCAGATTATCCAAGGCGCGTACACCGAGGCTGCGAAGGTGACGGAGAAGAAATACCATCCCGTCATGAACGGCGCAAAGCTCGACGTGATTGAGAAGGGGACACTCATCGAAGGTTACACGGCGGATTCTGCCGTCAACATGGAAGACAGCGTCTACAAAGAGAGCATCGAGAACCTCATCGACCAAATTCTTGTCGTCGATGAGGAAGGAAACCGCGTCGATTATGTGCGAAACGATGAGCACATCAAGAAATACTCCATGTTTCAGGATGTCTACAAGCAAGACCCGAACAAGGACACGCAGACGGAAGCCAAAGCGATGCTCAAGAAGCCCGAGAGGTCGGGGCATATCACGGCACTCGGCGACTACCGCGTGAAGTCGTCCTACTCCATCACAGTGAAGGACAGTCTCTTTAAAGGGCAGTTCTGGGTGAAGGCAGATACGCACACATTTACGGATGGAAAACACGAGATGAAGCTCGAACTTGAGTTTGAGAACCTCATGAATGAGGAAAAGACGGAGAAGGAAGAGGAAAAGAAGGAGAGGAGGAAGCGTCGTGGCGGAAGTGATACCGAGCGCGGAGAACTCGATGAGCAAGATGCTGGCGATTCAGCATGACATCGCCGAAGAGCATACGCCGCTCCTGCCGAGCGTTGGGAAGGTGCTGACGCCGCCGCCCGCGTTGTCCGTCGCATGGAACGACATCGTGCTCACGCCCGACAAGCTCTATCTCAATGAGTATTGGCTGCCCGGGCATACGCGCCATATCGTCGGCGAGACGGATTTCCGAGGCGGTGGCGGCGGCTATGCAGAATATGCGTCGCATAACCATCCGATTGACAATGACGAGACGTGGACGGACACCTTGAAGCCAGGAGACTTCGTAAGTGTCTATCCGCAAGAGGGCGGGCAGCTCTTTATCATCGAGAGCAAGCTGGTGAAACTATGAGTAAGGAGTTCCCATTTATCGGCTCGACACGTGATGTCGCTGGAAATGAACTGCCTCTTTTTAAGGAGTACGCATGGGATTTCGAGCGAGATTGCTTTCTGTATGACGCGAACGGACGACATATCCTTTTGACGGGCAACGATGCCCTCGAAGTATGGATTTACAAAGCGCTCAAGACGGAGCGCTTTTCTTATCTCGTCTATTCGTGGCAGTACGGCATCGAGCTGAAGCCTTTTATTGGCAAGGTCATGGGCATCGAGGAGCGGTATTCCGAACTCAAGCGCGTCATCACGGAGTGCCTGATGGTCAATCCCTACATCAAGAGCATTGATTCGTATTCTTTTGTGTCAGAAAATCACGGGGAACTGGTGCACGTCCGCATAACGCTCACGACAATCTACGGGGAGGTGACGCTTGATGTATAGAGCACGCGAACAGAAGGACATCCTGCGCGAAATGCAGGATTGGAGCAACACGCCTGCGAGCAAGATCGAGGGCACGTTTGAATATGATATGCTCGCCGCCAACTCGATTGAATTTGCCAAGGTAGAGGTTGAACTTGAGGAGGCGTATCGGCAGAGCTTCGGAACGACGGCGACAGGCGAATACTTGACGATGCGAGCTGCTGAAGCCGGCATCGTCCGCAAGGAGGCCGTAAAGGCGCACGGCATCTTGACCGTGCGCGGACGCGGAGTCGTTCGCGAGGGCAGCCTCTTTGCCACGGAGGGCGGCATACGTTTTGCTACTGTGGCAGATACGTCGGTCGTGTCCTCAGGTCAAGTCAAGGTGGAGGCTGTAGATGCAGGCACAAGCGGCAACGTGCTTGCGGGGACGGTGGTGAAAATACCCTTTTCCATCCCTGGGATCAACGGCGTTACCAATGCAGAGGCGATGCGGGACGGATATGATGAGGAGACAGACGAGGCTCTGCGGACGCGCTACCTTGAGCATGTGCGCTATCCAGGCGTATCGGGGAACAAGCGTCACTACATCGAGTGGGCGACATCCGTTCCCGGCATTGGTGCGGCTGGGTGTATTCGTGCGTGGAATGGCCCGAACACAGTAAAGGTCATCGTCATTGACGCAGATTACAGCACGGCGAGCGAAGCGCTTATCCGAAAAGTTTATGACTATATCAGCGAACGCAATCCAATCAACGCCATCCTGACGGTTGTTTCGGCAGCGGTGAAGACCATCGATGTTGAGGCGCGTGTCCGTGGACAGCCGAATGAGGAAGAGTTCCGAAGGGCGGTGCAAAAGTATTTCAAGCGCATCGCAAAGGCGGGCTTGGAACAAGGCTCCTATGTGAGCCTCGCCAAGATCGGTGCACTGCTTTTACAAGGGAATAGCGTGCAGGATTATGAAGGGCTCACGCTGAACGGCGCGGCGGCGAATGTGTCCTTGGTAAGTGCAGAACTGCCGCGCCTCGGAAGGGTGGTCTTGCATGGCTGACTTTCGTTTTCTGCGGCTGCATGAAACGGATTTGCGGCGATACCTGCCTAGGTTCTTGGCAGAGGATACGGCTTTCCGAGATTTGCTGAAAACGCACACGCAGGAACATGAGCGACAGCGCCTTTTCTTGCCCGAGTTTGCGAAACAGTTTTTCATCGAGACTGTCTCATGGGGCTTGTCCTCATGGGAAGAAGTTTACGAAAGCAATCCGCCCCATGGGGCGGATACAGAACTTCGGCGCACTCTCGTCAAGGCAAAGATGCTCGGACGGCAGCCCGTTACGAAAGCCCGTCTTGAACAGCTTATCAACGCCTTTACGAAGGGGCATGATGCGTACGTCGAGGAGGACGTAGCGCCCGGCTGCTTCCAGATTCATTTCCCGTCGGCCATCTTGTGGCAGGAGCAGATGGAAGAAATGCTGGACGCGACCGTGCCTGCCCATCTCACATACAATCTGCACTTTGAAAAGGATATCGCGGAGGCGACGATCCACTACGCTGCCGCCCCAACGCTTCATGCGACCTACGAGATACGCCCGGAGGAGATCACGGACGCGACGGCGGAGGCGCAGCGATATGTCGGTGCAGCAGTCTCCGCGCACGCGGCATACGAGGTCTATCCCGTCACCGCGCAGGATGCGGCGATCGGCAGCACGCTCTATGCGGACGGCATTGGCAGTATCTACAAGAGTATCGAGGTCTCACAGACCTAGGAAGGAGTAACTATGGCAAACTGGATAGGAGGCCGACTCACGAAAGCGGGAAACGACCTGCAAATCAAAGTGGAGGCGGGGCGATGCAAGCTTGAACTGACGAAAATCAAGCTCGGCGACGGCACGGAGGACATCGGCGCGATTGACGCCCTGACCGATCTCGTTGGGCCGAAAGCTGTCTTTGGCATCAGCAGCGTCGTCGCGAAAGACGGCATGTGCACCGTGACGGGCGTCATCTCCTCGTCCAACGTCACGGCGGCGTTTTATGCAAGGGAGTGGGGGCTTTTTGCCAAAGACCCTGACATCGGCGAAATCCTCTACATGATCTCGCTCGACCCGAATCCCGAAAGCATCCCGCCGAAGACTGCTGCACTCAAACAGGCAGCGACGTACGCAATGAACATCGTCGTCTCCAATGCGGCGAACATCGAGGTGCGCATTGACCCTGCGGGATTGGTCAACGCCTCCATGCTCGCAAATGGCGCAGGACTCGTACAGCGCAGCACGCGCTACGAGCTGGGCGAAATCCTCTACGACATGCAGCTTCAGCGCCACGATTTGCGCCTTGAGTGCACGCAGGCGGGCACAACGGCGGCTGCGTTGCAAGACCTAAGCGGTGTCCATCTTGGACAGAGCGTCACGGACGGTACGGCGGTATGGCGTGTCAAGCGCCTCTATACTGTTGATGACGGTGTGTTTGAGGCAGGCGAAGATGGCTACGTCATGCCGACGTGCGTCCCTCGTGCAAATAACGATGGTAGTAGCATCGGATCAGTGCAAAAGCATTGGAGTGTAGGATATTTTGGCGCGGTCGATACCTGCAAGCGCAAGCACGCCTACCTCATTGGCGACATCGCCTACAGTGCACGCCTACCATCGTGGGCGCGGCTGGAGTGCATCAAGGCGGGCACGACAGCAGCGGCAGAGCCTGCCGCATTTGCACAAGTGTCCTCGGGGGGGGGTACTCCTAGTTGACGGCACAGCCGTCTGGATTGTGGACGATGTAAGAGACGGCACACCCGTCGGCGCGGTGCGCGGCAGCTTGTACCTGCCTGCCGGGTACGTCAAGGCCAACGGCGCGACGGTGCAGCGCGCGGACTATCCGCGTCTTGTCGCACTGGCGGAGAGGCATAATCTCTGGACGGACGACACAACTGCAAACGCGGGACTGTTTGGCCGTGGGGATGGAGTGGCAACGATGGTGCTACCCAACTGGATGGATCGCATGGTGCAGCTTACGGCGGACAGGATCGGGGCGAGCGTTGCGGCGGGACTGCCGAATATTGAGGGTAAAACAGGCACACTTGATGCCTCGGGCGGTGGACTTGCCATTTTGGATGGTGCATTTTGGCAGCACGAGATCAACCGCCCGTCTAACTTTATGCGCCAAGCTGGCAACGGACTCAACTTGACTGCACCAGGAGCTAACATACTCTTTAACGCATCCAAGTACGACCCTATATACGGTGCAAGCGGCACCGTACAGCCGCCCGCGATCAAGCTCATCCCCATAATTAGATATTGACAGCCATGCGCTCCTGCGTGTGGCTTTTTTGATGCACGAAAGGAGCAAATATGGCAATCAAAGCAGGACAACTCATACAGGACGGCACGGTAACTTGGATCGTCGACGACGTGCGCGACGGCGCAAGGGTCGGCGACATCATCCTGCGCCCGACCTTGCGGGACGGATTTATCAAGGCCAACGGGGCGACGGTCAAGGCAAGTGAGTATCCGCGCCTGTTGGCGTGGGTGCAAGACAGCAATATGGCCGTCACAGCGGAGCAGTACGCACAGGACTGCTCCAAGTACGTCTATGACCGCGCAGCGGATACGCTCACACTGCCCAATGCAACAGGGCGCATCTTGCAGGGCGGGGAGAGCGTCAAGAGTGTAGAGGCGGGGCTGCCGAACATCAAATATTTTTTGGACGGGGTAGGGTTTGGCTACGGAGCTTGGACAGGGAGCAAATTAAATGCTCTTATGACGGATGAATACTCGGACGGCGCTATCCATCTGTCAAAACCGAAAACAGACAAACAGACATGGGTAGCTAACTCAAACGGTGGGGCACTGGCAAAAGATTTGACCTTTGATGCAAGCAAGTCCAATCCGATCTATGGCAACAGTACAACAGTGCAGCCGCCCGCAATCGCCCTGATTGCGCAAATCAAATACTGAGGAGGTACAACATGACAAAAACAGTCTACGCCTACGCCGCCGATGGCAAGTACATTGGCGAGCGCACGCTTGACAACACTGACCGCAGCCCAATCAGCGGTGCGTGGCAAATCCCGGGCAATATGACAGAGGACGAGCCGCCTGCCGCAAAAGAGGGGTATGACCGCTATTACAAGGGCGGCAAGTGGGAACAGGTCGAGCGGCCAAAGCCTGAACCTGCGCCTAAGCCGCCGACAGCGCCGAAAGAGCCGCAGGAGCCTTATGTCGACCCCGAGAGACTTACCATCTATGAAGCTGTGGCGGCGCAGGAAGCGCGCATCGCCGAGATCGAAGCCGCGCTCAAAGCGAAAGGAGGTGAAAGCAAATGAAAAAGTGGGCTTATATGATTAAGATTTACGCCTATCTCGTGCGCTCTGGGAAATGGGCAATCAGCGAGGAGGACAAGACCGAGGGGCAGATGGTCGTGCCCGAGGTCTATCGAGATGATGTTGCCGTGTATCTCGCCGAGCACGCTGCGCAAAGCGCGTGATTATTGCGGGTACAGCAGCAATCCGGAGGTGATTGAATGTGGCAAGAATTGTCGGGATGGTTGTCCGACGCTGTGCCAACAAGCACGGAGGTTGAGACGGGGTCTATGATAGCAGTTGTCGGGGGGCTGATAGGGTATTTTTGCGGTTGGGATAAGTCTATGGAGACGCTTTTGGTGCTCATGCTGATAGATTACGCTACGGGGATGCTGGCAGCGCACATCAATCCATCACTCAAGGGATGGAGCAGTAAGAGAGGCTTTAAGGGCATTTGCAAAAAGGTGCTTATCCTGTCCATTGTCGCACTCGCCCATTTTATCTCCGACCTTATGGGAGGGGAGGCGGCCAGAGCGCTTGTCGTGTGGTTTTTTATCGGCAACGAGGGCTTGAGCATTATCGAAAATGCCGCCAATGCGGGCGTGCCTGTCCCTGATCGCCTGAAAAAGACGCTGGAACAGCTCAGGAGCGAGAAGGAGGCCAAGACAAAATGACTTGCCTCGATTGGATGAAGCTCTACGACGCTTTTTATCGCTTTACGGCAGAAGCAAGCAAACATCATTTTTATGATGGGGAACGAGTGCAAATGGAGCGCTCGATTTGGGAAATGCAGCCGCCGGAAATGCGGGTCGGCAAAGAAAAAACATAAGAGGAGGGGTACAAAACTATGCAAAAAATCACGTTAGGAGAGTTGGCACAAATGGCGGCCGATGCCCGAGAAGCCATCTGGGCAAAGGCAAAAGCTAACGGACGTGAGCCGAAAATCTATCTGCACTGGAGCGCCGGCCATTACGGGCAGTTTTATGATGACTACCACATCAACATTGACGCAGACGGTACATTATATGCGTCGACGGACGACCTGGCCGACACGCTGGCACATACCTACAAGCGCAATAGCGGATCCGTGGGATTGTCGATGGCGTGCTGCGCGTTTGCGACGAGTGGGGATCTCGGTGATGAGCCGCCCACAGCCGCACAAATCGAGGCGATGGCGCAGGCGATTACGGCCGTAGCAGATGGGCTTTGGCTCACGATCGATAAGGCACACGTCATGACGCACGGGGAGGCGGCGGACAACGAGGACGGGCTTGAGGCGCACGACGCATATGGCCCGCGCTCGACCTGCGAACGCTGGGATTTGGAGTATCTGGCAACGGAGGAAAGCCCGTCGTTTAACCCGTGGGCAGAGGACAGCAGCAGAGGCGGCGATGTTTTACGGGGAAAAGCAAACTGGTATCGAAACCGTAAGTTGAAAGGGGATACGTAAATGAGCAAATGGGCAGACATCAGAGATGCAATCGTTAAGGAACTCAATGTTGAGCATGTGACAGAGGAGCTCAAGCAGCGCGTCACGCGCACGATCCTCAGTGACGGCGTGCCGATGATTGAGCAGGCCGTGGACAGATTTGTGTCGCAAATTAAGGAGCAGGCAAAGAGCGAGAGCGGCTGGTGCTACTGGCGTGACGCTGTGGTGCTGCCGATCGTCATGCAGGGTACTGTATGGATCATCAAGCTGGTGCTCGACAAGTCGCTTACGCCGACGGAACAGGCATAAAGAGTATAGGACAGAAAAACAGCCCCGGAGCTTCGGCTTCGGGGCTGTTTTTCTGTCTCCTGTTTTACGTTTTCGTCTCCCGTTCGTCTCCCGTTTGTGGGTTTTTATACTGGAATATGATATAGTATGGATAATGATAAGTTGCGATTTCTTTGTTCTATACCTAGGCACATGCTGTAAGAATCCAGTAAAATCAAGGCTTGAAAGGAATATACATCATGACGGAAAATGACAGGAAAAACGACCTGCCCATCATCCAATGGTATCCGGGACATATGAAGAAGGCGCGGGAATTGGTGGAGGAGAATTTGAAGCTTGTCGATGTCGTCGTCGAGCTTCTTGACGCTCGGATTCCAGCGGCGAGCGCGAATCCTATGCTGCGGGAAATCATCGGCGATAAGCCGCGCGTTGTGGCGCTCAACAAGAGGGATCTGGCGGATGAGACTATGACAAGACGCTGGCTGGAGCATTTTCGTGCGAAGAAGATTCCCGCGGTGGCGCTCGATTCTGTATCGGGGAAGGGCATGAAGGAGCTTTTGACGCTTATAGAGAGGGAGGCAAAGTATCGTACGGAAAGACTGGTGTCGAAGGGGGTTGCGGCACGCAAGGCACGAGTGATGATTCTTGGTATACCGAATGTCGGAAAGTCATCTCTGATCAATCGTCTGGCAGGCGCAGCGAAAGCAAAGACGGCGGATAAACCTGGTGTTACGCGTGCGAAGCAGTGGATTCGCATCGGAACGGATGTCGATCTCCTCGACACGCCGGGAATCCTTTGGCCGAAGTTCGAAGACCCTAGAGTGGGGCTTAAACTGGCGTTTACCGGCGCGGTCAACGATGAGATTTACGATTTGGAGAGTGTGGCACATCTGCTCCTTGCGACTCTGCGGCGCGATCATCAGGAACGATTGCAGGAGCGGTTTAAGTTCAAGGAGGCGCTGCCTGAGACGACGGAGGGACTTATGGATGCCATCGGGCGCAAGCGCGGGTGTCTTTTGAAAGGTGGGCGCATTGATTTCGAGAAGGTGCAGCACATCCTTTTGGCGGAATTCCGCATGGGAAAGTTTGGCAAGATTAGCTTGGATGTACCGCCGACGGAGGCAGCGGAGGAAGTGGATGACAGTTAATGGATAGGGAAGAAATGACGATAAGAGAACTGGAGTGCCTTTATCGTGCAGGGAAGTGGACGGAAGAACTGCAGGCGCGATGTCTGTCGGATTCCCGTGCGGGGGTGCAGAGATTGGTGCATCGTTGGGAGCGGGAGGAGCAGGAACGAGCTCGTGTCGAAGCGCTGTACCATTATGAATTTCTGGCGCGTGAGAAGGGCTGTACGCTCGTGGCGGGCGTCGATGAAGCCGGTCGTGGTCCTTTGGCGGGACCTGTGGTGGTTGCTGCAGTCATCTTGCCCTTGGGATTTTTTCTGCCGCACCTGAATGATTCGAAGAAATTGTCGGCAGCCATGCGCGAGAAACTTTTCTCTGCTATCACGGAAGGTGCCGTTGCGGTGGAAATCGTGAGTATTTCAGAGAAAATCATCGATGAAAAAAATATCTATCAAGCGACGAAGCAGGGGATGTGCGAAGTCGTTGCGAGCCTGCGGCCGCAGCCGCAGCACGTCTTGCTTGATGCCGTGCCGCTGAAGCTCCCCATGACGTCTTTTTCAATCGTACATGGGGATGCGAAGTCAGCGTCAATCGCAGCGGCTTCTATTATGGCAAAAGTTACAAGGGATCGCTTGATGCTGAAGTATGACGAAGAATACCCGCAGTATGGTTTCAAGAAGCATAAAGGCTATGGAACAGCAGAGCATTTGGAAGCTTTGCAAAAGTATGGCCCTTGTCCCATCCATAGAAGATCGTTCGAACCGATTCGTTCGATGGCGTCGGCGTATTGATTTAGAAGAATTGCACGGAGGATTCGTTTCATGGCAATGGAAGCAAATGCCGCTAATGCTGCGGGGTCTTTGCAGCGCGTACAGCGGCCTCAGACGACAGGCTCGGCGGATGCCGTAACGCGGCGGGGAGACGGCGCATCGTCTTCTCCTTTTACAAAGGAAACGAATGTCTCCATACGAAATTCCATTGCAGATTTGTCTTCTGTGCTCGGGAAGATTTCCCAGGGACAGGAAGACTCGGTGGAAGTTTTGCCGGATCACTTGCAGAAGGTGATTCGCAATGTCATGGAAAGCTCTTTTTCGTTGAGTGCGACACTGGAAGAGGGTCTTGGCAGCACGACGGAGAGCCAGCGGTTTTCGTTGGAGCAGTTGGGCACGCTCTCGCGTATGCTCACACAGCTTGGTACACTCGCGGAAAAGGGCGTCGAGGTCAGTGATTTCAGTGAGAGCATGCAGACGTTGCTGCGGAATTTGAAGTCGCTTTTGACGGCGCAGGAGGGCGGAAGCTCCTTGGAGCCGGCGCTGCTGAATAAATTATCCTTCCAACTGCTCGATACCCAGGTGTTGGAGGATTTGCCCGTAGCCTTGCAGCAGGCATTGACGCTCCTGGCGCAGGTGCAGCCACAGGAGGGCGCCGGTGAGGCTAGTTCTTTTGACTTTTTGAAGTCACTTGTGCAATATTTTATGCCGCGTCCTGAAGAGGAGGGCGCATTGCCGACCATGCAGGGGCAGACGATGGCCGAAGACCGTGCGGACGCTGAGGCCGATGCGAATTTGCCGATGCGTGATGCAGGTGAAGGTGGAGCGAAGGCAGTGCAGCAGGAAGCGGCGGGGCAGATGCCGAGACCTGCTGGGGAAAATCCGCGTACCGCACAACAAGAAGCAACGCAGGGGAATTTCTCGCAAAGTATGCTGGAAAGTGATGCTGCGCAGGGAAAATCTGCTTTGCAGCAGTCCGTGCACAGTGATGCCGCAGCACAGCAGAGCGGCAAGGGGGCGGAAACGGGATTGCTGCCGAATGCTGAGGATGGCGCTTCGGAAGCAACACAGCAGCAGAAAGGATCCGGTCAGGGCGGTGCTGCCGAAGGCAAGGGGCAGGCGGGCGTGCCGCAGGAGCAAAACGGAGTGCAGCAGCAGAAAACTTCGAATCAGAGCGGTGGTGCCGAAGGCAAAGGGCAGCCAAGTGTGCCGCAGGAACAAAACGGGGTGCAGCAGCAGAAAGGTTCGGCTCAGGGCGGTGGCGCTGAAGGCAAGGGACATCCGAGCGAGCAGATGATGCGCAATGTGTCGCAAGATGGCAGGTCATCTGAATTTGCAGAATCGCGCCAAGATGGGCAAAGTGCGAATCCGCAGATGACGAGAAAGTCTGGAAGTCCGCAGAATACAGCGCAGGAAAAAGCCCTGCAGCAGGGGCAGCGTCCGAACAATGCGTCTGCAAATATGCAGCAGGGAGAGGCGAAGTCTGCCACGCGGCAGATGCCCGTGATGCAGAATACACCGCAGCTCATGCAGAGTCTGAAAGATACGGCGTCATTCATGCTGAAGAATATGCCGCTTACGGAGAAGGATGCCGCCTTGTTGCGCGATTTTATCAACAACGGACAAAAGCTCTTGCCGGACAAGGAGGCGAAACAGCTGCAGCTTCTTCTGCGCCTCAGTCAGAACAATGTTCCAGCGGCCGTCAATCAGGCTGCTGCGCAGAAAAATCTCGGTGATCTGCCGCGCCTCTGGGCTTTCATGCAGCTCTGCGACATGACGGCAGTGAAGGACATGAAGGAGCAGCAGCTCAAGCGTGCGGGTAAGGATGTTGCAGAGTTTGCCGCCTCGATGAAGCGATCCATGGAGGGAGGAAGCCTTTTCCAAACGGATGGCAAGGGCAATACGCACCGCTCGCTGAACTTCATGATGCCCTTGTATATGGGCGAAGGAGAAAAACAAAGTTTCCCTGCTTATGCCAATGTCTACAATGAGGAGAAGTATTCGCCTGAGGACGGACGCATGCACAAAGAAACGTGGCTTAGACTATGTGTGCTTACAGACCACATCGGTGCAGTGGAGCTTACTTGTCAAGTGTACGATGCGAAGAGTCTCAACATGCGCGTGCTTTTTTCGGAGCCGTCTGCCGTAGAGGATTTCAAGGCGTATATTCCCGAATTCAGAGAATCGTTTCGTACGATGACGTTGGAACTTTCCGATCTCAAGGTCAGTGTAGCAGGTAGTAAAGAATGATAAATATGAACAGTGAAAACAAGGATTTGCCGTTGGATGAGCACGAGGATGTCGCTGACCAGAGAGCTGTGGCCTTGCGTTATGCGCCGGAAAAGCAGCATGCTCCGAAAGTCGTGGCGAAGGGGCGCGGCTTTGTCGCGGAAAACATCCTCGCAGCGGCACAGAAAAATGCAATTCCCGTCTATCAGAACAAATCGCTCGTCAATATGTTGATGGCGCTGGAACTCGATCGCGAGATTCCGCCGGAACTTTATCGCGCAGTGGCGGAAGTGCTGGCTTATGTCTATCGTATAGACAAGCGCCATCAAAAGCCGGAGCTGTCGAGATGACGACGAAAAGTTTTGGCGATCGAGGCGAAGATCTGGCGGCGCAGTATTTGGAGAAACGCGGCTGCCGCATATTGGAGCGCCAGTTTCGCGCTAAGACAGGCGAGATTGACATCATCGCCGAGGATAGAGGCGCGCTGCTTTTTATCGAGGTCAAGACACGCCGTCCGACGCGTTTCGGTGCACCTGCGCAAGCGGTAGGATATACGAAGCAAAGGCGTATTTTTCGCACGGCACTTTTATATATGCAGAAGCGCGGCATGGGAGAGCGATTCTGCCGTTTTGATGTCCTTGAGGTTCTCGTTATGGGTGAATCCTATACGGTGAATCATTATGAAAACGCATTTGAGTTTGACGGTCTTTAGGAGAGTAGAACGTCTCAAAGAAGATTCCGTCAGGGAATTCCGCTTCCGACACTTTCCTCAAAGGAAACATCAGTTTTTCCATAAGATGCGACGTTATTGAAACTCGCAGCTGGATATTTCTTGTGGGAGAATCTTCATCAAACATGCAGATTGTATCCTGCGGTGTTGTTTTATGTGCAAAACATTCTGCCGCAGATACTTCTGCTTGTTTTTTTAGGTGTTTAATTGCATTCTACGATTAACTAAAACATCTTGATATATACTCATATTGGGAAAACTTAGGACAACCGTGGAAAAATATGATATAATTATTCGTTAGTATGTGGTCAGGCGAATGGATTTAAACCAGAATTTATTCAAGCTTGACGTAATCTCTGATGGAGGTAGGTTCTTTTGAAATACATGACAGGAAATGAATTGCGCGAAGCGTATTTGCA
>ERZ773063.872-NODE-872-length-18661-cov-3.255294_pt1 | contig 18661 bp, 24 predicted proteins | sample MGYA00580625_ERZ773063 | MGnify/ENA primary metagenome ERZ773063 (study PRJEB29015, sample SAMEA2738022) | human oral metagenome | biome: human oral; feature: human-associated habitat; material: dental | place: China | collected 2042 ... | reverse complement strand
CAGTAATCCCTGCGCCACTCTTATAGAAAAAGCGGTCGCCTATGCGCTCTATAAAGCGAATTAGCACAAAACTATCTAGCGTTTTGCCATCGAAAACACCTGCAATACCGGTATAAAAACCACGCTCGTAAGTCTCCGCTTCGTCAATCACCGCTACCGATTTCTCTTTAGGCGCTCCTGCTATAGAGCCCGCCGGAAGCATAGCCGCTAACAAATCGCCCAAATGTTCTTGCCAATTGGCAGGCAACTCCCCTACTATTTCCGAGCTGGTCTGAAGGAGGTCGCCGGTAGATTTCTTGATAACATCTACATACCTAAAGCGAGTGGTATGCACATTCGTAGCTACTTTTTGCAAATCGTCGGACAAGAGCCGCACCACCTTATGATGCTCGTCAATCTCCTTTTCATTATGCAATAAAGTAGCCTCGGCATCGGGGATAGTGGCACTGATAGTCCCTTTCATCGGATAGGTTTTTATTAAATTATCTTCTATTTTCACAAATATCTCGGGCGAAAAGCACACCCAATCGTCTTTGTATAGCATTTTGTACTTAGCAGAAGCATTCTGATACACTTCGGGTAGTGAAACTGGCGATATTTCAGTAGCAAAAGTGAGGTTTACAAGCTCTGTATCGCCATTTTTGAGGTGAGAATGCACCTTATTGAAGGCTTTTTCAAACTCTGGGTAAGCGACAGGATGTTTTTCTATAGGGATAGGGGTAGCATCTGCTTTTTTCTCTTCTTTACAACCTGTTAATACTAATGCTGACGCAATAGCGGTGATAGCAAATAAGTTTTTTAATTTCATGTTTTTTCTCCTTTTATTGTTTATTTTGAATTAAATTTTTAAGCTCTCTTACGTCTTCACCAAGTGATTTCACTTGCTCAGCTAGTACTAAGATAGCCTTATTCTGTTCATCGTGGTTATCGAGCCGTTTGTTGGCTGATGTCTTGAATTCGTTCAGATTTTCGATATCTTTCTCTAAAATCGTAAGACGATTCTCTTGTTTGGTTGCTTTATCTTTCATCGAAAAATAAAGACCAATCACAGGGATAAGGGTGATGAAGATCTGTACGAGAAATCGTTCATATCCTGGCATACACACCTCCTATTCCTTCCCGTCAAATTTCCAAGCGACACCTGTGCCGTTAAGTTCCAGACGACCACCTTCCACAAAATCGCTGACAGGCTCACCGTTGTAAGTAAAAGCATGATTGACCTGCACCAGTATCCGCTTGCCCTCTCCGTCCACTTCGACATGGTTTGGATCCTCGATAGTGAAAAGCTCGTTTGTAGCGTATTCCTGCCCCTCTATCGCAAGAGGAATCAAGCTAACAAGCTCCTTATAAATAGAGCCATAAGCCACGTTCTTACTCATGACCGAATTCAGAACCAAAACATGGATAGTTTTACGATTCAAAAGCGCATTTTCCTGGGTCTGTCGCACCATCTCATCTGTCTCCCTCTGCTTAGTTTGGGTGTCTTCTAGCTTTTGTTCAGTCTGTTCGAGCTTATTCTGAGTCTTCACAATAGCGCTCGCGGGATCTAGCTCCACTCTAAGAATATCCAGTACAGAGCTGATGAGGGCATCTTCAGGATCGTTTGTGCGGTCGCCTACTAGCTCTCGCATATTGATACTATAGCGATTGCCGTCCGACAGTCGAATTTCAACCACTGTCACGACGTTGTTTTCAAAACCTCTTGTGTAGGGTTTATTTACCAGCTCATAGTTATTGATTGCCATCTGCCATCTTTCCTTTCGCTTCTTCAAATTTAACTTTCAGCTCTTCGTCAGATTCAATGATTCGTTTCATCTGCTCGAGCTCTATCGCAGTCACTGTGTAGAAGGCTTCGAATGTAGCTGCTTGAACAGCTTCTGCGCTATGTTTCTCAATCAAAGATTTGATTTTCAATTGACTAATTTGTTGACTACTTTCCATTTTTATCCTTTCAATATTTCAATACGTCCGTCGTCATAGAACATTAGTTTGTCTCTATTTGTTCCTTTAGCTTTAAATCCTGTGTACCAGTTGTTATTATATTGTCCAAATATATGTTCTAAAGGAACTCCTCCATTCTTTCCAAAACTCATTTTGAACCCAGGCATTAAGAAAATCTCATGCGCGCTCGGTGCTATTTCGATGAACGGAGTACCTTCCGAACTGACAAATCCAATTGAACTATCCCATCCTGTTTTGAAAGAGGACATCCTACGCACTCTATTTATTTTTGAATAAGCTGAACCTGTATTTAAAATAGAGAATAGAATATCTTTGTTTTGTTTGAGGGAAATTCCATCATCATCAATGAGCATGTTTGTCCCGTCGTCATTTTTAAAACTCAATATACCTTTTATTAAATCAAAGTATGTAACATTGTTTAGAGACTTGATAACACCACCTTTTATTTGATTGGCGCTAAAATCAATAGCTTGCATGCGATTGATAAAGGCTTCTTTTGCAAATAGTTTTTTAGCCAAAATTTCACTCGATGCCAATTTTTCAGCCATAGCCAGATCTACCATCAATTGCTTGCTTGTGATAGCGTTCGCTTGGATATGTTCCGATTGAATAGCCCCAGCCGACAACTTCGGTGCTGTGATCGCACCGTCCACGATCATATCAGACTTGACCTTGATTTTAGGAGTGATGAGCTCGATGGCTTTAGGACTGACAGAGATGGTTGATGCGAGCTGTTCACCCGTGATTTTCGTTGAGCCGATAATCACCCCGTCAGCCGTTACTTGTACCCTCGCCTTATTTGCCGCATCCGCTACCTCAGTACGAATTTCACTAGCTGTCTGAGCGATGGCGCTCTTGACCTTGTCTTCGAAAAATTGAGTTAGAGCCCCTTCGTTGGTCTGCTGGATTTTGCCCCAAAAAGTACTCGCAGAGTCTCGCAGTTCCAGTTCGATATTCCGCATGTCCTTAAAAAGACCCGATAGGGAACGCTGAGTGATTGTCGGTTCTACGAAGCCAGTTGGAAAATCTCCCTGCTCCAGTTGGATGTCCGTGACCACCGTATCCCCCATACAACCCATATGATGAAGTTTGACCAGCTCTCCTGCACTAAGAGGTGTAAAGGTCTGATAATACCGCCCGTTCACCTCCAACGCAGGCAAACGTTGATTTTGTATTGTAACGTCCATGATTACCCTCCAAATATCTTAATTGGTACTGAACCGTAGTATGAACGATATTGTTGAAAGCCAGTCTTGCTCTCAAACTCAGCCACGCTATCTGAAAATGTCAAGAACGCCGTTCCATAACGGTTTTCCGAATGACTGATTCCGATTTGATGGCCGTTTATCTCGATGGTTTTGATGTTAACTAGATTCTGCATCCCACTGATAACCAAAAGACGATTGTTTCTATCGTAGTTGATATTGTGATTACCGCTATGCAACAAACGGAGTCCTCGCCACACCAATTTATCACCGATATAGCGAGCGATGATTTTTCGATTGCCGATATAAATTCCATGTCTTGCCATCGTTTACTCCCACACATCGTAGATTGTGTTCTCGTCCTTTTTAGTGATTTTGTCATAGTCTACCTTAGATCCCGCCCAGTATTTGAGCGGTAGGGTTGTTCGACTATTGAGGACATTCTGACCAGGAGAACCAGCCGGACCTTGCGGACCAGGCACACCTTGTGGACCCTGTTTTCCATCTGCACCTCTAGTACCATCGGCACCTTTAGGCCCTGCATCGCCACGGTCGCCCTTTGGTCCCGTCTGACCTTGCGGACCTTGTTGACCTTCGGGACCTCTTGGACCTATCGGGCCTGTTAAGCCTTGCGGGCCTCGCAAACTTTCTTTCTGATCACTTGTCAAGGCTTCAAACCGCATGACACCATCGGCACCTTTAGGCCCTACATCGCCGCGGTCACCCTTCGGACCTGTCTGACCCTGGGGACCAGTTAGACCTCGTTGACCTTGAATACCTTGAGGGCCTTGCTCGCCACGTTCTCCACGGTCCCCTTTAGGCCCTGTCAGGTATTGTAATGCTGAAAATCGGTCGCGACCATTTCCGACCTTGACTTTGCCTGTGTCGCTCTCGACACCCAACTCGCCATCAAGTAAGACCAAAGTGCTACTTGCCCAATCTCGCGCTGGCATCCGCTTATGTTGTACCCTCACAGGTATTGCTTCCGTCATAATTTACCTCCGTCAAAAATAAAATTTGGAGTCTCACTCCAAATTGCGTCATATCTTGAACCCTGTCCGTCTGCAATCGCTTTGTAGATAGGCTCTAATTCAATCCTCGAATTACGATCATCAATTGTTACAGATCGTTCTTGTGTCTGATACCAGTCGCTTGAGAAGGTCAGACGATAGGTACCGTAGTAGACTGCTAATACCTTCTCTTCTTTCTGGACAAGGTCTTTCTCAATAACCGGCATAACCGTGTTAGCAGGCGTAAGATGAACGTGCCCACCATAAAACGGTGTCTTGTTGACTACTACAATCACATCTGTCTTGCCGTAAGGCGTGCAAGTTGCTGACCAGCTAATAACGTATTTCTTACCAATCTCAAAACCTTCTCCATTATGGCCGACCTCTACGAAATCCGTTCCGTAACTAATTTTCTTAGCCGTACCACCATTCAAACGGTTCTTGTTGTACTGAGCGGTGCCATCGCCACCAATCAAACTAGCGTTTACCCTTGCAGTTTCGCTGACCTGCTCCAGCTTCTTGCTCAATTCAGAAACCGAGTTCGAATCACCTATCAATTCTTTACGAATTTTCTTGACGAATTCCGGACGCTCTTTCTCCATTTCTTCGTGGATTTTAGCGCCGAATTCCTCAGTTTTGGTTTTAACAATATTTAAACCGTCTTCAAATTCGTTTTTTAACTCTTTTGTTTTGCGATCAAAAGCGAGATTTGCATTCTTTAACTCTCTTGCTAACCGCCTTTCAAAATCACTTTGAAGTTGTTGAGCTTCACCCTTAACTGCATCACTTACCACGCTTCCAATTGCATTTGCAAGCCCAGACTGGAATTGACCAAATCCGATAGATTTCAGCTTCTCGGCCATTGGTGAGTAAGTGTACTTAGTAATCTTCTTGCGCACATCCAGATTGTAGACCTCATGAAACAGGCTCACGATGTCATACATCTGGACAGGCACATCGCTTTGGCCGACAACCTCAAGCTCAAGGCTATCTTCCATCATGTCGCAGAGTGTTGTTCTGAAATACTGCTCACCATATTTTCGAAGGCTTGCCTCATCCTTCACATCCTGGTCATTAACCTCAATCACATCTTCGTAGATTTGGCTGTACTTGTTAATGAGTGGACTATCAAGTGTGACCGTGAACGTGCGATCAGGCGCCTTTTCTCCCTCACCCTTGACTGTTGTAATAAAAGTGATTCGAGTCTTTAAAGACTTAGTAGACGTCTTATGTTGGTAGCTAGACAGGTTCTTTTTATACATAAATAGCGATTCATTTTCTGAACCACCATTTTTTAATAATCGAACCTGATAGCCATGTCTGACTAAATCACCACCCCACAAACCAAGGATAGAATGTTTATCCTTGGTGAGTGCTTCCATAGCGTTCTTGCTATCAATATTAAAGGTGTGTCTGTCGTCAATATCCGAGAAGAATGAGAATGGATTGTCACGAGTGATGCTTCCAGCGAAACTACTTAAAGCAGTCGAACCAGTCGCTCTATCCAAAGACATTGGATTGACAACGTAATGATTTAACATTGTCATAACCTGGTTAGCATAGACTTGAATATATCCATGCTTCTTCTCAACCTCAAAAATCACAAAATCCTGCTCACCGTGTAGGTCATCAGCCGTTAGGAACGTCTCCTCCTTCAACTTCTCCCACAATGAATCCGAGGTCGGAAATCGGAAGGTCAATTGATAGGTGCTGTTCTCCTCTTGGACGATTTCATCAGCATAGGCAGCGTTCAGAGGCATATTCCCATTTGTTAAATAAATCAAATCTTATACCTCCAATTCGGCCGAATAGTAATCTTATGAACATTTCCAGTAAATGAAACACCAACCTTGCCTGTCGGGATTTCAAAGAACACTCCACGTTTACGAAGTGTGTTCTGAACTGCACCAGTAGCGTTATAAATATTCTGCTTTCCTTGCCTGCAATCAATCGTAGCCTTGGTCTTAATCGCTAGATACATGGTCTTACGGCCAATAGTAAGGGAGATATCACCATCCCCCTCAATCTCAATGATTGGTTCGGAGTAAACCGTGCCAAGATTGTTGATTGTACCAGATGCCGTAAGAACAACAGGATCTACAGTTTTTTGATATCGGAAGGGCTGCATTTCTAACTTGATTTCTAACTTCCAAGCATGATTTCCAAAAGGTTCAAAACTAGCAGTCACAAAGTTAGCATAAAACAATGAGCCAAGCTGATAGCTAAATTCCAAAACATTATCATTCGATTGAAACTTATCAAGAATACTTGCAATCTCAACCATTTTTTTAACGTAAAGAATGAAGGTCCTTTCGTAACTGTCGAAAGAACCATCTAACACACGGTAACTACCATTGACTCCGTGAAGGTTAGCTTTCTCTCCTTTTGGCTTTGCAGCCTCCACCTTCCCAAAATCTGTCACAACACAACCAGGAAGGGTTGAGGTGTTAAAACCATTTATGATCATATAATCCATTAAATTCCCTCCCTTGCATAAATTGCACCGTGCTGTTCGTAGGTTTTGAGTGAGATAATGTCATTGTCCAGATAAACGTCTGACGATTTTTCAAGGATAGCAGTAAGGATTCTCTCCATACTTGTTCTCAGAATCGCTATCTCAGACACGGTTTTACTCTCATGTGCTTCAAATTGAGCTGAGGGTATAGCCAATTGGGCTTCTAGGTTTTTAGTAACAGATGCAGAGGAGTTCAGATCCAGACTGTCTCCTGAAAATACATCCGAAATCTCACCAGCCATACCTCCGACCGTTTTCTTGACGTCTTTAAACCCATCTTTTAATCCATTGTCTAAACTTCCCATAATTGCATTACCAGCAGGAATCAAGAGTTTACGGTCATATTCAATCGGCCCTTTGTGGTCACGAATCCAGCTAGAAATACAACCAACGAAGTCAGTGACAGAAGACCACATAGACTGCAAACCATTCAAGAAACCTTGTAAGATTGCTTGACCTGCACTATATAGATCAATATTCCACAATTGATTGAAAAAACCAGTGACATTACTTACAAGACTAGATACCGCACTAGACATGCTGTTCCAGGCATTTTGCGCCCCAGATACAAGACCATTGATAATGTTTAGAACACTAGATGCTAGAGAACTCCAAGCATTGCTTGCCGTTGACTTAATACCTTCCCACAAACTTGATAGGAAGTTCATAAAGCCATCCCAGATATTTTGAGCTCCCTGCACCAAACCTGTAATCAAACTTGTTACAGTAGATTTTATCCATTCCCAAGTCGCTGAAGCAGTCGACTTGATGAACTCCCAAATCGCACTAAGAACAGCAGAAAAGTTTTCAAAAACAGCAATACCATAACCAACAATAGCATCTACAACTCCAGAGAAGTATGTTTTAATCCCCTCCCATATCATAGAAATGCCATTTTGAATACCTTCCCAAATTAGAGAAAGATCAGCTCCTAGCTGGTTGAAGTTCCCTGTCACAAGGTCGATGATGATCAGAATAGCGCCCAAGAAAATGGATTTGATGAACTCCCAAGCACCTTGAAAAATCATCTTAATCCCTTCCCAAATTTGAGTAAGACCATCTGATATATTGTTCCAAATATTCATAAATCCATCTATGAACGGTTGAACAATAGCCATCACTACCGTTGTGATAGCTGTCCATGCAACAGATGCAGCCTCTTGAATACTTACCCACAAGTCAGAAAAGAAAGTTACAACAGCAGTCCACATCGCCTTTAAAGACTCAATGTAAGCATTCCAAGCTGTAACAACTCCATCCCACAATGTGCTAGCACCTTCAGAGATACCAGACCAAAGGCCGACAAAGAAATCAGCAATCCCCTGCCAAGCCTGCTTAATCCAATCCACAAAAGATGACCAAATTTGCTGACCAGTTTCTGTTTGAGTGAAAAACCATACAAGAGCTGCAGTCAATGCTGCGACTGCCGTTACGATTAAGCCAATCGGGTTGGCAGATAAAACAGCATTAAAGATACCGAACGCTCCACTTGCTCCCATAGTTGCCGCCGCATTCGCAGCTTCTGCGGTAGTGAGTGCACCGGTTCTTACGAACTGAGCTAGCATTAAGCCATTCGTGATAGCTAGGGTTGCATTCCTAATCGTTTCAATTCCTTTTATTACCGCTAAGACAGCTTTATATCCTGCCCATGCACTCGTAATGCCAACAACTGCCGATTTTAAGGCATCTAATGCAAGAGGTGAATCTTTTAACCAAGATGTAAATTTACTAAGGCTTTCAGAGGCGTCTCTGATAAAACCTGAGATACTTTCAAAGGCAATGCCTAGCAAATTCACTCCCTGCTCTCCGTCTTTGATTCCTAAAAGATCTCCAACGAAATCAACAACAATACTTGCAACATTACCAGCAACAACCCCGATATTCTCAAAAGTTACTCGGATATTGTCTGCGATGTTGACAATTTGATTAGCAGCACCCTCGCTAAATCCAAGCATGGTCAGGATATCAATGTTATCTTGCTTGCTCAATGAACCAAAGATCATATCAAAGAAGGTTTGAAAGATACCTGTCACTCTCGACAGTTGACTATAGACTGCACTTCCAAAGGCATCCCCAAAAAGCTGAGATGCAATCTGACTAATTCCTTCAGTCAAAACTAAGCCAAGGCCAGAAAAAATATTTCCAACCATTGGTAAAAAATTATCAAAAAGAAAGGTAGATGTTGTTTTAAGCAAAGCATGCAGAGAAGGTAGGATATTCTCCCCTAGCGCTAACTTCCCAAGTACATTCTGAGCAGCTGCTTTCATGGATTCAAATGAGCCACTAAAAGTAGATGCCGCCTCTTTAGCAGTTGTGCCAGTGATGTCTAGATTTTCTTGGATAGCATGGATAGCATTATAAACATCTGAAAGGTTGTTAATGTCGTACTTAACACCCGTCAGTTTCTCTGCATCAGCCAAGAGCCTCTGCATTTCTTGTTTTGTACCACCGTAACCAAGCTTCAAGTTGTCAAGCATGGTGTAGTTCTGCTTAGCAAATCCTTGATATGCCATCTGAATGCTTTCCATTGATGTCCCCATCTTATTAGCATTATCTGACATGTCAATCATGGCCATGTTTGCTGTTTCAGCAGCTTTATCAGTATCTCCACCTAGAGACTGCAAAAGGCTCGCTGAGAAGCCTGTCACATTTTCCATGTAAGCATTGGCTGACAGACCTGTTGTCTTGTAGGCTTCATTAGCATATCCCTTCACCTTGTCAGCAGAACCTTTGAATAGAGTTTCGATACCTCCAAGTGATTGCTGAAGCGCTGCTCCTTCACTGATAGCCGCCGAAAAGGCCTTGCCAATTCCTGCCGCTGCAATAACTTTCGTCATAACGCTAACAAGACTAGAACCCAATGACTGGCCAGCGCTTTGCCCTGCTGCACTCGCTTCAGGATTGAGGATTGATTGGATTTTACCAGTAATACCTCTGGCTGATGGTATCAATTGTACATAAGCTTGTGCTATTTCTGTCGCCACTAATCCTCACCTCCTATCTTTTCTAGAATTTGCTGACGATATTCTTCAAAGTCCTCACCAGAATCAAAGATCATCTCCTTACTTTCTTTAGCTTTAGTTTTACCTGTCAGCTCCTCTGCAACCATTAATGGTTTGTTGATTCCTTTCTGACCGTCTGTTGTTTTAAACCACACAAGAGCAGAAAGCCTATCAAGCACGCCTGCAAGCAAAAAGGTTTCAAAAGGAACTTTGCTATTGGTCATTGCTAGTTTGATCCGTGAATCATCTCTCAAACCAAAAGCAAAAACAGCTACCTGGTCAGCAGGTAACTTTCTGTAATCAAAAATCCCATATGTTTCAGCTAAATCACAAATAAGAGCATCTTCATCTGTTTGAATCATTCTAGCAAGGAGCGCTATTTTTTTAACTGGTTCTGACTTGTAAAGATCTCACTAATTTCTGCCCCCATTTTATCCAAAGGAACAATGCCATCCGCAGTCCGCACATGGTTTTTCAAATCTTCTGATTTGTCACCAAGCATAAGTTTGACCACTTTTGGTAAAACTGCCGGATTTGTATCTACTTCTGCAATAACTTCAAGCAACTCATAGTTTTCCAAGCGCTCTTTTGTGATTTCAAAAGCAAATCCGGTTGAAGTCACACCACGGATTGTTTTAATATGTGGGGTTGCTCCGTTATTTTTTTTCTTACGATTTCGTCTTGACATAGTTAAGCTCCTTTGATGTATTCATAGTGTGTGTCGTCAGCAGCGTTAGGGAAGGCAGTTACTGTCGTACCATATCCGAGAACACTTCCATCGTTATAAGTGATTTCATCGATGGCAGTTACTTTTCCTGAAGGGATAACAATACGTTTAAGTACACCACCTTTTAGAACTGTTTCGATTACAAGACAATGATGTGGCAATTCTTTTGAATTTGCCTTAATGGTAATTCCTGATGACAAGTCCCCAGATACATTATCTGATCCATAAACTTCCTTCAAAACTTCCACATTCAATGCTTCAATCAGCATATATTTGAATGTGTCTGTCTTTTCCTTTTGAACTGAACTTACAACGACACCACCCCATGCCTTAATATTTTCTGATTCTGGGGAGTTGCTATTGGTCATACCATCTTCTGAAATATAACCTAGTGCTTTAAACGCATCATCTAATTTTGTAGTTGCATCAGTTGGCAGTGCTGTTCCAAGAGGTGCAGAATAAACCGCACCTCCGATTTTAGGTTTTGCAGTCGTTACATTTGCTTCTGTAGCCATTTAATTTCTCCTTTTAAAAATAATTAATATCAAATACGGCTTGATATCGATATTGTTTTGTTTCAGTGTCCGTAAAATTGTAATCACTGTTCAGGTGGACACCACAGATTGAATCTAATTCAATCAACTCTTTTACAGCATTTTTCACTTTCACATTAAGCTCCGCAGCTTTCTGCATAGTTGGGCCATAACTTTGGAAAGCAAAGGTCGCACTACTAGAGTGATTACGCTCCTTCCCACCTGTCTTTTGAATAATGACAAAGCTATCTGGAGCTTCAGCTTCATGCTCAAAAAATGACGGTACATCTAAATGACCGTCAAGATATTTCTTGATAATAATTTCAATCATCTAATGCACCGCCTTCAACAAAGTGTTATTTTTCAAATTATCCCTCTTCGCTTTTCGCGTAGCTGGATAAATCATAGCATTGGCTCTTGTCTTACCAACGTGGCTATCTTGTTCATAGCCAGGACCACATCTTTTTTTAATGACCGTTGCTTCTTTGTTCAAGATGTCCTGAATCTCTTTTGATTTCAAAAGAGCTCCTACACCCGAACCGATAAGCTTGATTTTTGTATTACTCATACGCTTCAACCATCACTTTCTTATTCCATTCTAGAGGCATCATGGCTTCAATGCCTTCTAACGGAAAGCCAATCGTGCGCCATTTTCGCCCAAAGAAACGAACCTCACGGTCTTTCCACTCGTTCTGATCGCCTTTTGGAATGCCCAGCGTATAAGCTGCCTTTTTCCCAGTCAAATTGAGCTGATTGGTGATATCTTCTGTCGAAGCTGGAACAACCAGGACATTATCTACTTGAATTTCAGTATTCTCATAGATAGGATGACCAAAGTCATCTCGACCAGTCTTGGTTTTCCCAGTCAAAGTTACAGTAATTCCTTTAATCCGTCCCATAAATATCAATCACCCCATACCTTTGTTTCTTAAGGCCCAAACGTTTCAATTCTGAATCCTTGATAAAGAGACCTCCACCAGGAACAAGATAAGAACCACTCACTGAGTAGCCCAAGGCACTTTCAGCAAATTGAGTCACCGGTTCCTGGTCAGTTGAGGTCATCAACGTGCGAGCTACCACATCAACGGTGACGGACTTGACCACCACAGCAAAAGATGGATCAGTAGCCACTAACCCATCTAAATCCTTGCCAACTTTTTTAGCTTCAACCCGAAGAGAATGAGAAACAACTTCCAACAGTGCTTCAGCTCGTTTTTCCTCATCGAATTTCATCGCTCGCCACAATTTTTTCAAATCTTCGACTGTTGCAAAGTTTTCCATCTAATTCACCCTTCGTTTGCGATTAGTAAATCAAGCAAAGCAGACTTATTTGCCTTGCTATCATACTCAACCCCCAATTCATCAAGTTTCGCCTTGATTTCTGGAACAGTAAGGCGATATTCGTCCTTGAATTCACTAATAGGAACCCAGTCACCTGCCAATTTACTGTCTGTTTCAATTGTTACTAAGGTTTCTTTGTTAATATATTCCATATTAAGCCTCCACACGAGCAAATGCCTGCTCGTCAAGAATTCCCCAACCTACATACACTTCTGTACGCAAGCAAACTTCGCGATAGCGTTTCAAGTCACGGCCAGCACCGTCTGGATCACCGTATTTAATGATTTCAAGAGGAATTTCATCTGCATATCCCCATTTTACAGCATTTTCAAAATCACCAACGATAACATGGTCTTTTTTAGCTGAGTTTGCAACAGTTGTCAATGTTTTATTGACATCTGATTTCATTCCATAAAATGAATCTGGGTTTTGACCAAAACGGTATTCAGGATATTGGACTACCCCGTTTACCTTGATTTTTCCAAGTGCAGCCCCTGCAGCCGGAGACAATGCAATCCCATTTACTTCGCAATCATTTGCTGTGACAGTTGCAACAGCAGCATCAATGTTTTCATCAATTTTATCTGCTTCATAGGTAACTACATTTCCTGTAATCAAACCATCAAATGAGTTTGTGGCTTTGAAAGAAGCATCTGTCATTGATTTTGGTTCAAGGCCATGAAATGAAGCAATATCAATTGCTTGTGCCACTTTTTTAGACAACCCATCAATAAAAGATTTGAGGTAAGATAATTGTTTTTCTTCTGAACAATGTACAAATTCCTCAGATACCCGTGCTTGATAAGTAATCAAAATAGGTTTGATTACTTTCGGTTTCATAGTTGCATTTCCAGCATTTGAAGGATTACCTTCACCTACAATTTCAGCATTTCCTTCGAGATTGAACACAAATGATTCCGTTCCAGAAAATGGAATCGGTTCTCGAGTAGTAAGTTTGGCAAGAGTGGAATGCCCCTTTACCTTGCTAAAAATGTCTTGGACTGTTTCGACTGGGAAAAGATCCCCTGTTTGTAGTGTTGCCATAAATTATTCTCCTCTCATTTTATGCAACATTCCTTTCAATGCCGCATCTTTGTCATCAATTGAGCTAGGCTCATGTGTTCCAAGCGGGTAAACTGGTTGAGTTTTCTTCATAAACCCAGCCAAGCGCTCTGCATCTGTTTTCAAGCTTTCTTCATCAGTTCCCTGCAAACGATCTGCAAGGTCGTAAGGCAGTCCATGCTGTAAAGCAATCCGAGTTCGCAGACTAGCCGTCTCATAACCAGCGATTTGATTCTGCAAAACTTCAAGTTGCTTGTCAGCATCTGCTTTACTTTGATTAGTAGCTTCGATCGTTGACTTCAAGCCAACATTTTCTGTTTCCAACTCTTCAACACGAGACTTGAGCTGATCATAGTCGCCATACTTCTCTTTCTCTCGAGATAAGCGCCCCTTAATAGCAGCATCAAATTCTTCTTGTGTAGTGATTGGTTTAAATTCTGACATTCTCATGTCTCCTTTCTCCTGCTTTCCCGGCAGTTCGGTAATTTTTTGGCATCAAAAAAAGCAGTCACAAGACCGCTCGTTTTAATAACTGATTTTTTGCTTTTTCTTAGGCTTTGTTGTAGCACAAGCCCAGTGCGCAAGCAAAGCGCTATCCATCAAAGAAATATCCATATCGTCAAAGTGCGATCGATAACCAAAGCCACCGTTTGAGCCAATATTTCGCTTGTCGCAGTTAGTAGCTACTTTAGACAGCGATGGCTGGCCAGCATGACAGATGGTTTTCTGGTAAATACCCTGTTCCCAAAGAGCATTGGCCACGATGATTTCTTTCACCGTCGGTAGAATCACGTTCTTGATTCTATAGTCCTTCAACTCTTCGTCCAGGATCTTCTGACCACTTGCGCCATCGATGACAATTTGAGCCACGTCAGCTTGACGCAAGAAAGCAACCATCCACTCATTCCCATTACGAACAGATTGGCAATCGACTGTCTCAACAAAGTAACGACCATCTTTAGTCCGTGCAGCAATGCTCAATGCCACGTTCGTTCCATCTTGACCATACTTAATACCAACAGACAGCTTGCCAGATAATTCTGGAATATCGTCCACCTTGAGCTCATTCCACTCCGTCTCAGAAATAGCAGATTTCTGGTTGTAGGTTGGCCAAAATCCCAAACGTTGAATATTATGGTCTAGCTTATCCTCACCAAGCTCTGCCTCAATCTTCCGCTCATTTAAGTGGTATCCCATGGATGGATTAGAATTATACCAGGCTTCCACATCGTCAATTTCCTTTTCATCAGAAACAGACCACTCAGCCCAGCCAGAATACTTCCCTTTCCCGAAAAGACAAGTCTCACGGTACTTAGTAAAGACCGTTCCACTTGATACTGGTGTCGGAGGTGTACCACACATAATTGTGATAGGATTTTCACTATCCGTAACCGTGTACTTCAAAGCAGATTCTTGCTCGGTCGTGTACTCTTGAGCCTCGTCAATGATCAGCATATCAAAACCTTCACCAAGACCACCATTTGATGTCCTAGTACGGAATTGGATAACACCACCTGTTGAATAAAGTTCAATTCTTTCCTGCCCCTTGGCTCGAATGGAATTGAAGTCCTCACCATCCACATACCCCATTTTCTCAAGGTATCGCTTGACCTTTTCAAAAGAGGAATGAGATGTAGAAATCCGGTGAGCCGTGTGAAGGATATTCAAACCCTTATGCAAGCCCCAAATTTCAAGAATATAAAGGATTTCAGATTTACCGTTACGACGAGGGATAGAGTAACCAAACTTCTGGTGAACCCATAGTCCGTTTTTATCTACTGCCATTAAAGGCAATAGCAGATTTTTCTGCCAAGCATAGCAAAAAAGACCAGTCCGTTCGTAAAGCTCAATCGCTTCTTTAGCTCTTGAATTTTTCTTGACGTATTTTAAAATCACCGATTGAGTAGGATTCTGATTGCCAAGTTTCTTCCTCGCCATTCTAATTTCCTTTCAATCGTCATCGCATGATAACCCTGTCGCTGGGAGATATGGATCACCTCCTAGATACTAGCTAAAATATTCAGATACTCTACTTCTTCGTAAGTTTCTGCAAAAATATCTGGTTTGCATGGATAAAATTCACCTTGAACTCCTTTGATAATATAATCCCCTTTTTTAGCTATCATATCACCTTCAAGTGTAGCAATCCATATATTCCCAAGTGCATCAAACCAAATCTTATTTTCTGCAAAGTCAATTACTTCTTTATAGTTATTCCCGTTCCAAAGAACTGCCTCAACCACAACAGGTTTCTTTCTGTACTTCATTTTCTGAATCCTTTCAAAGCATAACAAAAGCACCTAACTTCAACTTCAGTTAAGTGCTTTTATTTAATCGGTTCACCCATAGCATAAGCTTGCTTAGCTTCTGCTAAGGTCATCTTGTTTGGGCCTCCATCAATGTTTGTTTCACCCGTATTTTGCCAATTACAATGATCACAAATGTCATAAACAGCAGTTAATGTTCCGCAGACCGGACAATGTACATACTCTTCATCATTGATCATCACCAAGTTGCCTTTTCCAATCTTGCTCAAAATAATTCACTCCTTCCTCTGGTTTTAAGATTGTTGTAACACGTCCTCTTTTGTTGTCACCCAATGCAAATATGTTCTTTTCTAAATCATATCTTACGCGTCGGTATTCCGTATCATAACCAAGCACATTGTCACCAATAGGTTCACCTAAAAGTGTTCTCCCTAGTTCAAGATACTGTGCTTGTGTAATATTACCAAACTCTTCACTATGCTTTCTGAAATGCCCGTTGAAAGATTTTTCAGTAGGAAAGCCAGCCTGAGACCAACGGACGCGGTCTTTTAGTTCTTGATATCCCTCACCATCATTATACTTCAAATCCTGAAACTTTGCTAGTGAAATAGGAGCGTTTTGAACTTCTAAAACATCAACTATTTTCTTATACTCCTGAATATCTGCTTTGCGATTATTATCACGCACATCAATATTCATTCTCTTGCGATTTTCTAATTCATCAGAACTCTCATTTCTGATTTTTTTAGTCCAAGAATTTTGAACCTTACCATTTTTAGGATGATAGTCAATTACACAAGTGCAATGCTGATGCCTTCTGTAGAAATTATTTGGCTCTTCACCGTATATATAATTTCCTACCAAGCTATCACACCATTTGCAACAACGTCTAGTAGAGTGTCTACTGATCGTCGGTACCAATCCAGTTTTAGCATGAAACTCCGCATTCTTCCTGATTGTATCATCGATAATGGACTGAGTGAAATTCACAATAGGTTCACCGAGCAACCAACTGACATCCTCAAAATTCTCCTCAGACGAAAAGCGATTGACAATACCAGCGATTCGATCCTGATTCAATTCAGGAACTTGCACTTTGAGACCGATTTTTGCTTCATCATTCAAATTCTTCTGAACATCGCTAGCATAACCACTCACAAGCTCGTGATTTCGTCCTAGCACGTCCGTCAGCAAACGCTGAGCGATATTGTAATACATTTTTCCGTCTGGTAATTTATCGGTGCTCAGGGACGCTCCTAGAGCCTTCGAGAGAATATCGCCAATTTCAATCGCAAACTCATTTGCAGTTTTGTAAGTGGCCTTTTTTGCCTTCAACGTAGCAAAAGCATTTCTGACGATCTCACTCTTACCGAAATCTCTCTCAAACCTCTCCTGAACCTCTTGCAAGATACCAGGTAAAACATCATTCTCCATTTGAACCACCCTCGCTTACCACTGGTTTAGCAGACATATCTCCAGCGATACCAGTAAGATCTCGAATGGTTTCTGCGTTGATGTAACCAGGTAATGCCTGATTTAATTTGACAACACCATCACCAATCATGGTCATCGTATTCGCATCCGCTTCAAACAAAGGCTCCCACTTGACTGTGGTTCTTACAAATTGGCTTCTAGTATAGCGAAACTCATCACGCAAACAAGCAGCAACATAAGCCACATTTAGCAATCCAGCACCTAGTGAGCGCTGAGCCTTCCGACCAGCCAAACGCAAATTCTCATGACTAGCCTTGATGGCTTCAACAGATGATGGATTATCTGAAACGAAACCAAGGTCATCCAAAGTCAACCCCATTTCACCAGCAAATCCAGCAGCGGCTGTTCTCAGTTGCTCAGTAAACGGTGACATGCTAGCTGTAGTAAACTGTCCAACGCTCGGCTTCTCACCTTTATCGCTTGAAGAAATCGTCAACAAGCTTGATACAGTAGCTTTCCATTTCTCCATAGGTTCCGCATCAGGATCAAGTCCAAGAATGTATTTCTGTGGCCACGAATAGAACTCTGCTGTAATATCAGATCGCTCTAAAGTTCGCTTAGCGTATTTCTGATAATACATTCCTGCCCTGGTAATACGAGACCGACCAAAAGGACGGACCGCATCAGGACGATGAATGACCGGAACTAGCAGAGGGATACCTGTTTCATTCGTAACCGAGTAAGGCTCCCCATCTTTCGGAATAAAATGAGTAGCATTAGGTTCAAAGTATGCTTCAAGAGTTGGACGATTGTAATCATCACGAGCCAACACCGCATAACCTTCTACAAGCAATCCAGTGATAGGATCAATGACACCAGTTGCATTGCTTGATTCAATGACTTGCAACCTCACCTCATCATCTTCACCCTTGGAAATGTAGACAAAACTACACGAACCAATCAGCGCAGCTAAAATAGCACTATCAAAGAAGATATCAGGATTATTACGATCAAAAATTTCTGTGACATTAAAATCATCGTTAGCAAATTCCCTGAAAATCAAACGATCCGCAAGACTATCTACACCCTTTGCAGCCCAACCAAGGACAGCTTGGTACTTTGCCCTGATATGTGCAGGAATTGTGATTCCTGTAGGTGCTTCATAGTGCTGCATTGCATAATGCTTGTATCTCAGATTGACTCTACTCTGATAGAGATTCAACTTCCTCCTAAGATACTCAATCCCTCTTAATTCCAAACCGTTCTCCTTTCATTGTGATGATTTGGCGCGAGAAAAAATGTACAGTGACGGCGTGAAGCTCGCGAGCGCCTAGTGGGAGGGGGATACCCCCCTATCCTCAGCTAGGACTTACTTCACACATATCTGTTATTTTTTTTTCAAAATCTAAGCATTCATTATTATTTTTGATATTTTTAAAAAATAATATAATTTTTCTTTTTTTAGTTTCTTCAACCTCTGTACTTTGTCCAGTCTCTAGACTGTGGCAAGTTCCTGTTGCCTACAACAGTAGCATTGGCTGATCTATCGTCAGCATACAGTTTATCAGACTTCTGTCTGTTGCATTGCCAGTGGGCTAACTGC
>ERZ773063.871-NODE-871-length-18696-cov-9.830857_pt1 | contig 18696 bp, 12 predicted proteins | sample MGYA00580625_ERZ773063 | MGnify/ENA primary metagenome ERZ773063 (study PRJEB29015, sample SAMEA2738022) | human oral metagenome | biome: human oral; feature: human-associated habitat; material: dental | place: China | collected 2042 ... | reverse complement strand
CTCGCGGTAGCCCCGCTGCCCGCAGCGCCCCAGGGAGCGGAACAAGGTCCGCACGGTGACCGGCTCCAGGCCCAGGTCACTCAGCACCCGGGGGACCTGGGCCTTGGAGGACGGCTCGATCAGGCGCGCCAGAACCATCTGCTCAAAGGCCCGATCACCCCCGACCGCCTCACCCAGGCCCAGACGCTGGTAGGCGCCGTGCAGGACCTCCCACAACAACCTGGAGTGCTTGGACTCCACCGTGGTCCTGGCCAGACTGGTGCGTCCCGGTGCCGGCTCCAGGGACTCCAGGTCCAGCAGCCCCTGGCCCTGCCAGGCGGCGATCTTCTGCCGACCAGCCTCCAGCAGGACCTCCAGCTCCGTCTCGTCGTGGGCCGACCCCAGGTGCTCCACGATCCGGCGCACACCACCGGACTTGGACACGATCTGAACGGCCGTGGCCCCTGAGGCTGTCTTGACCTTGCGCACAAACGGGCTCACACCAGCGCACCATACGGGCTCTTAGTGCCCCACCACCAGACCCCCAACACCGCAATACCAACGAAAACTCACGCCGAGTCACCGAAAACCCACCAATCTGTCACGAGTCAGGTTTTACGTACCGTGATGGAGGATCATCCCCGCTCGCGCGGGGTCTACCGGCAACATATTCGTTTCTATTTACGCGGAAGGGGATCATCCCCGCTCGCGCGGGGTCTACAGGAACTGAAGCCCGGCGACATCTTTAGCCCGGGGATCATCCCCGCTCGCGCGGGGTCTACTTCTTGGTCGAAATAGAACACGCACAGCGCGTCGGGATCATCCCCGCTCGCGCGGGGTCTACTACCTCTTCTCAATAAAACGCGTGCGCGTGGTGGGATCATCCCCGCTCGCGCGGGGTCTACCTGCCTTCGGCGACGACCCAGCCAGAGTTCTGGGGATCATCCCCGCTCGCGCGGGGTCTACGAATGGAGACCTTCGCCAGGCCCGAGGATCTGGGGATCATCCCCGCTCGCGCGGGGTCTACGCACTGACGCGTTTTCCGCAGCACTGGAATGAGGGATCATCCCCGCTCGCGTGGGGTCTACCACGCCAGTGTCACATATTTTCATAACTTAGGGGGATCATCCCCGCTCGCGCGGGGTCTACTTATCATAAGAAAAGTTCTTGGAAAGAGTTCCGGATCATCCCCGCTCGCGCGGGGTCTACTAGACAATGAGTTCCGTGACAATGACGATCGCCGGATCATCCCCGCTCGCGCGGGGTCTACGCCCTGAGGGGCTCGATATGGGCGGCGAGTACAGGATCATCCCCGCTCGCGCGGGGTCTACCGGTCAAGACATACCCCCAGAACATCGTAGAGGGGATCATCCCCGCTCGCGCGGGGTCTACATTCCGACCAGATACTTCGGGTAGATAAGTTCGGGATCATCCCCGCTCGCGCGGGGTCTACCAGTACCCGCGTACTGGTCATGACCGCTGCTCCGGATCATCCCCGCTCGCGCGGGGTCTACTTGAGCGTCTTGAGAACTTTAATAGCAACGTCGGGATCATCCCCGCTCGCGCGGGGTCTACATTTTTACTCCTTAATATTAGCCGCAGACACAGGGATCATCCCCGCTCGCGCGGGGTCTACGTACAGCCCCGCACCGAGCGGGTGCGCGGCACGGGATCATCCCCGCTCGCGCGGGGTCTACTTCCGGCGCGTCGCCTTCTCCTCGACGACGACCGGATCATCCCCGCTCGCGCGGGGTCTACAGGACGATATGGTATGTCCACGGCGGCGGTGGGGGATCATCCCCGCTCGCGCGGGGTCTACTCATTCTGTTTCTTACTGGCGAGCACGCGTATCGGATCATCCCCGCTCGCGCGGGGTCTACTGCTCGGCATCACCCGTAATCGGTGCAGACATAGGATCATCCCCGCTCGCGCGGGGTCTACTTTACTATGACCCTAATATGAGGACGGTGATTGGGATCATCCCCGCTCGCGCGGGGTCTACTGCCTTTTTCTCAGGCCAATCAGTACAATTATCGGATCATCCCCGCTCGCGCGGGGTCTACGTACCTGCCGGAGGAGGTGACGAAGTTCCTGGAGGATCATCCCCGCTCGCGCGGGGTCTACTTAATGATCTCAGCATTCTGGTTGCCCAGGAACGGATCATCCCCGCTCGCGCGGGGTCTACTGCGACGACGACGACTCATTCTTGGAGGCGCTCGGATCATCCCCGCTCGCGCGGGGTCTACTTTGCGGCTTCCTCGTACATCTGCATTACAGTGGGATCATCCCCGCTCGCGCGGGGTCTACTCCACACCCCGGAAGGAGAAGCCCTGCTGGCTGGGATCATCCCCGCTCGCGCGGGGTCTACCGGGCAGTCTGTCGGGTCTCCGTGAGCGGCGGCGGATCATCCCCGCTCGCGCGGGGTCTACTATTTTGCGGACTCCAACCTGCAGATGGCGAAGGGATCATCCCCGCTCGCGCGGGGTCTACGAGCAGACGCTGCTGCTCGACGGACTGTGCGTGGGATCATCCCCGCTCGCGCGGGGTCTACGGCATGAGTTCGCTATTCAGGGACGCAAAGCGGGGATCATCCCCGCTCGCGCGGGGTCTACTTTCAGGGTTAATATGTATTATCATAAGAAAAGGGATCATCCCCGCTCGCGCGGGGTCTACATTGACAAGCGCGCGGGCTCTGAGGACAAGAACGGATCATCCCCGCTCGCGCGGGGTCTACCGATCTACCTGAACTCGGACCACTTCAATATCGGGATCATCCCCGCTCGCGCGGGGTCTACTACGGCGATCTCCCGGAGCAGATGATCGAGCAGGGATCATCCCCGCTCGCGCGGGGTCTACGGCAAGCGGTTCGGCAAGCCGACTAGGTGGGAGGGATCATCCCCGCTCGCGCGGGGTCTACAGGAGCAGCTCAATTCGCTTGAGGACGTCAGTAGGATCATCCCCGCTCGCGCGGGGTCTACGGTCGGACTCGATGGCGGAGTACAAGTCGCTTGGGATCATCCCCGCTCGCGCGGGGTCTACGCTGCGGGAGACGCTGGCGGAGGGGATGACTCGGGGATCATCCCCGCTCGCGCGGGGTCTACTGACGATTAACAGTGTGGAACTGTGAGGCAACAGGATCATCCCCGCTCGCGCGGGGTCTACATTTTTCCTCCTAGTTACTAACCGCAGACGCAGGGATCATCCCCGCTCGCGCGGGGTCTACGGCGACGACAGTGACGATGGCGGTATTGACGCGGGATCATCCCCGCTCGCGCGGGGTCTACTGTTTCTTCGATTCCGCCGCATCAAGAAACTCGGGATCATCCCCGCTCGCGCGGGGTCTACGTCTCGTCAGGCGGCGTCTGAGGTGATCGGGTAGGATCATCCCCGCTCGCGCGGGGTCTACGGCGGCGCCGCCGCGAGCGCGCTCATGGGCGGGTGGATCATCCCCGCTCGCGCGGGGTCTACGTTATTTGACGCGCAAACGCCACTCTTTTACGAGGATCATCCCCGCTCGCGCGGGGTCTACGTCCAACCACGCACCGAAAAAGTCAGAGGTACAGGATCATCCCCGCTCGCGCGGGGTCTACAAAATGGTTGACTACATCAGCAAGCAGATCAAGGGATCATCCCCGCTCGCGCGGGGTCTACGTGGAGAAGGGTGGGAACCGTGCTTCCACTCAGGTGGATCATCCCCGCTCGCGCGGGGTCTACATTGGCGACAAGAAGTGGCGCATCATTGGCTACGGATCATCCCCGCTCGCGCGGGGTCTACTATAAGTACACAATTCGTTGCGAGGCAGGATCGGGATCATCCCCGCTCGCGCGGGGTCTACTATCCTTCATTTCATTTCCTTTCTACATTCTTCGGATCATCCCCGCTCGCGCGGGGTCTACGCTCAGCACCGCCGGGAACGTGAAATCTGTCCCCGGATCATCCCCGCTCGCGCGGGGTCTACTTCGGGCCCGCGCGTGCGGCCTTCCTCGATGGCGGATCATCCCCGCTCGCGCGGGGTCTACGACAAGAAGTATGCGGTGACTAATATGCAGATCGGGATCATCCCCGCTCGCGCGGGGTCTACTTCATCGAGATTACGCCGGAGAACATTAAGGTGGGATCATCCCCGCTCGCGCGGGGTCTACGAGGCCGCGGGGGCCCCTACCGCCTCGGGGGCCGGATCATCCCCGCTCGCGCGGGGTCTACTGTTTCAGCAGATTATCGAGGGGCAGCCCGCGGGGATCATCCCCGCTCGCGCGGGGTCTACGTCGCCTTTGGGCCCACGTTCGCCTTGGATGCCGGATCATCCCCGCTCGCGCGGGGTCTACGAATGTCGATTGCTCAGAGATGATCTGCGCAATCTGGATCATCCCCGCTCGCGCGGGGTCTACGCCATCAAGAATGCGCTCACAAAGCGCGAGCAAGGATCATCCCCGCTCGCGCGGGGTCTACCAACAGGCGCGGCGTGGCTGGCGATGACCATTAGGATCATCCCCGCTCGCGCGGGGTCTACCCTGGCCTGATAGGCTAGGGCCGCGCTGAGGGAGGATCATCCCCGCTCGCGCGGGGTCTACAATCTTGACGACGACTCCGACCCCGGCGCGCCCGGATCATCCCCGCTCGCGCGGGGTCTACACCTGCAGGTGATCGAGGAACTCCGGAAATGGGGGATCATCCCCGCTCGCGCGGGGTCTACTACGCCGGTTATTGTCAGGCCCGAGAGCGTTAAGGATCATCCCCGCTCGCGCGGGGTCTACGGTGATTCGTGTTTACATCGTAGACAGAGAGAGGATCATCCCCGCTCGCGCGGGGTCTACTACGTCTCCTTCATCTGCCAGTACGTGAACTTCGGATCATCCCCGCTCGCGCGGGGTCTACACTTGGCGATCCTTGGAATCCCAACGATCACTCACCCTACCAGACGGCTTCCGCCTTCACTGCTGACCTAGCGCCCGCTCGGAGGCGTTGCGGTAGCGCCGCCGTCGAGCGGCGATCGACCATGACTCCTTCGGAGGCCTGACGGCGCCGGGGATCGCCCGGGAGCCCTCGATCTGCCGGTACGGCGTGCGCATGACCAGGCAGCCCTCAACATCGACCGGCTCGCGCTCATGTCCCAGCGACGCGATCGCGAAGCGCTGCTCGGAACGCACCGACCAGATCAGCAGCGCGCGCCCCTCGCCGATGTAGGCGCGGACCAGGTCCCACAACTGCTCGCGCACGCGGGCCGAAAGACGCCCGACGAAGACCCCGGGGGAGACCTCGAGCAGCCAGCGGGTCATGGAACCTCGTAAGGAGGCCGGGGCGGCCGAAAGGATCAGCACTACCATCCTCCCGCGTCCTCTCCGGCGTAGTTTGAGCCACCGGCAACAGCGTTCCGCTGGTAGTCCCACAGGGAGACCACATTGACGCCCAGGTCCTCGGCGTCCTCGACCTCGAACAATCGGTAGATGTCCTTGACCGTCCGCTCGATGATCTTCAGCGCGAAGACCTTGTCCCTCACGCGCCGCCTGGTCGTCCCGGTGAGGTCGTCCATCCCCTCGGCGACCACGTCGAAGGCGATCGGGATCGTGGTCTCGGCCTTGTACAGGTCCGCGATGTCGTACACGAAGGAGCGCTCATGCCCCGTGTGGACGAAACCGAGGCCCGGCGAGCAGCCCAGGGAGACGATCACGCCGTGGACGATCCCGTACAGTGCGGCATGCGCGGCCGACAGCGCCTGGTTGATCGGGTCCGAGGCCTCGAAGTCATCGGGGCGGTAGTCCCGCCGCGTCCACGGGACTCCGGTGCGCCGGGAGCTCTCCCGGTATACCTCGCGGACCCGGGCGCCCTCCCGACCTCTGAGCTGCTGCATGGTCAGCCCGTCGACGTCCTCGCCGCTGAACCGCATGCAGTACATCTTGCGCGCCACGCGCAGCCGCTTCTGGGGCGAGGAGACCCGGGCCGCCTGCTCCACGAGCAGCCGGGTGGAGGTCGCCAGCGACCGGCCGTGCGCGTAGTAGCGCACGCCGCGCTCACCGACCCAGACCGCCGTCGTCCCGCACTCGCCGAGCAGGCTCATCGCCTGGTGGCTCACTGACGTCCCCGGTCCGAGGAAGACGGCCACTAGCGACGCCGCCGGGACGTGGACGGTGCCCTTGTCGTCGCGGGCGGTCAGGGCACCATCCTGCCGGTGGACGACGCAGTGCTCCAGGTAGAGGAAGGACATCCGGTCCTGGACGCGGGGGAGCGCCGTCACAGGGACCGGCAGCATCCTGGCCATCGGTCAGTCCCGCCTCACCCGGGCCAGCGTCATGAGCCCGCAGCCGTAGGCCTTGGACCGGCCGATCCCGGCCACGAGCGCGCGACGCAGCGCCTCGGCGTCGGTGACGCGCAGCACCCCCTCGTAGACGGTCCGGTTGATCGTGACGCGGTCGCGCGCGCGACGGGTCGGATTCTCCCGCCCGAAGACGGGCCGCTCCCGGCGGACGACGACGACCGAGGCGTCGGCCTCCTCGTCGTCGACCGGCACGAGCCCGAACCCGTACCCCGGGGCGCGGGCGACCAGCCACTGCCGCTGCTGCTCGACCGTGACGTGTCCGAACCGCTTCCCGCGCGCACCCGGCCCCCGGGAGGCCGAGTAGGAGGGGTTGGCCGCCAGCCGGAAGGCCCACTGCTGCCCGGCTCCCAGCCGCTCCAGGAACGGCGAGTAGTCGAGGGTGCGCGCCTGCTCGCCGGCGGCCCCCGCCTCCTGGATGATCTGGGAGCAGTCGGGCTCCGACGGCGAGAGCAGGTACAGCGACGCCGTCGTGCCCCGGGCCCTTCCGTCCACCCTCCACAGGACGCGTCCGGGCCCGTCCCCGTCGTCGCCCTCGGTGGCCTTCAGGACGACGGCGTGCATGACCTGGGGTGAGCCCAGGTACTTGCGTGCGAGGCGGCGAGCCGGATCGAGCTCGATCTTCGTCAGAAACACAGGCCCGCCTCCTCCAGCTCAGCCATGGGATCGTGCGCGTCCGGCTCGGGGGCTCCGACCCGCACCATGAGCCGTTCGACCTCCCGGAAGCCGTAGTCGCGGCGTCGGGGATCGAAGGACAGCGGGACGTCCCGACTGCCCCGGGCGTCGCCCGCCCGCTCCTTGATGGGCACGGCCTCCTGGTCGATGAGGATCTCCGCGTTGAGGCCCTCGCGGCGCCGACGACGGAACCACTCCGAGGCGAGCCACGGCTCGGCCCGGAGCGCGTCGAGCAGCGCCGCCTCCCGCAGCCCCAGGGACACCGGGTGCGTCGGCGGGCAGGAGCGCCTGCCGAGGTACAGCGGGAAGGCCGGGTGCCGCAGGGCCTCGTCAATGCCCTCCAGGAGCGCCCGGTCGCCCTCGATGCCGGCGAGGAAGACGGCGTCGGCCAGGTAGTAGCGGTTGGACAGCGGCATGGACTCTCGGCCGTCGAGGGTGCGCGCCGTGTGGAAGTCCCGGATGACGCTGCCGGGCTGGTCCTTGCGCACGCCGAAGCGCAGGGCGAGGAGGTCCTCGATCGGGTCGGTTCTGCGCCGCCCGACGGCGGAGGCCAGCATGCCGACGACGCCGCTCTTGGTCGGTGCGAGCTCGGTGGCCCTCACCGTGAACCGGGACTTCACCCCCCATGCCTGCATCGGGCCCGCGAGCCGCAGGAGGAGGACCGCCATCAGGCCCGCTCCTGACCGGGCAGGCGCGGAGCCACGACCTCGCGGACCCGCTCCGGCAGGTCCTTGAAGGACACGCGCTCCCCGAGCGAGGCGACGGCGTTGCTGTCGGTGAGCGCGACGACGAAGCTGCGCAGCGGCTCCAGGCCGTAGTTGTCCTCGATCGTCGCCGCGTGCCGGGCCAGCGCCTCCACCGAGCGGGCCACGTATCCGCGGGCCGCGTCCGCGGGGACCGCCTCCTCGAAGGCCCCCACCAGGGAGACGGGCTGGTCCTCGCGCACGGCGACGACGACGGCCTCCGGGACGGTCCGGTTGGCGAAGGTGTTCTGCTTGCCGGTGGGCATGGACAGGCAGAAGCCCCTGATGAAGACCTCCAGCGCCCGCAGCGCGGCCTGCCCGTCCCCGAGGTTGTGCCGCAGCATGTCGATGTTGACGGTGGCGTAGCGGTACATGGTCGCCGAGGAGAACTCGACCGTGCCCATCATGCCGGCGCCGGCATCCTCCTCCTCGGAGCGGCTCTTCTCGTCGTCGACGGCGGTGAAGAAGTCGTACTCGTTCTCCGCGGCGTGCGTGGAGATGGCGTGTGCCACCTGGCAGGCGGCGTCGACATTGAGGTCGGTGTTGTCGGCGACCATGCGGCCGAACAGGGCGATATCGACGGCGTGCGCCTCCTTGAAGATCTTCTTGACCGCCTTGGCGTCCAGCGCCTCGCCACCGCGCGCGGCGGCGATGGCGAGCTCGGCCAGGCGCGCGATTTGGCTGGTGGACAGGAACAGGAGGTAGCCGGACTCCAGCGGCCCGTCCTTCTTGCGTGGGGCCGAGAGCTTGATCTTGGCCGCCTTGAAGACTTCTCCGACCAGGTTGGGGGCGCTCTCCGCCAGGTCGGGGGCGTCCTCGGTGATCCGGGCGGCGAGCAGCTCGGCAACCCGCTTGGTGCGCACGCCGACGTCGGAGGCGTCCAGGAGGTTGTTGAAGTACAGGCGGGCGGCCCGCTTCCAGGACTGGCTGGAGACTCGCAGGCGCCGCACGCCCCCGTAGACGGCGGACTTGGGCGAGCCCGAGTCGTCCCGGTTGACGCAGGAGGGGGGAAGGCTCTGGATGACGTGGATATCGACGTAGGTGCTCATGGTCAGTTCTCCGGGGTCGGTGCGATGGTGTTGTGGTCGGTGCGGGGCGCCGCGTCGGCGTCGCCCGCCGGGGACAGGGAGTAGTACTGGCGGGCCCAGGCGAGGCGGACCTGCTTGGCCCCGTTCGGGCGCTGGAAGCGGGTGATGCTGTCGGCGAGCATGGCGTGGTCCAGGGCGATGTCCCGGGCTCTCAGCAGCGAGACGAAACCCCGCAGGTGGTGGCGCAGCTCGGCGACGGTGGTCGAGGTGACCAGGGCGTTGAAGCGCTTCTGGGCGGACGGGTTCTCCTCGTCCCATCCCACCAGCTCTCGAGCGGCCCGGCCCAGCCCGACGCCGGGCCGGAACATGGGTACGGTCCGGGACTGCTGGTGCACGGCGTAGAGGGTCATGGCAGTGTGGACGGCGATCTCCTCCCGGGTGGGGGCGTCGCCCGCATAGTCCGAGACCTCCACCCGGGTGAGCTCCCAGGTATCGGGCACCTCGCCGGGCTCTCTGGTCACGGCGCCGCGTAGCGCCGCCAGCTCCCCGCGGGCCCGGGCCTCATTGTGAAGGTAGCGGTTCTGCAGACCGCTCTCGCCGCTGAGGCGGCTGTCCACAAGGCGGCCAGTATCTCCCAGGCGGGGCCGCCGGGGCCCGGGCGGTGCGGCGCCCGCGGTGTCCGGGGGCGTGCTGGTGTCCGACGTCGTCATGCCGATGTCCTTTCTCCGTCCTCGACGGGTGCGTCCTGCGGTTCGGGTGGCGGCACCGCCTTATTGAGGGCGGCGCGGAAGTAGACCAGAGCGCGACCGATGTCCATGCGCCCCCTGCCCTCCCCGCGCCCGGCGAAGGCGGTGTCGGAGGCGGCGGAGGCGAGCGCCTCCTGCTGCCTCCAGGCCTCGGAGCGCAGCAGGGTGCGCCACTGGTCGCGGGCCACAGCGGGGTCGGCGCCGTCGAGGGAGGCCAGCCAGGTGGGGAAGCTCTCGTCAATGACCTGGTAGAAGGCGGCCCCGGCGCGGCCCCGTGCGGCCGAGGCCGTGTCCGGACTCCCGCCCCGCGCCCTGTCCAGGTTCGCGGCCAGGTTCCGCAGCGCGGAGGCGACGCCCTCCGTCTCCTCCATGGCGTCGTGGACAACCCCGACCAGCCGCCTGCTGCCCGGATCCAGCAGGCCGGCCGGCAGCGAGAGAGCGTCGTCGACGAGCTCGGTGACGACCGCCTCCTGGGCGCCATACTCAATGCCGACGGCGTGCAGGGGGATGAGGCCGGTCAGCGGCACAATGCCCTGGAGCATGAGCTCCTGGTAGAAGGAGACGACGCCGGGGGAGCGGTACCGGGGCACGTCCCCGGCTCTCTTGATCGTGACCCGCGGGCTCAGCTGGGCGACGAGCGTGGACAGGCCCCGCCAGAACGCCCGGTCCGTGGGCAGCTTGCGCGGCATGTAGACGATGGCCTTGAGCTTCCTGGTCTGCGGCTCGGAGTAGCGCCAGGCGGTCATGGGCTCGACCAGGTAGCGGTTCTGGGGCGTCGCCTTGTCCCCGTTGCCGAGGAACAGGCTGGTGACACGGGCGCCGCCGTGAAGGAGGACGCGGCGCGTCTGCCACGTGTAGCAGGAGACGGGCCCCGTGGGCTCCAGGGCAAGCGAGCCCGCTGGGGTGTCCGGCTCGCGCTCCCACGGGGGCAGGTCCGCGGCCGGGTCCACGTCGAGGCCGTCGACCTTCTCGCAGACCACGGTGTTGAGCAGCAGCGTGCGCTCCAGGCTCTCCCCACTCACGGTCACGACGCCGATCTGCCCCGTCCATCCCGGGCCGATCGGGTACCCCTTGCCTCCTTTGACCCGGGGATCGCCGACGGCGCCCGTGCGGATGCCGGAGGGGTCGAAGGCGTGGACGTGCACCAGCCACCGGGCCGCCTCCGCCCAGCTGATGGACTCCAGGCCCTGGGCGATCCGGGTGGTGAAGAAGGGATCTCCGTTGGGGACGTCCGCAATGAGGGACTCCAGGCCGGAGGTCTTCCCCGAGGCGGCGTGGATCCCCGCCACCTGGAAGAAGGGGCGCTCCGGGTCGCGCAGGTCGAAGCGGTCCCGATAGCTCTCGAGGTAGGCGACGGCATCGCGCCCGAGCCTGCCCGGGTCGTCCCAGTACTTCTCCCAGGTGTCCATGTTCTCCGGCCCGCCCATGGTGCGGTGGCAGATGGCCAGGAGCAGGCGCAGGATGGCCACGTCCTGGCTGGCGATCTCGCCGTGGATGCCGGAGATGTCCGTCGCCTCGCGGAAGACGGCCAGCAGCGAGACCTCGTCGGACGCGCCGTCGAGCCGGGTCACCCGTATCCAGGGCTCGTCCAGAAGATTGAAGCTGGGCCTCATGGGTGTCATTGGGAACGGACCTCCTTCAGTCCGGTGAATGGGGAGTACTCGAGCGTGGTGCCGGCCAGCTGCGCCCGGCCGTCCTCCAGGAGAAGGAACAGCTGCCCCTGAAGGTCGCGGTCATCCTGCCAGGCGGGTACGACACGAATCTCGAGCTCTTGGATGACCTTGTCGATGGCGCGCGCGTTGGACAGGCTCGCGGGCAGCCTCACCGCGGACATCACCATGGCTCGCACGACCTTCGGGTCCGGGACGCGGTCGGTCGGGATAATGAGCCCCGGTTCGCCAGACCGGCGCGGCAGGGTGCGCAGCTCCTCCTGGCCGCCCACCCGGCGCAGCTCCAGGAGGATTACCTCCAGGGAGTCCTCGCCGTCGCGGACCTGGGCACGCCCCTTCTCCTCATTATCCGAGGCGGTCGTGTGCAGCCAGCCGATCAGGGAGGTGCTCCTCCCCACTTGCTCCGGCTCGTTCAGGAGGAAGCCCTGAGCGGCGTCGTGCTTCTTCCGCCCCTCCTCGGCATGGGCCTCCCGGGCCCGGGCGACGGCCCCCTGCCAGCGCGGCGGCACCGGGGCGTCGGCTCCGTAGACGGCCTCAATGAGGTCGTGGACATCGTCGGGCACGGTCACGACGCCGGGGCCGCCGAGCACCCGGTCCAGGGCGGCCGCGCTCATGAGCATGTCCTGCTCCCCGTAGATCGCCTTGGCGCCGGCCTCCACGACCGGGTCGTCCGAGGCGGTGGCGGGCAGCCAGTCCACGTAGCAGGTCGGCGTGGTGAGCCGGACGGGCCGCCGCCGCTCATGGCGGTGAAGGCGCCCCATGCGCTGGAGGACCAGGTCAATGGGGGCCAGGTCGCTCACCAGCAGGTCGAAGTCGACGTCGAGGGACTGCTCCACCACCTGCGTGGCCACAACGATCGCCCGGTGCGGCCGGCTGGGGCGGGCGCGCGGCGGCCCGAAGCGGCGGAGGAGGTCGTCGTCCTTGGCCAGGCGGTCGCGGATGGTGAAGCGGGCGTGGTTGAGGCCCACGTCCTCGCCGAAGATCTCGCGCAGCATCTCGTAGGTCTCCTGGGCGCGCCGCACCGTGTTGCGGACCACGAGCGCGCACCCGCCGTCGGCGAGCGACTCCGTCAGGAGCGGGACCAGGGCGTCCCTCGTGAGCCGCCTGACGCGCACCGTGCTGCGACGACCCGACGCCGACGTCGGGACGACCTCGGTGCGCTCGCGCCCCGCGGCGACCAGGCAGGGGAAGGGGGTGCGCACGATCTCGGGAGCCGGCCGCTTGGGCACCCGCTCGCCCGCGGCCAGGCGCAGGCCGCGCCGGTAGGCGTCGACCAGGGCGGTGCAGCGCGCCTCGGACAGCGTCGCCGACAGGAGCACCACGGGCACCCCGTAGGAGGCGAGCCAGGTCAGGACCCGGTCCAGGTAGACGTTCATGTAGGTGGAGTAGGAGTGCACCTCATCGACGACGACCACCTTGCGGCTCAGCCCCAGGTGCCGCATGGCCAGGTGCGGGGAGCGCATGGCCCCGAAGAGCAGGTGGTCCACCGTGGTGACGACGAAGTCGGAGAGCATCGCCTTCTTGCGCCCGTTGAACCAGGACAGGATGACCAGGTCGGCGCGACGGCGCCTCTCGGCGCCGGCCGCCTGACCACTGCGAGCCTCCTCCTCGTCCCAGCCGATTCCGGTGGGGCGCGGGACGTCGTCGCCCTGGCCGCCCAGCGCCCCCAGGAGCCGGTCTCGGATCTCGTAGCCGCGCCGCCGCAGCGGTCGGGTCTCCTCGTTGAGCCGGGCGCGGCCGTGCAGGAGCTGGACTGCGAAGTCCGACGGCGCGCCCCCGGCGGCGTAGGCCTCCTCGACCCGCTCCAGCCAGGACAGCTCTCGGGAGAACATGGCGTCCGTCGTCGCCTGGGTGGGCAGGGCGAAGAGCACCCCGGCCCGGCCGGTCCGAGCGGCGAGCACCTCGGCGGCCATGAGGGCGGCCTCGGTCTTGCCTCCTCCCGTGGACTCCTCGACGACGAGCAGCCCCGGCAGCTCCATGGCGCGGGCCGCCGCCAGGGTGCGCGCCTGGACGTCGGTGGCGCGGGCGCCGGCGGGCAGGTCGAAGCGCCGGGCGAGCAGGGAGTCGGCATCGGCGCCGTCGTCCCGGGGCCGCCACGGCGCGGGAATCTCCAGGCGGGACAGGCCGGCGGTCGCGCGTCGGGCGTGGGCGTCGGGGGCGAGCAGGCGCGCGCCGTCGTCGTCCAGGGGAAGAAGAGGGAAGTACGTCTCCGCGGAGGCGATCCAGTCCGCCACGATGACCAGTCCCGAGAGCTCGACGAGGAAGGGCTGGGACCACCGCCGCTGCGCCCAGCCGGGCAGCAGGGGCCCTGCACCGGTGCGGGCGGTGACCAGGTCGAGGAGCTCGCGCTGGGCGGCGGCCCACGCCTCGCCGCCCAGGAGGTGCTCGTGCCCGCTGAGCTCGTTGGTGAGGGCCGCCCTCGTGGGCGGGATGCCGTGGTGGGCGCCGACGACGGATGCCAGCGCGTTGGCGGATCCGTGCCCCCAGCCGTGCTCGCCCGTCAGCCAGGGCCTCAGGATCAGGTGGCCCGCCAGGGCGTGCGGGACCTTGCGCCGCTCGAGGGGGTCGACCGGCTCGTGCGTCAGTCCCGCCTCCTTCATGCGGTCGTCCAGCTTCCCGACCTGGCAGGAGAAGGCCGGGGTGCACTTGCCGATGTCGTGGACGCCGGCGATCCAGGAGGCGAGGAGGCGGAACTCCTCTGTCGGGCTCAGGCCTGAGGCGGAGCCGGACATCTCGCGCTCAACGAGGTCCCGGGTGGTGGGCGCCAGCCAGCCCCCGGCGAGGTGCTCGGCGAGAGCGGCGGCGTCGAGCAGGTGGAGCCAGAGCGGGAGCCAGCGGTCGCTCTCCGGGTCGTAGCCGAATTTGGCCCATACGGACCGCGCGCGTGCTGAGAGCGCCACAGGGGGATCCTCTCTGGGAGTTTCCTTGGGATGGGGACCGGGCAAGATTATTACTCGGGTCACATCCGCGTACGTACTGTGACTGAATCGTTACGTGGAGGTGCGGACGCGGACCGATCTCGATGCGGAGTACGACCGATCTCGGCGAGAGGGGAGGCGGGGCGGGCGGAGGCGGAGGGGCGCGGAGAGACGGGGCGGTCAGCTGGACTGGAGAACGGCCTTGAGCGGGGCGTAGTGCTCCTTGACCGCCGCGCGGTAGGCGTCGCGGTCGCCCGCGCGGGCGGCCTCGAGCATGGCGCGGTGCGCACTGGCGGTGCGCATGATGTCCTCGGGGTGCGGCGCGTCCAGCAGCGGTACCGTCAGCGTGTGAACAGCCCAGAACGCGTCCGTGAGGTGGCCGAAGAGGTGGTTGGGCAGGGCGTCCAGGAGCATGGAGTGGAAACGGTGGTCCTGCTCGGTGAAGGTCTTGCCCGCGGCGGCGAGCCTCTCCATCTCCCCGACGACGGCGTCGATCGCGGGGTCCCTGCGCCCCTTCCAGACCCTGATCACCTGCTCGGCGAGGGAGTCGTCCAGGGTGGCGCGCACCTCGACGACCTCGCGCAGGGCCTGGTAGTCGTCCCCGGGCTTGAGCAGGCCGCGGAAGACGAGCGACTCCACCATGGGGCGCATCGATATCTGGCCGACGAACATCCCGTGCCCGTGGCGCACCTCGACGATGTCGAGCGCCACCAGCGTGCGGACGGCCTCGCGGACGGACGAGCGGGACATGCCCAGATCGGTGCACAGCTGTGACTCGGTGGGCAGCGGGTCCCCGGGGTGGAGGTGGGACTGAAGGATGTAGTCCTTGATGGCGTTGATCGCAGTCGAGGCCTGCGTCGTTGCAGTCCCGTTCATGGAGGCGTAGGCGCCTCGCTTCGTTTTCATGGCAGTCATTGTGGCCAGAATTCCATCGTTGTGCTCGCTTGTCCTGTGTCCGGACCCTGGGCCGGGCCCCCGCCCGGAGGGCGTCACGACACGAAAGAGTAAACGATGTGGTCAGATGTCCTCCGAACTGCTACAGTCAGCCTACCAACGTCAGACAACAGACGTCAGACTTCAGGAGAACATCGATGGCGATCTCAACTCCGCGCGCTTCCCGCCGCGACTTCATCCGCCTCACGTCCACCATGGGGATGGCTGCGGGCTTCGCCGCAGCCCTGGCCGCGTGCGGCGGCTCGTCCGGCGGCTCGGGCTCAGGCTCCGGGAGCGTCAACCCCGACGGCACCATCACGGCGGGCATCTCCTACGAGCTGGGGACGAGCGGCTACGACCCGATGACCACGACGGCCGGTCTGACCGTCGCCGCCAACTGGCACACCATGGAGGGGCTGACCGAGCTCGACGCGGTCAGCCGCGAGGCCTACGCCGCCCTCGGCAAGGACCTGCCCGCAAAGGTCGATGACACGACCTATGAGGTTACCCTGCGCGAGGGCGCCAAGTTCTCCGACGGCAGCGACGTGACCGTCGACGACGTCGTCTTCTCCTTCGAGCGCGTTCTCGACCCGGCGAACAACTCGCTCTACAGCCAGTTCCTCACCTTCCTGGACTCGGTGAAGGCCAAGGACGACGCCACGGTCACCATCAAGACCAAGCACCCCTACTCCCTGGTCGCGGAGCGGCTCAGCACCGTCAAGATCGTTCCCAGGGCGGCGGTCGAGGCCGACCCTAAGGCCTTCGACATGAACCCGATCGGCTCCGGGCCGTACAAGATGACCGACAACAGCGCCGCGTCCCAGACCGTCGTCTTCGAGCGCAACGACAACTACAACGGCTCCCACCCCGCGCTCGCCAAGAAGATGACGTGGCAGGTCCTCGCCGACGACACCACGCGCACCAATGCGATCACCTCCGGCACCGTTCAGGCCATCGACACCGTGCCGGCGACGAACCTCGGCGCGATGACGGAGCCGATCACGGTCTCCGCGGACAAGGGGTTCAGCCTCGTGTTCGTCATGTTCAACCACCAGGGCGCCTTCGCCGACGTCAAGGCGCGCCAGGCCATCATGTACGCCCTGGACTACGAGAAGATCTGCTCCACGGGCATGGGCACGCTGGCCACCGCGGCCACGTGCTTCGTGCAGGAGGACCACCCCGCCTACAGGCAGGCCTCGACGGTCTACACCTACGACGCCGCCAAGGCCAAGTCGCTGCTGGCGGAGGCCGGCATCACCTCCATCGAGGCCATTGCCACGGACCACGGCTTCTTCTCCGGGGCTCGTCCGATCATCAAGGAGAACCTCGAGGCGCTCGGCGTGTCCGCGACCTTCACCGAGAAGAAGTCCAAGGAGCTGTACGACTACATCAAGGCCGGGGACAAGTGGGACATCGCCATCGCGCCCGGCGACCCCTCGGTCTTCGGCAACGACGCGGACCTCCTCATGCGGTGGTGGTACAGCGCCGACCTGTGGGCCAACGACCGTATGCACTGGAAGGGCGCAGAGGCCTACACCAAGCTGCAGACGATCCTCGACGCCGCCGTCCAGGTCGAGGGCGAGGCGCAGATCTCCAAGTGGCAGGAGGCGTTCGACCTCATCTCGGAGAACGTGCCGCTCTACCCGATCTTCCACCGCACGACGCCGACGGCCTACAACAGCCAGACCCTCGTGTCGTTCCGCAGCGTCAACTACCCCGGCCTGTCCTTCGTGGACGTCGGCTCAACGCAGGCCTGACCGGTCGTCCCCATCCCTTCAACCGTCTTCCTCACCCGGCCGCGCGCCTCAGGGACGCCGCGGCCGGGCGCAAGGACAAAGGAGCACTACAGTGTCCAACCTCCTCCGCCTGATCGGACGGCGCCTGCTCGCGCTACCGATCATGGTGCTGGGCGTGACGCTGCTCGTCTTCGTCGTCATGTCGTTCTCCACCGCGGACCCCGCGGTCCTCGCACTCGGAGAATCGGCCACGCCGGAGGCCCTCGAGCAGTATCGCGAGGCCCACCACCTCAATGACCCGCTGCTCACGCGGTTCTGGGACTATCTCGTCGGCCTGGCCCACGGCGACCTCGGTACGTCCTTCACCGGCGTGAGGATCTCCGACATGGTGTCGACCGCCTTCCCGATCACCCTCCAGCTGACATTCATCGGAATCCTCGTAGCAGTCGTGGCCGCCACCGTCCTGGGTGTCGTCGCCGCCCTCTACCGGGACAGGATGCCGGACCAGGTCATCCGCGTCATCTCCGTCCTGTGCCTGGCCACCCCCTCGTTCTGGCTGGCGCTCCTGCTCATCCAGTGGTTCGGCGACATCCCCGGTGCGACGGGCGCCTTCCCCTCGCTGGTGACCAGGTGGGTTCCCTTCAGCGACGACCCGGCGGCCTACGCGCGTCAGATCTTCCTGCCTGCTCTTGCCATCGCCGTGCCGAACACCGGGACGCTGACCCGTGTGGTGCGCACGGCCATGGTCGAGGAGCTCGACCGCGACTACGTGCGCACGGCCATCGGCGCCGGCATCCCCAAGCGGGTCGTCGTGGCCCGCAACGTGCTGCGCAACGCCCTCATCACTCCGCTGACCGTGCTCGGCCTGCGCCTGGGCTACGCCATGGGCGGGGCGGTCGTCATCGAGATGATCTTCAACATCCAGGGCATGGGGCAGCTCATCTTCCAGGGCGTCACCCGAAACGACGTCAATATCGTCCAGGGCGTGTCCATCACCGTGGCGCTGGCATTCATCATTATCAACATCGTCGTTGACATGCTCTATGTGCTGGTCAACCCGAGGATCAGGAGCGTCTGATGCTGCACAGCCGCACACTCGACAAGGTCTCCGGGCCCGGAATGCGCTTCCAGGGCTGGAGGAACCTGCCCATCGGCAGCAAGATCGCCGTCGTCGTCCTGCTCGTGATTGTCGCCATGGCGGTCTTCGCCCCGATCGTGGCTCCCTACGACCCCGGCGCCACCGGCCTGGCGACCGCGGAGACGACCGTCCACGTGCAGGGCGGCCCGGACATCGTCACCTACGACCCCGCCGTGCGCCCCTCGCTGGACCACCTCTTCGGGACCGACAAGCCCAGCCGCGACATCTTCTCCCGCGCCGTCTACGGCGCCCGGGTCTCACTCGTCGTCGGCCTGAGCGCCACGGGCATCGCCCTGGCCCTGGCCTCCGTCCTCGGAGCCATCGCCGCCACCAGCCGCAAGTGGATCGGCGAGCTCGTCATGCGCGTTCTCGACGTCCTGATGTCCTTCCCCGGCATCGCCCTGGCCGCCGTCCTGGTCCTGGCCATGTCCTCCCGCCTGCCGATCGTGCCCGTCATCATCCTGGCGACCGCCGTCGTCTACACCCCGCAGCTCACGCGCGTGGTCCGTGCGAACATCCTGGCCCAGTTCGGTGAGGACTACGTCGCCGCCTCCAAGGTCATGGGCGCGCGCGTGCCCTGGATCCTGGCCAAGCACGTGGTGCGCAACTGCATCGCCCCGATCATGGTCTACGCCACGGTGCTCGTGGCCGACGCGATCGTCTTCGAGGCCTCGCTGTCCTTCATCGGCGCCGGCATCACGTCGGTCAACACCCCCACCTGGGGCAACATGCTCTCCGAGGGCAAGGAGCTCCTGCTGTCGGGCCACTGGTGGCCGACCTTCTTCCCCGGCCTGATGATCCTCATCACCACCCTGTGCC
>ERZ773063.869-NODE-869-length-18751-cov-4.232724_pt1 | contig 18751 bp, 10 predicted proteins | sample MGYA00580625_ERZ773063 | MGnify/ENA primary metagenome ERZ773063 (study PRJEB29015, sample SAMEA2738022) | human oral metagenome | biome: human oral; feature: human-associated habitat; material: dental | place: China | collected 2042 ... | reverse complement strand
AATTCGAGGAGCAACGGTTCTTTGACATCGTTCTCCGAGCGCTCCTTTACATGGCTGCGCCCAGTCCCGAGGACACGCGCCCCTGCCAGGGTCTTTTGCGCCTGATCTTCGACCTCCTTTTCCTTTGCCTGCGTCGATTTCTCCGGATTGTATTTCAGCGGATAGTATCCGCCTCGCAGCGTTATTTCCTTCCCGTCTGACGTTTCGATGCGGAACGCAGATGCGGGGACCTTTCCGAGATGTGAGCCGTTGAGTTTTTCTTCGACTTCCGCCGTTTCTTTCCAGAATGTATCCACGAAATCCCAGATCTGCTGCACGGCTTTCCAGTCGCGCTCCGTCATGTACTTTGCGAATACTCCCTGCACGTCGAGCCGCTGACCGATACCGTCGATGACGCGCTTTCGGTTGGTCTCCGTGCCCCAGTTGAGCGCGAGACAGAGGATGTTCTCCTTGCTGAGCTTATCGCCGCCGACGTCGATGTTGCGGTCTTTCCACTCCATACGCTCCTTTTTGGAGTAGGCGGAGAGGATGCGCTCGAGCTCTTTTTGACTTTTCCCGAGGAGTTCCGCTTCCCGCATCTGCGCCCGCTCGTATGTTCCGTAGAGGTATCTATGCGCCTCTTCGCCGAGCAGACGGATGAGGATTTCCGGCTTCATGAGCGGCATCGCGCCCTTTTGCCCGAGGATGGCCAGCTGCTCTCCGATTCCGGGGATCTTCGCGAGCCAATCGCTGTACCCGAGCCCGCCGGTATCCGGCGAGACCGGATGCTGCACGACGCCTTCGGGCGTCAGGCTTGTTGTCGACGCGAGGATTTCCCGGACGATATCGTCAAAGTCCTTTCCGCCGACACTGAGCATGCGGTTCTTGTCGCGCCCAATGGTATAGAGAGCCTTGAGCATGTTAACGGCCTGCGAAAACTCACCGAGCTTCATCTTCCGATAGCTGCTGCCCTCTTTCGAGAGCATTTCGAGGATCTCTGTCGGTGCATCTGCGTCCATGTCGAGGTTGTTCTTGTAGCTATCAAAGAGCGCACCGAGTTCGACATATCCCTCCGGCTTTTCGACATCACTCCCTTTAAGCCCGAGGAGGTACGCGATATGATGCAGCCAATAGCGCTCCGCAGCGGCAAGTCGTACTGTCCGCGCGCCAAGTTTACGCTGCACGTCGGCTTTCATCTGATTCAGTTTTTCTTCGTTCTTTGTCGCTTCGTAGGCACATGCGGCCGCGAGCGCCTGCTGTTCCTTCTCCGCATAGGCGATATCCCAGCGCTCCTGTGAGAGCGCCTTATCCACCGCCCGAGCATGCTGCTTTTCCTTGCGGCGGAAATAGGCAGGATTGCAGGATTCACTGATTGGCAGGTCGGCGAGCACCATGCGGGCCTGCTCGCGGATGAACTTATCGTTCTCCCAGACCTGCTGATCAAAGTTCTTGCGCCGCCATGTCTCCTTATTCTCCTTCCGGAGGGATTCCCGCACCTTTTTATAGTTCTGATTCCAGAATGCCTGCAGCTTCTTCTGCATTTCCTTTTTGCTGGTCGCACGCGTCATCTCTTCGAGGCGCTTATATTCCTCCGGGGTCCACTTCCCGCTGCTGCGCAAGTTCTGCACGGCCGCCATGATTTTCTTCATTGCTTCGCCGCCCTGCTCTGCGTGCAGGTCTGTATTCTCCGGCACATCATTCAGCGCATCTTCGACGCCCTTTACCGCATCCTGGATGCGGTCGTCGAGACGGCGCATCAGCCGCTCTTTGGCACGCATGCCCGCCGCTTCGAGTGCAACGCGCCGATGATATGCTTTCGGGGTCTGCATCGCTTTCGCGATATTTTCATCCGTCAATCGCGCCTGCAGGATCTCTTTGTCGAGCCCGCGCGCATATTCGGTCATGTATTCCGTGAGTTCTGTTTCAAGGGATTTCCGTTTTGCACGGGCTTCTTTGTAGGCTTCCATCGAAGGGAACCAGTTGCCGATGATTGCCGCTGCTTCTTTCCCGCCATTTTTCAGTGCCATTTCTGCGAGGTAGACCGGATCACTTTCGAGCTCTTCCCGTTTGCGGATACGCTCCGCTTCGACCTTCTCGTTGTATTCCTCCCGCGCTTCTTTCTTCAGATCTTTCATGACCTCTGCGCGCAGGCGGTCTTCTGCATCTTCGCGAGATTCTTTGAGCCATTTCTGATAGGTCTCTGCAATGCTCTTACCGAGAAGGTTTTCGAGTGTTTCCTTTCCGCCGAGGCGTTCGATTGGGCGATAGCGCTCATCCAGCTCCGCTGCCTTGATTTCCTCCTCCGAGGCAATCATGCGGGACATGACGGCCTCAACCTCTGCCGAGGGCTTTCCGCCGATGTTCTCCACAAATTTATAGAGCTTTCGCAGGAACTGTTTGAACTTCCGGAATACACCGCGCAGGGCTTTCGACGGAGCTTTTCCGTCGTGCAGATAGATTTCAAATCCGCGGGCGAACCGCTCCTGCCGCCATCTCTCCTTTGCACTCTTGATCGCGACTGCATCGCCGGACTTTTCCGCAGCTATTATGTCTTGCTCGTACTTCCAGAACTCGTCTTTCCAGTCCGTATCCTTGTATTCCTCCACCGCGCCCGGCTTCCACTCCGCCCACTCGTTGACGGTCGCCTGATCCTTCGCGGACGTTTCGTCCATTTCTGCGAGCTCGTCGAGGTCCATCAGGAACATATGCCCCATCTCATGCAGCATGGTCGATTCATTCGCACCCTCAAAGAGCGTAATGATACGCTTGCCGTTCTCCTGCGATATTTCACCGTAGACCTCTCTCTGCATCTCCTGATTGTACTTTTCGATAATGGAGATCGCCTTGTCGTCGAAGATAACATAGCAGCGGCCGTCACGGCGCCCGTCGTAGGTGATGCCCTTGATTCCAGCCTCGTTGAGAAGAAGAGAGGCATCTTTATGCGGATTCTCACTGCCCTTCTGTTTCAACGTGCGCCCAAGATAATTTACAAGTGTTTTTCCCGTGTATTCAGACACAGCACCGTCAGTCAGCGAAACATCTTGCCCGACCATCTCGCGAAGTATCTTTCGAATCCCTTCCTGTACCTTTGGCGGCTGTTCCCTCATCGTCTTCTGCTCGTCAAGGAGAACGTCATCGTCTGGAATTTCGACATGAAAAAGACTTGATTTTTTCTTTTCCAAATTCCATGTATCTGCTTCTTCTTGCAAAATTCTCAGAGCTTCGCGTATGAGGTCCTTGTTTCTTTCACGCACATCAGTATCTTTTATACGCTCCATTCTTTCAAGATATTCCTCAGTCTCTCTGATTGCTTGCTTTACATTGGCATTGCTGTCCTCAAACGCAGAAAGCGCAATTTCTATTGAAGAACCTTCTTTCAGCGGTTTGCCACTATTCCTCTCTACGCGATAACCGTCAGGGTGCATGGCATACGTTTTATCGCCGGCGTGGATAATTGCTTGTTGAACCTCCCCTAATACATCTTTATACCACTCCGACACCTCCCGATTCTGCGCAAAATACAGTCCCCAACCGTGCGTCTGTGCACCCTCACCCGTGCCAATTGCACCGAGGTCAAAGCCGTCGAAGTCATGCGGCGTGCCGTGCCATGCCGACTGGTTGAATTTTTCTCCGTTGACAATTCCGATTCGCTCCTGTATCATAAAAAGTGAAAGAGGTTGAGCGACCGAAGGAGTCAGGCTGTCGGCGGCATCTGCCGTCCGGCTGGGGTGACCTGTAAGCATGGACGCGGCGTTGCCTCTTTTTTCTGTGTCCGCATACATAAGGTCTTTGCTCGTGCCGTTCTTCGCAATCCAGTTATCAATACCGTTTTCATTGTCAAAGAACGCCGTCTTTAGGAAAATCCGTCCCATAGGAAGAAGTTCATAAGATACGCCCGCAACTCCGCGCGGCGTTTTTATTTTGCAAAGAACAGTCTCCCCGCCATAATCTCCTTTGCCCGTCTTATCCTGATGAACACGCAGAAATTTTTCCATGTTTTCTTGAATGATAGAAAAGTCCTCATCCGTCATTTCGGGATGATGATGGTGCATGTGAATCATATCATCCTGCGCGACATCCACAAAGGCGCCGCTCGGTGCGGTGATCCGCAGGAACGTCTTCTTACGGCTTCCACTCCCCGCCTCGGGAGTGCGCATTTGTCGGCTGAACTCAGACAAACTCGTCGCGTCGCTTTTCTTCATCGCCGCTTGCGTAAACCCGCTCTCTTCCCCGCCGTATCGCAGGTCAAACCATGTGCGGTAGTAGTCCATCGCCGTGAATGGCTTTCCGAGTGCCGCGCGTACCTTGCGGGCGATGATGTCCGCATGACGGGCAAAGAGGGCTGCACCTACAGATGCAGCACGAGCGATTTTCTTGTTCTTCGTCTCTGCGAGTTTGTCGCGTATCATCTGATAGACGTTTTTCGCGTCTGCGCTTAGTCCCTTGACCGCCTCACGCTCATTGTCGTTCAGATTGTTTTCCTTGCTTTCTTCTGCCTCGGATGGTATAGTTGAGGTAGAAGAAGGCGCATGGATGGACGGAGTTTCCGAGGGCCCATTAAGGGATTCTGGTTCCGTAGATACGGATGCGCCTTCATTTTTATTGCCATTTTCCAGTGACGGCAAGGTGTGATTGTAGTATTGAATTGCACCGTTGTTTCGCTTAACAAGCGTAATCTCAACGGGCGTTATTTGCCCATTGAATTCCGCCGATGTATGGAGGTAATAGAAATATTCACCGAGATGATTCTCTTTCGACGATTTCTTCCCGGATATTTCCGTCGCGTCGCGAATGAGCTCAGGAAGGTGTTTTACTAGCAACAGTTTTTCTTCCTTGGCACTGCTGTTCTTTAATTCACGTTTTCCAGAGCCGGTAAATTCAACAAGACCGACATCATCAATGTTGATTTCTCCAAGAAGCGCATTCTCAACACTCGTTCCCTGCAAATACTCTTTGTAGTATTGGAGCGCTTTCTTGCGTAACTCCTTGAGGTCTTTATACGAACCAAACTCATTACCAGTAACTACAACACCGCCGCCCTTATCGGCGGCTTTTTTATTGCCCTGTTTTTGGGCAGACTTCCCCCTGACTGTCTGAGAGGCGTTTTGAGCGTGTTCACCGTGCTGTGCAAGGATTCTATCGTCTACGGCGTTTTGCGCGCTCTGTGCGCTGTCCTGCGCGGTCTGACGGGCGTTCACGCCTCCATACTGCGCCGCACGTGCTTCCTGCTCTGCACGCTTTTCCTCCCATGCGCTGATCCTATCGTTTGCTGCCTTGATTGCTTTGCCGCGTCCCATGGCAAGGTTGTCCCGCAAGATCGGGGAATCGGGGATCCCATTCGCCAACATGAAGCGCCCGAGTGCACGCCCGAGCTTGCGGCGTTCTTCGAGGTTATCAGGAAGCCTTGTTGGGACGTTCGGACGCACGCCGACGACGGGAACGGGGGCTTTCATAGGTTCTGCCGCCGCATTCGCACGTTCTCTAAGTGCATGGTAGAACTGAGAAACACGCGGCATGCGTGCTATCTTTGCAATCTGCGCCACGGTGCCCCAATCTCCACGACTACGCGCCGCAGCATATTCGGGGATCTCGAGAAGCGGTGCTTCCTCTTGGCGGACTTGCTCCGGCATCCCGCGCATCTCGTCCTGTGCGATGTTCGTCTGTGACGTCTGTTGTCTCTGCGCCACGCCCTGTTCCATCTCCGTCGGAATCGTCTCGAGCGGCGCAGGAGTGACGTTCACCTGCGGTGCCGGCATTCCTTCTTGCGCAGGAGCGTTTATCACACCATTCTGCACGTTTTGTACCGGTACACCTTGAGCCGTTTCTGCGTTCTGCATGACGTTTTGAGGTTGATTCGGTACGCCCTGCATTGCGTTCACAGACTGATTGCCCGCATTCTGCATGACGTTCTCAGGTTGAATGACTGCCTCCGACTGCTGCATTCCCTGATTGGGAACAATCTGTGCAACGCTGCCTTCCACCTGCGTAGGGGAAGCCTGTGCGTTTTGCTGTGCTCCCTGCACAGGAACGTTCTGCTGAACGGTGTTACCGACCTGCGCAGGGATGCCCTGCACATTTTGTTGTGCCGCAGCCGCCTGAAGTGTCTGTTTCGCCGCCTCAATCTGCTGCTGGTTCTCGATCGCCGCCCACGTTTTCTGCGCCCGCTGGTCTTTGCCGAGCTGCTGAATGGTCTGAACAACGCGCTGCGGGTCTTTCTCGAAGATTCCCTTCACGTCCTTGCGGTCGATGAGGTCTTGCCATTCGTTGACGTGTTCGGCTTCCAGTGCCGCGTCCGTACCGTCGCCGACGGGCGTGTCACGTATCATCTGAGCCGCATCAAGGATCGCCGCATGCTGCGCAGGGCTGAGGCTGTCCGTGTCGATGAGTTTTTGGATTGCCTCCTGCGTTTCCTTGATGTTCGTTTCGTCTGCGATGAGTCCTGTGAAGTCCGGCATGACAGGTGCGGCAACGGTGCGTGCTCCCGCGCCACCAAACTGCGCGCCGGTCTTGATGATCTTCGTTGGCACCCATGCGCCCATTGCATTGTAGTCCTCGCCCTGAACGACCTTGTTCTGTTCGGTGGAGTTGCCGATGTAGCCGCCCTTGCCGTCATAGAGGACAACATGCCTCTGCGGGTCGCTCTCATCCCCGTAGACGATCACATCCCCCTCTTCCAGTTGGTTGGGGTCAAACGGAATGACGCGATCTCCTGCGTGCTCAACAAGGCGGTCGACATTGACAACGCCGCTTTCAAGCTCCTGCGCAAGGAACGGACAGGACTGCGCCCCGATCTTTGTCACGGCTTCGACGCATCCATTTTCACCGTTGTCCATGGTTACGCCGAGGAACGGTGCTGCATCATCCAAGAGGCTGCGCATACGTCGCGGGACATCGACATCATAACCTTCCAGCCCGCCCATGACCTTATTCACGTAGTCCTGTGTCTCTTTAAAGGGTGGGATTCCACCATGCTCATTGACGGCATTCGGACCCGCATTATACGCCGCGACCGCCTTTTCAACATCGCCGTCAAAGGTATCCAGCATTTCACGCAGATACTTTGCCCCGCCGTCGATATTGCCCGCGAGGTCATGGGGATCGACACCAAGCCCCGCCGCTGTGTCGGGCATAAGCTGCATCATACCGATTGCACCCGCCTCAGACTTTGCGCCCTGATTGTAGCCGGATTCCGTCTGGGCGATGGCGTGAAGGAGATTGACGGGGACGCCGTACTTCTCCGCCGCCTGTGCGATGAGGGAGTCGACATTCTCGTCGCCCGAGGTTTTCACAGGTGCCGACGATTGCAGTTCGGACTGCGTCGTTTCCGCCTTACCCCTGAGCCAGTTCTTTGTTACGTTGCGAGCACCACCTGCCACAACCATCGGAAGTGTTCCAATAAAGGCGGCGTCAAAAGCCTTGCGCTCCTCGTCCGTCGGATTCATGAAGGTGCCAACGGGGTTACCAAGTGCCTGTTCCACCGCCTGTGTCTGAACGAACTCCTGTCCCGCCTCGTTGAGTGCTTCAAACCCGCCAAGCGCAGCATTCGCCGCGATGTTACGGAGAACTCCACTGCCCTCTGTAAACTTACGCACGCCTTTCCCGCCGAGGAAGCCCCCGAACAGCCCCTGTAACACAACGTCATAGGGAAGCTCGTACAACATGGCGCTGCCGATGCGATCGGCAATCTGCGCATCCGTATAGCCCTGTCGGCGCAGTTCTTCCGCCACTTCGCCCGCATTCGACGCCGCGTCAACAACGCCCGTCGGTGCCCAGCGTGCAAAATCACGAAGGAACTCTGCCCCTGCGCCGCCCGGTTTGAACAGCTGCGCAACTTTCTTAGCTCCAAAGCGAGACAGTCCGCCCCCGATCAAGCCCGCAGCAGTTCCCGCGCCAATCTCCGGCATAACCGCACTCATCAGCATAAATGGAATCATGCTGCCCGTCATGTTTGACACTTCTGCGGTAAGTCCACGTGGGTCAAGCCAGTAGGAAGGACTGGTGAGACGGTCGAGGATCCCCATGTCGCTATATGTATTCAATACGCCGGAGCGCCGCGTGTTCTCTGCCGCAAGTTGATTGAGGTCAATTCCACGGTCAACAAGGAATTTACCAATCAGTCCGGCGGGACGGCTGGCACGTCCCTCTTCGTACTGTGCCTTGAGCATCGTCCCAGCCGTATCCATCGCGCCGCCGACCATGGACTCCATACCGCCCCAGAGATTATCCCACGCGCTGCCAAGCAGCCCGCGCGGTTCTTCGCCGATATGTCGCCCTGCGTCAAGTTGTTCCGGCGTACGCCTCACATAGTTGTAGGTTCGATTTCGTTCAAAGCCCTCACGGCTGAATTGTGCCATGCTTGTTCTCCTTTTTTACCTAACGGTACATCCACGCACCTGAATCTTCATATCCAACAGGACGATAAGCTCCACTTGCTTCCGGCAACGTGTTTTGCACATGCGCCTTTTCTCCTTCGTCTTGTCCGGAGAGCCACTGGTAAATATCGTTCAGTGTCGTATAGTCCGGATTATCGGTATCACTGAGATAATCGTCGCTAAAGTTGCTCCAAATCCTACGAGCCTCCTCTTTTTCCCCAAAACGAGCAGCATACATCAGCTGAACAAGGTTACTCCTGTCACGCAAATACGTTGCGTCATCCGAGCTGATCGTGCCGTCAGCAATCCCTTTCTCGACGCTTTCGTTAAACGCGTCAGCAACCGCACCCATATCTTCACGTGATACTTCGCCTTCTTTGTTCCAAAGCTCATACGCATCGTTGAACTGATTGCCGTACATGGAATCTATCTTCTTCTCGGCGGCGGTTCTCTTTTCGCCGTCCTGTCCCGCGCCTTGTCCCTTGCCCGACAGGGAGGCACTAGCAAGCCTATAGCCCCCGTTGGTACGCGCCACATCAAGACGGTTCTGCCAGTTCCCCTGTGCCGTATTCCACAGACGGTTTTCCTGCGCGTTGAACCGCTCCACCTCCGAGCCGAGTTTGTCATAGTCAAATTGCAGCCCCGCCGCGTCCTTCGGCGAGAGCGTCACCGGAAGCGCCTGTGCACCGCCTTTGACATGTCCCTTGGTGTCATGCGTCATCGCAACCTTTGTTCCGCCGAGGTCGATGGTGTCAAGGCGCAGATCGGGATTCGTCGCGTTGATCAGCCCCGTAAGATCCGAGAGCTTCGTGTTCGGATCTGCCGCAGCCGCCGCGATCAGGTACGCCATCTGCGGTGAGGAGGATGCTGCCGCCGCCTGTGCGAGGGCATTCTTCTTCATCTGCTCCTGCTGCTGTTGTTTCTGCTCTGCCATCACGATCTTCGCGATGTTCGACGGAACGCCGCTATCTTTGAGGTACTGCCGAATCGCACGGTCGTCCATCTTTGCCGCACGCTGTCTTGCGTAGTCCCGTGCGATCTCTTCGACTTCCTCTGCGTAGGTCTTTTCCTTTGGAAGATACCCGATATCCTGAAGATATTTATACGCATCAGCCCCCGTAATAGCCCGACCATGGGAATTGTTTTGGTCGGGCAGGGTAGGGTTTGCCGTGCCTGTCATCCCAAACCCCGCATTCGGATCAAAGTCCGTGAGGCTTGTCCCCTGCGGCGTATAGCTCCCGAGCCGTGCGGCGGGCGGCGTCATAGGTTCTGCGCCTGTGACGGGCTGCGGGGCGGCAACAGGCGTGACACCGACGCGTTGCGCTCCCTGGGCAATCTGATCGCCGAGAATGTCCCGCGCCGTCTGTCCCGCCCACGCATTCCGCGCTGCCATCTGTTCCTGCATCTGTGGGTACTGCTGATAGAGTTTCGGCGCAATCCCCCTTGTCACCGCATCCTTGAGTTCAGCGAGATTCATCCCCGCGCCGACCTCTGAGAGATCCATTCCTGTGCTCTTACCAAGACCGCGCAGAAAATCCGCGTTTGCGTGTGCTTTCGCCTGTATCTCACGGAATTTCTGCACATCGAGCGAATCCTCCGCATAGCCATTGTTGAGGAGATACTGCGCATCGTTGTCCGCCTGCATCCAGTCGCGCTTTTGCTGTAAAAGCATCGTCTGCGGATTCTGTCCGATTAGTCCGCCACCAAAGCGCGCCTCTGCCTGCCTCATCGCCTTTTTGCGGTCTGCCTCCGTCGGGTCTGTTAGCTCTGCGAGTTTACCCCGCGCCTTTTCGACGCCACGGTCAAAATAGTTCTGCGCCATTGCCATTGTGCCCGCATGCCCGAACATATAACCAAGTTGTTCCCAGTCCATAAAATCAACTCCTTCAAACGATTTTCTTGAAATAGTGTGTAATATTGTGTATAATTTTAGCAAAGGAGGGACATCGATGAAGATTGCCGAACTCATCAAGATCCTCAAAAAGAATGGCTGCTACAAGGAGCGCAGTGGAGGAAGTCATGACATCTGGTACAGCCCTGTCACGAACAAGCTATTCCAAGTCCCACGCCACACCAGTCAAGAGGCAGGAACAGGTCTCACAAACGCCATTCTGAAACAAGCAGGACTGAAATAAATCACAGAAAGGACGACCCCCTATGAAATACGTTTACCCCGCTCTGTTTCAACCCGAGGAAGGTGGCTTCTTCATCTCGTTTCCCGACATCGACGGCTGTTTTACACAAGCACCTTCCATTCCCGAGGGGCTTGATATGGCAGCGGACGCACTGAATCTTATGCTCTGGCATATGGAGGAAAAGAATATGGACATCCCTGCGTCCTCTCCCATATCAGAAATCAAGGGGGACGGCGACAGTTTTGTAACACTCATCAGCGCCGACACGCTTGCCTATCGCCGCCAAAACGACACCAAAGCGGTACGCAAAAACCTCTCCCTCCCCCGTTGGCTGGACACGCTTGCAACAGAGCACAACTTAAACTTCTCGAACATCCTGCAAAACGCCCTCATGAAAGAACTCGGTGTAACAAAGGCATAACACAAAAGCACTGTGCGGAATTGTCACAGTGCTTTTCTTGTGTCCTTATTCCTGCCATGTCGCACGGTCGCCGCCCTTTGCTAAGAATCCATCTGCAAAATAGGTGTTCGTGCCGCTGACCTCGATGTCATGCACGGGTCTCTCGCCGCTGTAGGAGAGCCCGTAGACCGCGCCGACGCCGTAGAGCACATCGCCCATACGCATCTCACCGAGCGTCTTGTATGTGCCGTCCTCCATGAGAAGCGGCTGCGAGAGGGTTGCCGAGGTGTGTGCAAGCCGGCACTGGATGTTATACACATCCGCATAGTGTCGATTCATCACATGGACGACCTCTGCTTCCTTCTCCGCACCGTCCGCATACGACATGACCTTCTCGCCGACCTCGATATGCTCGATGCTCTTTTCCGTACCGTCTGCCATCTTGACCTTTGTTCCCGGCGGGAAGCAGAAGAGTCCCGCGCCGAGTGCCTGACCCGCGCCGCCGAGTGCACCGCCGAGGAGTCCGCCAAAGAATCCGCCGAATCCACCGCCGCCCGACTGCGTAGTTGTCTGTGTGCTCGTCCCCTTGCCCGCGATCCCTGCAAGAGCCTGTGTGTTCGCGCCGTTCAGTCCCATCGACGCATTCCACGCACGGAACGCCGGATTTTGCGCCGCCTCCTGTGCGGCAGCGGCAAGAGCGATGCGCGATCCTGCCATATTTGCAAGATTCCCGTACAGTCCGCTGTTCTGGCTGTTATTCCCCTGTGTATTGGCAAGCTGCTGTTGCGCAAGGTTCGCTTGCTGACCAAGCGTATTCATGCCCTGCGTGTACTGCGTGTTGTAGACGTTGCCGAGATTGCCCGCAAGTGTGTTGGTATTCATGAGCTGTTGCTGCGCCATATTTGCCATCGCGTTTGCCGCTTGCCCTGCGTTCGCATTCTGCTGCTGCGTGAGCCCTGCGACCTGATTGATGTTCGACTGATATTGTCGTGCGACCTCATCGGCTGCATTGCGCTGAATATCATTCATCGCACCCGTTGTCACGGATGAGTTCAGGATGCCACGGTTGCCGAGATTCGAAAGGGACTTGCCCATCGTGTTTTGAATCGCAGAACGAATACTGTTCTCCATATTCGTTTGATACTGCTGAGGAAGCTGTCCATTTGCGAGAGCCGCGAGTGTTCCATTTGCCGCAGCTGCCGACTGTCCAATAACGCCGCTTGCGGCGCCAAGCGCACCGTTCGCCTGCGTCGTTCCACCCTGATAAAGACCCGTGAGGCTGCCAAGGCGCCCATTGTTTTGCTGCGCGAGTTGCCCTATCTGTCCTGCGACATTGCCGAGCGTTCCGTTTGCTGCCGCTGTTGCCGCATTGTTCGAGCCGATCAGACCGCTCATCCCTTTTGTTGCGTTTGCCGCCTGTTGCTGCGCCTGCTTGTTGAGCGAGTTGAAATCCACCTGCACAGCCCCAAGCGAATCCTGCAAGAGAGAGCGCCCGAGATCGTTCAGATAGTACGCGTTCGGCGCAACCTTCTTTGCGTAGTCCGCGCTCGCCTGTGCAAGCTGCTTTTCCCCTTCGGACGGTGTGTAGGAGTTCGTGACCGTCGTGCTGCTCCCGCCCTTATAGCGCACCAAACGAGCGTATCTGCGCTCCACATAGGCGTTCTTATCTTCCTGCCAACACCCCGATTCCCCCTCGTAGGGGTGCCCTTGATAATTCAATGTCGTCACTTCCTTTAGATTTCCCATGTGATGAGATAAGCAAGCTCTCCTGTCTTGTCATACGTGAATGCGGGTGATACCTGCCCCCACTTCCCCGTCTCTCGATGGGCGCAGAAATACCGTTTCGTCCCGTCCGGCAAATGCTCCACTCGATCTATGCGATAGCCGAAAAGACGGATGTAGGCAAGAATCTCCCGCCGTATACAGAGCGTCCCGCCCTCACGAATCCCGAGTTTGCGTACGGCATCCTCCACTTTCTCCTTGAAAAAGCGGGCGTCGCCCGCGAGCTGCCCGAGGATCACCATGTCGCCGAGGAGGCGAATCTCACAGAATCCTTTGTCGGGAACAAAAAAGAACGCGAAGCCCTCCGTCGGTTGGAATGGGTCGTTCGGGTTCTTCTTGTTGTAAAAGCCTATCCACTCATAAAGCGTCAAAGATCAGCCACCTCCAAGATAAGGTGCTTGATCTGAAACGGCATCGCTGCGTGCACGGTCGTCTGAATCCGCGGCGAGGAATGATTGCAGCGCACCTTTCGGCGTGCATTGGACGGCATATTGATTTTCATGTTGTCAATCTCCACGCGCACATCCCCCGCCTGTGTCGCTGCCATCGATGAATCCACAGCGCGCACGAGAATCTTCTCCGTGCTGATGAGGTCTTTCGGGCGCAGGCGAAATTCAATCGGCGTGTCTCCGTCCTTGAGGTTTTCCTCGTCCATTTCATAGAGGTGCTTGCCCGAGGAAATAACAAGTCTATCCATCGTTTCATTGACCGCCGTGATCGGAATGGGAAACTTCAGCGTTGTTGCCGCACGCACCGCGTAGTTGTAAGCGATGAGTGCACGGTTTTTTTCCTTCGGTTGGATGAGGAGGAGCTTGCGCCTTCTCAGATGAAAAAGAGCAGGTTCATAAAGCCCGCTCGTTACAAGGATATTCCATTTTTCTCCAAGGTCTCCCTGCGCAATATTTCCGTAGTCCATCGTCGTGGACATCGTTTTCATGCCCTGCCGACTCACGAACACCACATCGTTGCCGACCGCCTCCGCAGCATTCCGCCCGATGGCATCCGTCTGTGTCGCGATGCGGTAGACGACCCATGAGGGGACTTCCTTGTCGCCCGTGAGTTGATAGATCATCCCGTTGTTCTTGAGGATGAGAAGGTCGGTCGCAAGAGGGACAACCGCGATAATATCCGCGCTGTCCCCGTAGCCAATATCCAGCCATGCACCTGTAGAGGCATCGTTGTCATCCGTATTCCACTGCTCCCCATCGCCAACGCCCGAGAGAAGAATGCGGTCGGTGCCCGTCCGTGCGGCGCATAGGCGTGCGCCACGGTCAAAGACAATATCGCAGACAGGTGCATTCGGACCGGTCTGCACACTGTTCTCCTCCGCAAAGTTGTAGGATTGCAGCTTGTCCCCCGAGGCGATCCAGATGCGGTTTTGGAACTTTGCACAGATCGGGCGTTTGTCGCCCGTGAGTTTCCCCACCTTGACGGGCGCAACATGGAGGGTCGGTACTTGATAGATGCTCCGATCCCGCAGAAACACGAGAAAAGTGTTGCTGTCAATGTCGTAATACGTCCCCATGATGTCCTCGGGGAATGTCACGAGAGGTTTTGATAGCCCTCCACGCGCCGTGAGAGACCGCTGATACCCGAGAAAATAGAAGTTCTGACACTCCTGCATCTCGTTCTGTGCGATGAGATCGCCCTCACTCATGACATTGATACCGCCCGAGAAGTCGTTAAACACGTACTGCGTCGCGTTATGCTTCATCGTCCGCCGCATGAGATCACCTTCCTCAGCTCGTCGGCAGGGTCACACTCACGACGTTCAGATCGGCGAATCCATTTGCCGCCCGTGCGAAGATCGCCCCCTTGAATGGGTACGGCTTCATCGGGCAGAGGATAAAGCCCGAGCCGTTCACCTTCTCCGTAGAGATTTCAACTGCACGTTCTGGCGCGTAGAGCGTCCCCTGCTTCTCAGTGATTGATGTCCATTCATCCTTCAGCTTGTACTGCATCGTTATCTCCTTTCCTCTTATGTGGGAGCGTTCTTCACATACGCGCCGTAGAGCGTGCAATCCTCCATCGCAATGAAGCGGTCGCCGTAGTTCTTCCAATGCTCCTGCGCCTTGTATGTCGGAATCATCGCACGCGGAACGACAAAGCGACATTCGGCGGGCAGATCGGCGAGAACATCCTTGAGAAGTTTGAACTTGAATGTTGTGTCGTCGATGATGAGATACCGCAGATTACGGCAGCTCTTGAACATGCCATCTACGGGGATAACCTCACCCCATCCGACCGTCATTTTCCGCGTGTCAAAATTCCGCAAGCGGATAGACGCCGGGTTTGCTCCATCGAACATCCATTGCATTTCAGTGATTTTTTCTGTATTCATGGAGACATCCATGAATTGTGCACCATACGTCGAGGAAAAGAGCCGTGAAACATTCGTCACATTCGGTGTAGAGACATGGAAAACAAGCCCTTTCTTGCCGTCAATCTCGCAATTCTCGGTATATGCCCCCTCAAACATCCCCGACATATTCTCCACAGAGGCGTAGTCAAACGCCGTGAAGATCGTCTGTTTGCACGGTGTACCGCGATAATCCGTTGCCATGACAGCCGGATTGTATCCGGCACCCGCAATCACGACATCGCCGATGTTATTGAAGCGCGAGAACATCCCCTCCATGTGCGTACACTTGCCCGTCTTTCGCATCTTCTCGCCGATGATTAGCTCCGCGCGGGCATAGGCGAACATCTTTGCCGTTGTTTCTACGTTCGACGCATCAAGCGTTGTGAGGTCGAGTTTCAACGGAGCAAACGGCACGTTCTCATTCCCACATCCTTGGAACATCCCGCCCATCGCCGTCGCCTTTGCTGTGTCCCACGTGGTAAAATCCAATCCGCGCAGCCTTCGGCATCCTGCGAACATCTCAGCAAAATCCGTACATTTAATGACATTCCACTTAGACACGTCAAGGGATTCCAGTTTCCAGCAGTTCCGGAACATCCCGCGCATATCCGTCGCATTCCCTGTCTGCCACCCTGAAACATCAAGCTTCTTGAGTTCGTGACAGTCGCTGAACATATCGACAAAATCCTCAACGTTCTTCGCCTGAAATCCTGTTACATCCAGCGCAGAGAGTTTCGTGCATTTTGAAAACATCCCGTGCACGTCTTTAACGGGGCACTCCTGCGATATTTTGAAGTTGAGTACTGCCGTGAGGGACATACACTCATGGAACAGCATGCTCATGTTCGTGACATTCCTGCCCGTTCCGAACTTAGAGAAATCCACAAGTTCCAGACTCACCGCACGATTGAACAGTCCGCTCCAATCCGTACAGCGTCGGAGCGCATCAGCCGTGATGGATGCGAGAAATTCGAGCTGACTCACAATCTCCTCACGCTCATGTTCCCCCATTCCACGCGACTCTACCTTCCACTCAACAGGATCAAGTGAAATAAGCGTATACGTCTTTTTCTCGTCCGTACGGAAGCACTTCATACCAAGCACGAGATTCTCCGTCGGGAACGCTTCCCCCGCATGCGTCGAACGAATGGTGTTGAAGTTGTCGTTGACCAGCGTGCGCATTTCCTGCACGGTATTCGATGCGAGAACATCTCTGTAGTCCTGCATGGGTTCACCTCCCTTACTACACCATAAAACTTAGTCCTGCTTCATAACAATTTCGCCGTTGATAAGCTGAATCTGTGTAATGTCAAGCATCTCAGAACACTCTTGTACGGTCTCGTCGCGTGTTGCAAGATCGTCCATATTCGGCTTTCCATCACAGCTTGCAATGCAGTTTCCGTCTCTATCAAAAATGTAGTACATTTACTTCACTCCTACGACAAAATAGTTTGCTACTCCATGATTTATAATTTTACGCCGTTTACCAGGACGCTCAGTACAACATCTTACAACACGTCCGTTTGTGCAACATACGAAATCGGTCATATAACTATTCTCCCAAGAAAGGCTAACAAGCTTCATCGAAACTATCCATTTGCATTGTGCTTCTGTATACCCATTGGGGAGAGGTATTGTTCCCCCATCCAAAATTTCACCAGAAATGGTAACAACCCTTGAACTTTCATCTTTGATCTGTTCAATAGTCTTCCCACCGACGGTTCCCGCATTGTTTGAATAACCAGCACGATCAGCATATCCCGCAGCATCCGCACGCTCCACGCTTTTTGCTCGTTGCGCCCCGTCTGCCCATCCCGCACTCTCTGCACGTTTGGCATTATTCGTCCATCCTGCACTGTCCGCATACTTTGCCTTATTGGAGTTATCTGCCTGTCCTGCATTATCCGCGTAGCCAGCACTGTCCGCACGTTTGGCATTATTCGTCCATCCTGCTGTATTAGCTCGACTAACAGTAAAGTTAGACGGATTATAGACGTACATATTCTCGCCGTCGTTGCCGCCCCATACGGCGTTGGGTTGTCCATTTTTAGCCGGACCGCTCCAATGAAAGCGCATATTTCTATAATCATTCTCGACGCGCACGGCTCTATTGGAATATTCTGCGCCATCTGTTTTTCTCGCTGTTTCTGCGCGATCAGCGTTCTTTGCGTTATCTGCCCTCTTTGCACTATCCGCCCATCCTGCACTATCCGCTCTCCTTGCCGTGTCTGAACGTCCCGCTGTGCCTGCAGAGTTCGCCGTATTGGCATGGTTGACGTTGAAGTTTGACGGATTCCAGACATAGGAATCGTTCGGACTGTTTCCGCCCCAGAGCCATGACGGCTGTCCGCCCTGCCCATTCCAATGAAAGCGCATGTCTGCGGCGTCGTTACCGACACGATCAGAGACATTCGCGACTACCGATCGGCCGCCAATGTTGATTCCCCACGTCCCGCTTGCACCTGCGCCATTCTTCGTGGCGTATGTTGCCGCGATGTTCGCCCCGTTGCCGTCTGCGCCCGCTCGATCTGCTGTAAAGGCACGAGAGGCAAGTGACGCCGTCCCCTCCACATGCGGGACAGCAAGTGTGCCTGTGGCAGGGTTATATACAAAGTTGTTCGCATATTCGCGCTGTGTCTCGTTGTTCGCCCCAGAAAACCAGACATGACGTGGGGCATTCTGTGAGGAGATTGCTCCTTTCACGCTTGCGGCAATGGTCGCCGAAGCTGCATTCCCATTGCACACATCTGCCTCCACACGCGTGACCTGAAGGGCAATATCTGCCGTCCCGTCAAAGCCAACGGTCACCGACTGGACTTTCCCTGTAAGGCTGATGTTTCGCGCGTTTTTGAGTCTGCCAGAGGCGTCCTCATCCCAGCGCACGGGGTCAATCTGGCGTAACGTGTAAGTCTTTTGCTCGCCCGTGTGGTAGAACTTCATGCCGACATAGAGATTCGACGTAGGGAAGGCGTCCCCCGCGAAATTGCTTGCAACGGAAATAAAGTTCTCATTGATTTTCTCACGGATGCTTTTGACATTATCCTGCCCACGAAACATTCTGAATTTCTGCATCTGCGATCCTCCTTTAGTATCCAACTGCTGTCCACGAGATTGTCCCCGCTGCCGCAGAGCCATCCCGTTTACGCAAAACGCAAGTGAAGGACTCCGTGCCAATCGTCGTGATCTCAGGCAGGACGATGCCATCTGCCGTGTTTCCGCTTAGGAGTGTTACGGTGACCTCAGGCTTGGTATAGTAGTGCTTGTTGTACGCGACAACGGTCTCTTTTGCCGCTAGGCGTGCCGTGCCACGGTCAACGGTGTCGTCGATATCCACATTCATGACAACATCGTAAATCTCTGGGATTGCGCCAAAGCTGCCTACTGTTATGAAGATGCGCACAAGTGCCTTTTCGTATTCGTAATCACCGACATGGAACGGACGGAATGTCTCATATCCGACGGGGCGCATGACACGACGCTTGAATTCGTCGAGTGTCATACCATTGCCAACCACGACACCGGACAAAGACCCGTCACAGGCGCGAAGAACACCGTCATAGATGGAGATACGCTCCGTAAATTCGGAGCGTGGCGCAGGAATGATTTCTCCTCGTATTCCAAAACGTTCGATGTGTGTCTGTTCAATACGCACGCCATACGTCACGCACAGCGGTATTCTCTCCACAAAGGTGCGCTGCGCCCTGAACTCTCGGCTATGCTT
>ERZ773063.867-NODE-867-length-18779-cov-13.717689_pt1 | contig 18779 bp, 15 predicted proteins | sample MGYA00580625_ERZ773063 | MGnify/ENA primary metagenome ERZ773063 (study PRJEB29015, sample SAMEA2738022) | human oral metagenome | biome: human oral; feature: human-associated habitat; material: dental | place: China | collected 2042 ... | reverse complement strand
GTCTGTACACGCAACCTATTGAAACCGCCGTGTACCGAACGGTACGCACGGTGGTGTGAGAGGACGGCGGCTAATCACCGCCTCCTACTCGATTGTCTTTACCATCGCTTTGTCTTGCGCCAGAACGAGGGGCGCAGGAGGATCAGGAGTGTAAATATTTCCAGCCGTCCGAGCAGCATGGAGAGGCAGAGAATTGCCTTTACAAAATCCGAGAGCGGCGCATAGGTGGAGGTCGCGCTCACAATGCCAAATGCAGGGCCGATGTTGCCAATCGTCGTGATGGCGACGGTGACTGCATCGAACGGCAACAGCCCGTCCATCGTGAGGAAGAATGCCGTCACGAAGATGATGGTGAGATAGAGGAAGAAGAATGTCCCGACGCGCAGGAGCATTGCGCTGTCCACATGTGCGCCGCTGAGCGAGATGTCGACGACGCGGTTTGGATTCAGCTTTTGGAGAATGACGGCACGCGCGTTTCGGACGAGGAGGATGATGCGTGCGACCTTGATGCCGCTCGCGGTCGAGCCGGCGCAGCCGCCAATGAGCATGAGCAGGAGCAGCAGCAGTTTCGAGAACGTCGGCCACGTCTCAAAGTCCGCTGAGACAAAGCCCGTTGTCGAGAGAGAGGTTATTTGAAAGATGGCAAAGCGCACTGCCGCTGCAAAATCCATCTCCATCTCGATGATGAGATTCAATGCGATGAGCAGCATAGAGAAGAGAATTAGACTGAGATAGGTGCGGAACTCCGTATTGCGCAGGATGACGGACGGCCCCTTGACCCACGTGCGATAGTAGAGTGAGAAGCTTCCACCCGCGAGAAACATGAAGAGCGCCGTCCACAGCTCGAACGAGAGACTGTGAAAGTGCATCGTGCTGTCATCGTAGGTCGAAAAGCCGCACGTCCCGATGGTCGACATCGCGTGTGCAATGGCGATGCTGAAGTCCACACCGCAAAGCATGAAGATGAGGGTTGTAATTGCTGTAAATACAAGGTAAATCTTGAAGAGTGCCATTGTCATATCGCGTAGGCGCGGCATGACGCGATCCGTTGTCGGTCCCACGCCCTCGGCGTTATACATATAGATTGTGCTCGCGCCCGATTGGGGCAGGAGCGCGATAAAGATGACGATAATGCCGAGTCCTCCGATCCATGCCGTCATCATACGCCAGAAGAGGATGCTGTAGGGGAGTGTCCCGAGTGCGTCAAAGACGGTTGCCCCCGTCCCCGTAAAGCCCGAGATGCTTTCAAACAGCGCGTCGAGAAAGCCGAGATAATTGCCGAGCAGATAGGGGAGCATCCCGAGAAATGTTCCTGTGAACCATCCAAACGCTGTGATGGCAATGCCCTCGCGTGCCGTCAGTTCCTCGGCACGCTTTCCGTAACGGCGAAAGCCAACACCCACAAATGCGCTGACGAGGACGGAGAGCATGAATGCCTCGCGGCTCGGCTCCTTTCCTGCAATCGCAATGACGAGCGGAATCACGAGCGCGCCCGTCATGGCAAACGAAAGGCGTGAGAGAATGTAGTTGACTGTGTAGATATTCATAGCGTTCTACCACTTATGCGCTGTATCCTCGAAGAATGTGCCGAGGAGGAGGAAGAAGGCGAAAATCTCGATGCGGCCGAGGATCATCAGCAGGGAACAGACGAGCTTTGTCCAGAGAGGCAGTGCGGTGACTGTATTGAGATGCGCGAGCGCTGCGACGCCGCCCGTTGTCGTGAGACACGAGACCGTCAGCGTGATCGTCTCGATGGGACTCAGCCCCGCGCAGGCGATGAGGAGACTGCTGATCGAAAAGACGGCGGCAAAGATGAACGCGAGCACGAGAATGCGTCCCGCAGAGTGCAGGGGCACAACTTCGCCGCCCTGCCGCACGGCGAGCACCATGCGCGGGTGCAGGGTGCGCAGCAGCTCCGTCCATGCGAGCGAGGTGAGTACGAGGACACGCGATATGCGAAAGCCGCCCGCTGCCGACCCCATGCAGCCACCGATGATGGCGAGCAGGATGAGGAGCAGGGATGCGCTCGTATGAAACGGTGCTGCGTCCTCTAACATGAGCCCGTTTGTCGAGAGAAAGGAGATTGCATAAAAAAAACTGAAGCCGAGAGCCTCTGCAATCGGTCGTGTGCCGTGCAGCAGAGAGGGGATGGCGAGCAGTACGCCCGCAGCGAGGAAGAGCAGAAAAAAGGCGCGCAACTCCATATGCCGCGTGAGGACGGCGCCCGATCTGCGGCGCAGCATTTGCCAGAGCGTGAGCAGGGGCAGCGCTGAGAGCAGCGAGACGAGTCCCGCACCGAGCATGAGGGCGGGCGTTGGCGGGAGACCGATCATCATCGGGCCTGCGCCCGAGGCAATCGTAAAGAGTGCGAGGAGCAGCGCCGTGAAGATGTCGTCGCCCGCCAAGAGATAGATGCCGACCGAAATGGCGGTGATGGCACAGTAGAGCAGCGTCATCTCGTGCATGGGGCGCGTCATGCGGTTCCAGAGCGGACTGAAAAGGCGTTCCTGCCGCACGTTGAAATCCACGCCGAAGCAGCCGCTGACGACGGGGAGCACCGTCACGAGAATCACGATGAAGAGCAGCCCGCCGAACCAGCTCATCAGCGCGCGCCAGAGGATGAGGGTGGGCGGGAGTGTGTTGCCGAGTGTCGTTATGCCCGTTGTCGTGAGCGCGGAGATGCACTCGAAGAACGTATCCGCGGGTGAGAGATGCAGCCCCGCCAGATGAAACGGCAGCATGCCGAGCACGGCGAGCAGGAACCAGACGGTGAGAAGGAAAAACGTGCCCTCCTCGACCGAGAGCTGGCGCATGTGGCTGCGTCCCATATTGCCGAACACCACGCCGAGGATGCCGCTCAGAACACCAAGGGCAAGAAACGACCCTGACAGAGAATCTCCCGTCATGAAGCCATAGCCGAATGGGATAAGATAGAGCGGTGCAAAGACGTACGCCGTACGCCCCATGAGCACCCAGAACAAGTCAAAACGCATCAGTCGTCTCCAAAATAGGCAAGAGCCTTTTTTGCGAAGCTTTTGAGGACGAAGAGAATGACACGGTCGCCCGGCAGCAGCTCGGTCATGCCGTTCGGGATCGCCGCCTCTTCGTTACGCACATAGGCACAGACCAGACATTCGCGCGGGAGATTTGCGTTCATCAGCTTCTTTCCGACAACCGGTGCGCCGCTGCTGACAATCACCTCGAGCGCTTCCGCACGTGCGCCCTCAAGCAGGGTCACGCGCGTCACGTCACCGCCGCGCGCGTAGGCAAGCACCTCGCTCGCCGAGAGCAGGCGTGCCGAGAGTGCGATGTTGACGCCGACCTTCTCCATGAGGTCGATGTATTCGTTGCGGTCAACGCGTACGACCGTCTTAATCTTATTGTTGGAAAGATGCCGTGCGAGGAGGGCAAGCATCAGGTTCAGCTTGTCGTCCTCCGTGAGACAGACAATGACATCCGCCTCGGCGACACCCTCTTCCGTTAGGAGGTCGATGTCCGTGCCGTCGCCGCAGATCGCAAGACCTGTCGCCAGCTTTTCCGCAAGCATCTCACAGCGTTCGCGATTTCGGTCGATTACCTTCACTTGTACGCCTTGCCGCTCAAGCATGAGTGCCAGCGCACGCCCCGTACGTCCGGCACCGATGATGGCGGCACGCGTTAGTTTATGTGTGTCACTCGGCACGAGGCTGTGGCTGAACTCCTCAATGCGTTCGGGCAGACCGATGAAGTAGGCGTTGTCCCCCGGGAGAAACATATCGTCACCGTGAGGGATGATCATGCGATGGTCGCGGAAGATGAGCCCCGCGAGTACGCCGTGGGGGAGCTTCAGCTCCTTGAGCGGCTTGCGCGCGATGGCGGAGCGGCGGCGAATGCGCGTCTCAAAAAGACGCACCTTGCCATGTGCGAAGTCCTCCACATTGAGCGCGGCAGGGGTCATGAGAATACGATTGATTTCGTTCGCCGTGATGAGCTCGGGATTCAGTACGAGGTCGATGTCGAAGTTTTCCTTGAGATAGCCTCCTGCATCCACTGTAAAACTCATGTCGCGGATGCGGGCGATCGTATGCTTGACCCCATGTTTTTTCGCGAGTACACAGGCGACAATGTTCACCTCATCGCTCTCTGTCACGGCGATGAGGATGTCCGCGCTCTTGATGTCGGGGTCGTTCATCGTGAGCGGGCTGGTGATATTCGCCTCGATCGTCAGCGCGTCGAGGGTCGTCTTTGCCGCCTCGAGCTGGCTCTCCTCACCGTCCACCACCACGACATCCATACCCTCATCCGAGAGCAGCGCGGCAATGCTGTAGCCCAGCCGCCCCGCCCCCGCTATTACGATCCGCACAATGAGTCCCTCCTGTGTATACTGAATAAAGGAATCACTGATAAAATGAAATCCGTCAGATTTGTGTAGATTTTTTGTCCTGTCAAGGAGACAAACCGGACGCATAGCCGCCCGCTATGTGGAGGATTCTAGGGCACAGAGAGGGCGAAAAAGATGCGCCAAGATGATGGCGTTGAATTTATCAGTGAGTCCTTAAATATAAAGCAGTATATCATAGATTCGTGGTAAGTGAAACTCATATCGAACAGAGGAGGTGGATTGAAATTCTTAGGTGTATATAGTACTATTGCAATAAGACACAATTCGCCGAGGTGATACGATGGATGACTTTACAAATAAGATCGCTCTTTTCAATAGTACATTTGCAAAATTGAGCGCGTTTGAGAAGCATGATTGGGAAGAGAATTTTTTGGTGGAATTCACCCATGATTCTACTGCGATTGAAGGGAATACGCTGACGCTCATTGAGACGAAGATGATTCTGACGGATCGCATCGTTCCTGCCGAGACATCGCTGAAAGAGCTGGATGAGGTGCGCGATCATGCGTCCGCATGGCAATTCGTGAAAGAGAATGTCCATAAAGGAGTGCCTTTGTCCGAGAATCTCATTAAGGATATTCACGAGCGCGTTGTTCCGGTAGCCGGAATCGGCGGCATCTATCGGAGTATTCCTGTCTATATCAGGGGTGCACAGCATATTCCACCCCATCTGCATAAGGTTTGGGATGCGATGAAAAATTTTATCTATCGCATGGAACATGATAAATTTTCAGATGCAATCGAAAAGGCTGCTTGGATTCATGCAGAGTTTGTAAAGATACATCCGTTTCAAGACGGAAATGGGCGTACAGCGCGATTGATTATGAACGATTTCCTGTTGGCGCACGGATTCCCGCCAACTTCCATCAAACGTAAAAACAGACAGGAATATTTCGCAGCTTTGGAGGATTATGCTCTTCATGATGTGATTGATCCATTTACAGGGCTGCTGCGTGCAAATATGGAGCGAGAGATTGATGAATTCCTTTCGATGTATTCCGTGCATATCGATTTGTATGGAGTACAGGAGGAAAATCCGGAACTCGCAGAACTTGCAGAGGCTTACATGAAACGATGAGACGCTGATATGTGATGGAGGCGATCACTTGCTTTGTTTTTCGGGAGTGTCCGTGGACTATGGAGCGGGGGAGGATGCCGTTCACGCGCTTGCGGACATCTCGCTCTGTATCGAGCGGGGAACGGTGCTTGCGCTCATCGGCGCATCGGGCTGCGGCAAGTCGACGCTGCTGCGCGTAGGGGCAGGGCTGATTCGTCCGACGGCGGGCACGGTGACAAGTGAGGGCACCCCCATCGATCCGCGTACCCTGCGGATCGGTTTTTTGCCGCAGAACTACGGTCTGCTCGCGTGGAAGACCGTCCGCGAGAACATCCTGCTCGGCGTAGAGATCAAGGGCGAATGGAACACGCAGCGGATGAACGCATTCGATGAGATTGTCGCAGATCTTGGGCTAACAGAGCTGCTCACGCGCTATCCGCATGAACTCTCGGGCGGGCAGCAGCAGCGCGTGGGGCTCGCACGTGTCTTCCTGCTCGCGCCCGATCTCCTGCTGATGGATGAGCCGTTCTCCGCGCTCGATACGATCACGCGTGAGTCCATGCAGGAGGTCTTTCTCTCGCTCTGGAAGAAGTACGCCGTCACCACCATGCTCGTGACGCATTATGTGGAGGAGGCACTGACACTTGCGTGCCGCATTGCCGTCATGACGGGCGCGCCGGGACGCGTCGCAGAGATCATCGACAATCCGTTTGCGGGCGACCTTGCCCATCGCTCCTCACCGGAGTTTTTTGCAATGGGACAGCGCTTGCGTGCAAAAATTGCAGGGGGAGGTGTCTGATGGGCAAGATTTCACTGCGGATGTTTGCGTTCGGTATCGGGTTCTGCTTCGTACTTTGGGCGGGTGTGGCGCAGATCCTGCAAATGCCCGTGATCCCTTCGCCCGTACAGGTGCTCCTGCGCCTCGTGCAGAAATTTCCTGACACGATCGCCGTTCATGCAGGCTACAGTCTCATGCGCATTGTGTTAGGCCTATTTGCTGCCGTTGCCGTGGGCTATCCGATCGGTGTTCTGATGGGATACTTCCCGCGCGTGAACCGCCTGCTCGCGCCCATTCTCTACTTGACCTATCCCGTGCCGAAGATCGCACTGCTGCCCGTGGTTATGCTGCTCTTTGGCGTAGGGGAGCAGAGCAAGCTGCTGCTCGTCTTTCTCATCATCGTCTTTCAGGTCGTCGTTGCCGTGCGCGATGCCGTGGCGGCGATCCCGGTCGAGACCTATGCACCGCTGCGTGTCCTCGGTGCATCGTTCGTGCAGATCGTGCGTCACATCATCGTGCCCGCCTCGCTGCCGAAGTTCATCACGGCTGTGCGCGTGGCGATGGCGACGGCGATTTCCGTCCTCTTTTTCACGGAGACGTTCGGTACGCAGTACGGCATCGGATACTACATCATGGACGCATGGCTGCGCGTGAACTACCTCGATATGTACGCGGGCATCGTCGTTCTCAGCGCGATGGGGCTGCTGCTCTTCATCCTGCTCGACTGGACAGAGCGGCGGCTGTGTGCATGGAATCGAACATAAGGTGCTTGATTTCCTTTGCGATCACACTGAAAGAAAAATACGAAAGTACTTTTCTCCTTCCGACAAATGTCCTATTATGTAAAATAAGGGAAATTCTATATGATGAGTTCGGGAGGGCTCTGTTGTATGAAAGATACTGTAGTCGCTACAAGGAAATCGATCAACTGGTCGAAAACAAATATTTTGACGCGCTGACGCTTCGCTCCGGCGACGTATTCGAGCGGGTGAGTGACAAGCTGATCAAGTATCGCAAGAGACGTAGGCGGACTTTACGGGCTTCAAGGGAACAGGTGACGAGCTGCGGCGGTATGGCAGCGACTTTGACGGATTGGCAGAGAATATGGGGGGTGCCTCGGGGGATATCGCAGGCGTGATCAACGAGGTTGCCGACAGTGCCACGACGGGGGCGGAGAATACCATATCCGTGGCAGATTTCCTCAACGCTAATATGAAAGCACTGCAATCGGTCGTCGATGAGCAGGTCAAGAATAACGACGCGCTGAATTACGCCGTCAACAGCATTCACGAAGGCTTCGGTAAGGTGCGGACATCCAGTACGAACCTTAATCACAGCATGGAAAAATTCACTGCCGTGAAGGAAGAGGTCGAGTCCCTTAGAGAGGCGACGGAGAAGATCATGGCGATCACGGGGCCGGTAACGGATATCGCAGGGCAAACAAACCTGCTCGCCCTCAATGCTGCGATTGAAGCAGCCGGAGCAGGTGAGCAGGGACGCGGGTTCAGCGTCGTCGCCGAGGAAGTCCGAAAGCTTGCCGAGCAGTCGCAGGGACACGCTGAGGTCATCACGAGCGATGTCATGGCGGTCACGCGTATCATCAACGAGGTCGTCGGTTCGGTCAACGAGGAATATGAGGTCTTGGAGCGTGAGAGCAATCAGCTCGTTCACGTTGTCGAGGGAAACAATCAGTACATCGACAACATTCGCGGTGTGTCGGGAAGTATTTCGGGCATCATCGAGCAGCTCAAAAATGAGATGACGAACATGGAAGATGTTCTCAGCAAGGTCGAGCATATCGCCTCTATGGCAGAGCAAAACTCCGCCTCAACCGAGGAAGTCAACGCCGCCATGCACACGCATAACCTAAAACTGCAGGGCATGATGGAAAAATCAAGCAGTTCAAGGAAGTTCCCACGGCGTTCTCGGCGGATATCAATCACTATAAGACCTGATCCCGTTCTATGAAAAATGGGCTGTTGCATGAAGACAAAAAGCCTTCGTGCAACAGCCTTTTCACTGCCTTTTTCCATATACTGCAGACGGCGATGCCGCCTGCAGTGTCGTCACGGGCGGCGCCCCATACGGCGCACCTCTTTCGTGCGCTGCAATGGGCGGTACATACGTCCGATGAAAGACCAGATCGGACAGCCAGCGCTGAAAGGACGGATTGTCCTCGAACTGCTTGAACAGCTCCATATTGTCCGCCATCAAGTCAAAGATCGACTGCCGTAGCGCACGGTCACTCTCAAGACGTGCACTCTGCACGTCAGAGTTGCGTATCGCGTTCTGATAGGTCTCATCGCGTGCGACCCGTTCGGGAATGGCGGCGATCTGCCGCTGCACATTCTCGGGATCGTTCCACGGGATATTGCCGAACATATCGTTGAAGTCCGCGACGATCCGCGAGAGAAGATCCATCTCCGGCTCCCTCATGCCGCCCTCCTTTCCCATCGGGACAGGCGGGATCTCCGTATCCTCGTCTGCAAGCCGTATGGCGATCATCGCCTGCGCTTCGTTGCGGTAGCTGCGCAGATCAATCGCATCGAGAATCCCCACCGTGCGGTCATCGTCCTGCGGAGAGGGGAGTTTCGGGAGGAGGAGCGTTAAGAAAATCGAGAGCCGTTCCCATGCCGCATTCCCATAGGGGAGAATCGCGCCGAGGAAGCCGTATGTGCGTACGAATGTCTTTGCTGCGCCCTTGAATCGAATCTGTGCCTCTGTCTCCAACGCTCTGTATAGGGCTGCACACGCATCGAGCGGCGGATCGAGACGGTCACGCTCCGCACCGTCCAAAAAGAGATCGACCACACGCGTGACATTCTCTGCGGCGTAGACCTCATAGCTATCCATGCGTGCAACGAGGTCATAGAGCTTGTTCGGGTCGGTCTCGCCCGAAAGAATCGTCGTACGGTAGAACGTGGAGAATGCCTCTGCGATCGTCTCCGTGCAATTGGCGAAGTCGAGCACAAAGGTATCGTGTTTGTGCGGTGCGGCACGGTTGAGTCGTGAGAGCGTCTGTACCGCCGTAATGCCGCTGAGTGGCTTGTCCACATACATCGTGTGGAGCAGCGGCTCGTCAAATCCCGTCTGAAACATATCCGCAACGATGAGAATGCGGTATGGGTCACGTCTCAGCTCCTGTGGAATCTGTGCATCGGGGAATCCGTTCAGTGCGGAGGAGGTCAGTGCCTCCTCTCCCGTGCCATGCTCGCCCGAGAACGCGACAATCGCCTTGTACGGGCTGTTGCGCTCGGTGAGTATACGGCACACAGCGCGATAGTATTCGATGCAGCGGGGGATCCCTGCAGTCACAATCATCGCACGGGCATTCCCGTCGATCTTTCTATGGGCGATTACCTGCTCGTGGAAATGTGCGACCATCATTGCGGCTTTCTGCGCGATCGTATATGAATCACTCTCGACAAACGCGCGCAGCTTCTTCTGTGCGCGTTTCTTGTCAAACATCGGATCGTCCGCTGCCGTCTTCATGATGCGGTAGAACGTGTCAATCGGCGTGTAGTGTGCCAGCACATCGAGGATAAATCCCTCCTCGATTGCCTGCTTCATCGTGTAGACGTGGAACGCTCGTGATTTCGCCGTCCCGTCCGCAGCGAGAACGGGGTTGCCGCTCATATCCGTCATCCGCGTGCCGAACATCTCAAGCGTCTTGTTCTTCGGCGTCGCAGTAAAGGCGAAATAACTCGCGCACGGGAGCAGTCGCCGGCTCTCCATGAGCGCGTTGATCTTGTCCTCGTTGTCCATCTCCTCCATAGAGATGCCGGAGAGTGCGCGATTCATCTGCGCGGCATTGCGCCCGCTCTGCCCCGAATGTGCCTCGTCAATGATGATCGCAAAGCGGCGATTTCTGTGCTCCTGCCCGATCTCCGCCACGATGTATGGGAACTTCTCGATCGTCGTCACGATAATGCGTCTGCCCGCACGAATCGCCTCGCGCAGATCTCTCGAGTGCTCTGCCCAAACGACCGTATTGCGCACCTGCATGAATTGGCGGATCGTATTACGGATCTGTTTGTCCAGGATGCGGCGATCCGTCACCACGAGCACGGAATCAATCATCGGACGTCCGTCCTGCTCCAACCCGATGAGCTGATGCGCGAGCCATGTGATCGAGTTCGACTTGCCGTTGCCCGCACTGTGCTGGATGAGATAGCGTCTGCCGACCCCATGCGCCCGTACATCGGCGAGCAGTCGCTCCACTGCGTCCAGCTGGTGATAGCGCGGGAAGATCTGCCGCACGGACTTCTTCTGCGTCTCTGCATCCGTCTCTGCGATGACCTGTGCGTAGTTCTCGATGATGCGCGTGAGCATCGGCTTCGCGAGAATCTCCCGCCAGAGATAGTCCGTCATCAGCCCGTTTGGATTCGGTGGATTGCCCGCACCGTCCCGATATCCCTTGTTGAAGGGGAGGAAAAAGCTGTCCTTCCTTGCGAGCTTTGTGCAGAACTGAATGGTTGTATCATCCACGGCGAAATGCACCATGCAGCGCTTGAAGGAAAAGAGCGCATCGCGCGGATCGCGGTCGCGGCGGTACTGCTCAACTGCGTGAAGCGTGCTCTGCTTCGTCAGGCTGTTCTTCAGCTCCATCGTGAGGACGGGCAGCCCGTTGATGAAGATGCAGAGATCGAGTGCGCGTGCACTGTCTGCGGCGTAGCGGAGCTGGCGCGTAACGCTGAAGATATTCTGTGCATGGAGTTCCTGCTGACGCGTGTTATGTGCCGTTGGCGTGAGGTAAAAGAGAATCAGATCGGCAGGATAGATATGTACGCCCCTGCGGAGTACATCGACAATGCCGCGCCTAGCGAGCTCACCATCGAGACGGCTTAGGAACAGCCGTCGCTTCACATCAGAGGAGTGAACGCCGAGCTTTGCCATCTCGCGTGGCTGTGTTGCATCGAGAAAGCGAAAGAGCCGCACCTCGTCAAGCGCAAACTCCTGCGTATAGTCTGCGTTCGTGCCCTGCTCATAGCCGTTTTGTTCGACGAGATATTTGACAATGAGGGATTCCAGACCCTCCTCTTTCGTATTGGTGAAGGGCATTGTCACACCTCCTCTGTGTCGGGGACATCATCCGCATATTCGTCCGCCTCGCTGAGCATCTCGTCTGTCATCGGTTCGTAGGCGGGGATGTCGATGCCGCGCACGTCGATCTTGCCTGTTACGGTATCGGAGATCAGGCGGGCTTTTAGCTCGTGGAGTTTTTCTACCTCCTCCGTCAAATTGTCGATTGCCTTGTCATATCGCGAAAGACCCTTTTCTATGTGTGATACAATTTCGTCCTGCTCATCTTTCGGTGGTGTAATAAATGGGATTTCCTTCATTTTATCCATTTGTAAATCCCACTGTCCTACACGAACCCCATACGAAGCCTGTGCAAAGAAATTCACATATACAGAGCTTCTTATCGCGTGGTGGAAATAACTAAGATTGTCAAATTTTACGTCAAATACAAAATAAGCGGGGCTAACGATACCTGTATAAGGAGAAACGCCGTATGAACCTTGCCATGCCTTCATTTTGTTTATGGCAAATTGTCCCTTGCGAACCATCTTGTATCCGCTCAAATCATCGGGAACAAAATTATGGTTGACGTCCTTATCGTGAATATCCCTGATGATTACGCCTCGTTCTCGCACAACGGATAAAAGCGGGAGTTCCGGGTGTTTCTTCTCGCTCACTACATGAAGTAATTGACGCAAGTTCGTGATAAACCAATGAGCCGGTACTTGTCCGAGCCACTTGATTCCGCTGTCCTTTAGGGGGACGCCTTTTCTTATCCCACGCATAACAGCATGATTTATCATAGCATTCTTTAGTGTGTCAAGGCAGCTGATTTCTTTACGCTTAATCGCAATCATCCGATTGATGCTAGAAATTTTCCAGTCCAAAAAGCGTACAATCTGATCTTGCTCGTCAGGTGGTGGGACGGGAATATAGATGTCTCGCATCGTTGCCCATTTTGTTGTCCATAAATCGGAAACTATGCCAAAGCCGTTGCGGTAGAACTCCTCTGAAAAGAAATGACTTCTTAGGAGGTGGTGATAGAATCTGCTGTTTAATGAGTGATGCGGCTTTAGGACAGTGATAATGAGAGAACAAGAGCCGTCATATTTTGAAATGCCGCACGAACCCTTGCGGTCAGACCTGCTGTTAATGGCGAAATCATCTTTGCATATCAGCTTTCGGTTATCGCCGTTCTCCGTTTTTACAGCACGTTCTAATTGCGGGACAACGCCCATTTTTCCCACAGAAAGTGGAAGGTGCTCTTTGTCAGAAACTTTTGTTTTTCTTTCGGAAAATAATTCTCTCAGCTTTTGTGACTTCCATGACAGAGGAAGTTTGGTGTACCAACCACTCTCGGGCGTGTTTCTATAGGATTCGTAGGAGCTCATTTCAACTCCTCCATAATCTCTTTCATTATACCGTCCGCGCTTTTTTCGAGTGCACGCAGATCTGCCATGATGTCCGCAATATTGCGCAGCGGGGCGGGTCGGTAGAAATACTTTGCAAAGCTGATCTCATAGCCGATTGCCGTTTTTGCCTCATCGACCCAAGCGTCGGGGGCGTATGGGAGGACTTCGCTCTGCATGAAGGCTTCAATCCCTCCTTCATAGCGCAGGGGGACGATCTCCGTATCTCTGAGATCGGTGTCCGGCTCGCCGTCGATGGGCAGAGCGGTCGGATCTTTCTCTGTGATATACGGGCGAATCTTCTTCAATGCAGTGGCTTTGAGCTTTGTTGCGCGTGCGAACGCCGTCCAGTCGTCAGACGGGAGGAGTTTTCCCGCCGTCGCAACAATCTTCTTCACCGCATTCCATTCGTCTTCTTTTTTGAATGTCGTGCGGGGAATCTCTCGGTCAGGGTGGATGCGCAGGCGGAGCGGACGCTCGACGGCGATCGACCAATATCCGAATTCTTCGTTCGGGAGGACGCGGCTTACCTCGCTTTCCTCCATCGCGCGGAAGATGCGCAGAATTTCCGCACGGATCTCAGGCGTGAACGCACAGTTCTTCTTGCCCATGTTTCGACGGAGCGGGGATTTCATGCGCGTTGCGTCGATGAGCTGGATTTTTCCTTTGCGGCGCTCCTCCTTGCGGTTTGAGAGAATCCAGATAAATGTGCCGATGCCTGTGTTGTAAAACATATTCTCGGGGACGGCGATGATCGCCTCCACGAGGTCGTTCTCGATCATATAGCGGCGTGCATTGCTCTCGCCGCTGCCCGCGTCGCCCGTGAAGATGGATGAGCCGTTATGCACCTCGGCGATACGGCTGCCAAGCGGCGTGTCCTTCTTCATCTTTGCGACGTTGTTCAGCAGGAAGAGGAGTTGTCCGTCACTCGTGCGCGGGAGCATCGGCAGCGGGACGCCGCCCGTGAGGTAGGTGTTGAAACGCGTGTCGAGAATGTCCTTTTTGCCGCCCATTTTCTCCGCATCGGTCTTCCAGCTTTTCCCATAGGGCGGATTGGACAGCATAAAGTCGAACTGCCGCGTGGGATTCTTGTCATAGGAAAGCGTCGAGCCGAATGCGATGTTCTCCGCCTGGTCGCCGTCGCCCTTGAGCAGGAGATCGGCTTTTGCGATGGCGTAGGTCTCGGGGTTCAGCTCCTGTCCGAAGAGGTGAATGGAGACTTTTTTGCCGCGTGCGGCGGCAAGTTCGAGTAGCCGATCCTGTGCGACGGTGAGCATCCCGCCCGTGCCGCACGCACCGTCGTAGCAGGAGTAGGTTGCGTCCTTGATGTGATCCGCGACGGGGAGGAAGATGAGGTCTGCCATCAGTTCCACGACATCACGCGGTGTCCAGTGCTCGCCCGCTTCCTCGTTATTCTCCTCGTTGAACCGACGGATCAGCTCCTCAAAGATCGTACCCATGCCGTGATTGTCGAGACCGGGATGGCGGAGGACTTCCTTTGCTGCGTCCTTGTATACGGGCGCGGGGCTGAGGTTGATGTCGGGCGAGACGAACCGCTCGATGACTGCGCCAAGGATATCCGCATCAATCATCGTGCCGAGTTGGTTGCGGAATTTGAATTTTTCGAGGATTTCCTGCACGTTCGGCGAGAAGCCGTCCAGATACGCTTCGAAGTCCGCACGCAGCGTCTGCTGCTGTGCGCGGCTTGTGAGGTCGCGGAGCAGGAAAGGGGAGGCGTTGCAGAACGCTTGCCCCGCCGTCTTGCAGAGGGCAGGCCATTGATTGCCCAGCTGTGCAGCGTCGAGCTTCGCCTTCATCGCGAGGACGTTTTCCTTCGTGTCCTCAAGTACCGCGTCGAGGCGGCGGATGACCGTCATCGGCAGAATGACATCGCGGTATTTGCCGCGTACATACACATCACGCAGACAGTCGTCGGCGATGCCCCAGATAAAGCTCACGATCTGATTGTGCAGATAGTTGTCCATGCAGTTGATCCCCTTCGTTCTCACGGTGTTTGTGCTGCGTTCATTATAGCACAGATGTGGGGCATAATAATACGGTAAACAAAATCGGCGCTACTCACGAAGAAGTAGAAATCTAGGGAATCGCTGATAAAATGAAGTCCGTCGGATTGGTGCAGATTTTTTGTCCTGTCAAGGAGACAAACCGGACGCATAGCAAGGGCTATGTGGAGGATTTGTCGACACAGACAGGGCGGAAAAGATGTGCTAAGACGGCGGTGCTGAATTTATCAGTGCTTTCCTAGGCACTTTGAACGATACAGGCATTGCTTGTGTATGGATGTGTTCATGGTGGACCTATGGAACGGCGATTCCTTAGGCGCATGAATACTTCTTCTGGCTCTATGATAAATGTTGTGGAGACACATTATGTGTCCTGCAACATTTATTTTTTTGTGCGAAAAGAGGTGAGATCAGAATGATAAAACCTGCTGAGTTTGTCAGCTATGTTGATTCGCTCCCGGAGGAGTGCATCGAGATTCGCACGGAGGATGAGATACGTTTCCACATCCCCCGTGTTGATGATGTGAAATGTCCCTCATGCGGATCGCATCATACCGACGTGCATCAGTACCGACTTCAGACGTTACAGGGGATTCCAAATGCCACGAAGCGATATGTTTACAATCGCCGACGGTATCGCTGCCAAGACTGCGGAAGAACCTTTGTAGAGAACAGTCCTTTTCTTGCGGAGCGGCAGCGCCGGATTGGGAATCGGCTGCGGCAAATTCGTGCACAAAAGAAGATCACGCAGGGGCAGGTAATGGAAGCCGTCGGTATACCTCTTTATCTGTATAAGAGATACGAGGATGACACCGATGCAGAAGTGCCGCCGACGTTAGTCGCAATGCAGATCGCCAACTATCTCGGCGCAGATGTGCTCGATATATGGGGCGATCAGATTGGTGGGGGAGTACGTCATGAGGCTTTTTGTACGCGGGGTTCTCATTGGTCTTGTAACGGCTGCTCCGAACGGATTTCACCTAGACATCAAGAAGTTTGCTCGGTATCTGGTTTCATCCGTAGAGGAAGTGGGGGAGACGTTGCACGACCTTGAAGCAGAGGGAATATTGCAGTACGAACAAGAGGATGAGGCTATTTCTATCTGGACTTCCAGTTACACGGAGGAGAACATAGAACTCAGGGTCGGCTTTCGGCGTGATCCTTCCACCGAGGAGGGATAGTCCCGTATGAAATGTGATCTTGAGAATCGATTAAGGGAGATTCGCCTCCAGCAGAAAAAGCAACAAGAAGAAATTGCCGAACTGGCTGGGGTATCGCGTAGGACATATATACGCTATGAGAACGGATCCATTTCACCGAGCCTTATCTCAGCATTTCGCATTGCTGATGCGTTGGGGATTGATAATCCCAGAGATATATGGACATATAAAAATCCGCATTGACCGACATCAATGCGGATTCAGGAGGGATGATGAATAAACTCTGCGACCGAGATTTTCACCTTCACCACCAGTTTCTTGCATAGCGTAGCAGAATTTTATTAAAACTGCAAGGACATTTTTATTGAATTTTAGGACAAATAAGGAGGCGTGAAATGGATGACCAGCAGTCCCGCTATGCTCTTATGCAAAAAATTGCATCCCTCGAGCAGAAAATCCAATACCTTGAGACCATCATCGAGGTACATCACATATCCAAATTTGAAGAAAATTTGCATCGTCTGAAGCTCAACATACGATCCGGTATCCGGCAGCTGTCTGCGGAGTTTCAAGCGATGGAGCATGATCCGCAAAATGCAGAGCGTGTCAGCGATCTGATTGACTATATGCGACAGGTCATCAGCGAACTTGAACGCTTTACCTATTCGGACGGTGCAGATCAGGAAAGTCATCTATAAATCAGGACAGGGAGGAAAACATGAAAACCATCAGTTTCATCAATCTCAAAGGCGGCGTTGGGAAGACGACGATCTCAACATGGCTGGCGTATCTGCTTGCCGAATCGTGGGACTTGCGTGTCCTGTTTATTGACAACGACAAACAAGGCAATGCCTCGCGTTGGCTTGGGGCAGATGAGCGAAAAGGAACGCTCACGAATATCTTGATGGACGGAGCATCTGCGCGTGATGTTTTGCAGAAATCGCAGTACACCAACATCGACTTCATTGCTGCGGATATGGGGCTTGTCGAGGCGAATTATGCCGTCATCGGCGATCAGGAGACGTGGCAGGACTTGATTCTGAAAAATGCGCTTGCGGAAATCGCCGATGATTATGCTGTCTGTGTGATCGATAATCCGCCGGACATCAACATGAGTGTTTTCAATGCACTTTCCTGTACGGATGATGTGATTATCGTGACGCTTCTTGAATTGGACAGCATCGAGGGCATTCGCAAGATGCGCGATCAGATTACGGATGTGCAGCAGTTCAATCCGGGCTTATCCATTAAAGGCGTTCTCGTGAATCAGTATATGGCATATCCGGAAGCAATCGAACTCAGCAAAGATTTGGAGCGTGAGGGGTTTCCGCTCTTCCAGTCGCGCGTTTCCTACGCGACACCGATGGCAAAACGGCATATTCTCGCAGCGAGCCGTGCGCGTAAGAGTATCTTTGAGGTCTGTCCTTACTGCCGTGTGGCAAGGGATGTCCTTCGATTTGCGGAGGAACTGCTCCAATGAAAAAACATAAAGGAAGTATGCTTTCCTATCTCAACACGGCAACACAAAACGCAGCAGTTCAGCGTTCCGTCTATCGTGTTGAGAATATCGACGCAGAAAAGATTGTACCAAACGAAAAGAACTTCTATTCGATTGAGGGCATTGAGGAAATGGCAAACTCGCTTGCCGTTTCCGATCACATGGCACCGTTGGAGGTAACTGCGAACGGCGACGGCACATATCGCCTGATCTCGGGTGAGCGTCGTCTCTCTGCAACACTCTGCCGCATCCGGCGCGGTGAAATAGATAAGGCAGAATTGCCGTGTCATGTTTTACCCGCCTTTGAAGCAAAGGGGGCACTCTCTGCCGAACAGGTAGAGATGCTCTCCATCATATTCGCCAACAACTACCGTCAGAAGACGGTGTTGGATCAGCTGAACGAGGTTCAGCAGCTTGAGCCGATTGCACGGGCAATCTATCAGGAGGCAAAAGAAAAGAGCGAACTCGCGGATGCAAACGGAGTGAATATGAAGTTTCGTACGTTCTTCGCCGAGCATATACTCTCTATTTCAAAATCGGCGTTACAGCGTTTACAGACACTCTCGCAGCTTACGGATGAAGCAAAAAATGCGTTTGAGGAGGGGCTGATTGGTAAAAGTGTTGCAGTGGAGATTGCCACTTTAGATCAGGAGCTGCAAAACAGCTTCGTCGCCTCCATTCGTGCAGGACAGCTTTCCGGAACGCTTTCTGATCTGGCAGCACATCTGAAAGCATCGCATCCGGAGCAGGAGGCAGAGTCGGAAGAAAATGTAGCAGAAATCTATTTTGTTGAAGAAGCAACATTTTCTGACACGACGGATGAACCCACCCAAGAGGATGAGGCTTTTGCAGATGTGGAGGAAGCTCCCGATCAAGCACAGCAGCAAGAAGGACACACGGCGTATGAGGTCACTTCCCCTGTAATATCCTCCTATACAGAAGATGATACGCGCGATGAGATCGCTTCAATCAAAGAGGACGAGAGCATTTCAGATGTTTATGACGAGACACGGGGGAAGCCCCTTGAAACACTTCTTGAAGAGGAGGCGGGGATGCTGCGTGACGCAGAACGTTGGTCTGTGTACGCGAAAGCATACGAGGCAGCATTTCAACGTATGATCGACAAACGCCGTGCGGATGGTTTTCCGACGCAGTGGGAGACAGGCGCAGACGTTATGCGGTGGTGGGTCGGACAGGATCATCGTTTGCAAGAAAATGATAAGCAGCTCAGTTTGTTTGGGCTGTGGATGGATGAAAACTATGTGTGAGGAGGATACGATGGAATCCATTGATTTCCGTGTCATCATAGCGATGCTTGGTGTAATGGGATGGGGACTTGTTTTTCACGATAGAGGACAGTCATGAACAGAAAACTTTTCTCTGTGGGAGCAGTGCTATTCCTGCTCCTGCTTTTCCCGTTCTGCGTTCATGCAGCCGATCTTCCTGTGAC
>ERZ773063.866-NODE-866-length-18807-cov-27.175021_pt1 | contig 18807 bp, 17 predicted proteins | sample MGYA00580625_ERZ773063 | MGnify/ENA primary metagenome ERZ773063 (study PRJEB29015, sample SAMEA2738022) | human oral metagenome | biome: human oral; feature: human-associated habitat; material: dental | place: China | collected 2042 ... | reverse complement strand
CTGTCTGTCTGTCTGTCTGTCTGTCTGTCTGTCTGTCTGTCTGTCTGTCTGTCTGTCTGTCTGTCTGTCTTACAATTGTTTCTCCCACTATATCAAATGTCAAGAGTTTTTCACGATAATATTCATATTGTTTTTGTCTTTGTTCAATTTCTTGTGGTAATACTTTTTGAGTATCGAAAAGTAAAGATTGAAACTTATCAAGGATTTCTACAATCTTATTTTGAATTTCTATCGGTGGAATTGATATTGAAAATACCGCCATATCATCTCCATGTATTCTAAATAACTTTGTGCCGGTCAATTTTTTTTCTTTTTGTTTTTGAAACTCTATTGTTTGAAAATAATACGCAATATATTTAGAATTTTCAGTTGTACTGTAGCTATACATATCCCCAGAAAAGCCAATTTCTTCGTTTCCAAGCCAGATTACACTTTTCCCTACATCCTCTTTATTTTCAGAAGTTGTAGCTATTAAGATATCATTGTATTTGGCTTTTCTTAGTTTAGAAAAAACATCATCATTAACAAATGAAAACGTTTTATCTGTTTTAAAATTATACTTTGTATATATTTGCCCATAATGAATCACTGGCTTTCCACTTAAAACAAAATCTTTTTTCTGTAGTCCATTGCCTCTAGTAAATGATCCGACCTCACCCAATGTAGTTTGTCTCACTCTATATCTTCCCTCAATAAAATTTAAGGTCTCAGACAATTCATTCAAGTACTCCTCACTTAATAATAAATTTCTATAATACTCATACTGTTTAATTCTAGACTGCAATTCAGTCTGTAATTCAGTCTGTAATTCAGTTACATAATCTGTAAATTTATCAAGTATTTTTGCAATTTTTTCTTGAACTTTTATGTCTGATGGAATTGGTATTTCAATTTGTGAAAATTTAGAAATCCATAGCCGCTTGTGCTCCGTTGTATCTAAACTTATGGTTTGAATATAATGATAACAGTATCTTAAATTAACACCCTTTTTAGGTTTTAACATTTTCATTGCTGACGATTTAACCTTAAAATCAAAATCTACCCAATGATTACTTCCAGTAAAATCATCAAATATTATAACTGGATTATACTCATCAGCTTTATAAATATTTTCTACTTCATTTGTAAAACCCAAAATAAACGTCTGTCCGGCAGTTAAAACTGGAGTTTCATATTTATCATCATAGTCTGTTGATTTCACAATATATTTTGATGGTTGTTCATAATCCAATAGAGTTTCTAACTTTCTCCATTCAACTTTTTCATTTTTCAATAGTTCATCTATTTTACTCATCTTCAAGATCCTTCACAATTGAGTTTATTGAGTTTCTTAATTTGTCTATTCGCTTAACAGTTTCTTCAATATTTTTATTTAATACTTTTATATCAATAACTTCTCTTGTATTCTCTTTTTCCACATAGGTTGAAACAGACAGATTATAATCATTATCTTTGCTTTGTATTTCTGTTATATCAACATATCTAGAAAAATATTCTATCTCATCTCTATCTCTAAATTCATCAATTATTGTTTTAATATTTTTTTCTTCTAAAATATTATTATTAGTTTCTTTTTTAAATTCTTTGCTTGCATCAATAAATAAAATTCTATTATCTACTTTGTTCTTAGCCATAACTAAAATACAAGTAGCTATTGATGTTCCAAAAAATAAGTTGTCAGGAAGTTGAATTACACAATCAATGAAATTGTTATCAACAAGGTATTGTCGGATTGTCTTTTCAGCACCTTTTCTGTAAAAAATTCCAGGAAAACATACGATAGCAGCCCTACCTTGAGTTGAGAGATAGGATAAGGAGTGCATGATAAATGCATAGTCGGCATACGATTTTGGTGCTAGTTTCCCTGCCGGCGCAAATCTTTCATCATTTATTAAAGTTGGATCAGCATCTCCTACCCACTTAATCGAATATGGGGGATTTGAAACAATGGCATCAAACGGTTTTTCCTCTCTATGTAAAGGGTTTATAAGAGTATCTCCCCTTTTAATTGAAAAATTATTATAATTCACATTGTGAAGAAACATATTCATACGAGCCAAATTAAAATTGGTCATATTAATTTCCTGTCCAAAAAATCCTTCCTCAATAATATGCTCATCAAATTGCTTCTTCATCTGAAGTAATAAACTTCCACTGCCACAGGTAGGGTCATATACTTTGTTAATATTAGTTTTTCCATCCATAACCAGCCTTGATAAAAGTTTCGAAACTGTTTGTGGGGTGAAAAACTCTCCACCGGATTTACCCGCATTACTCGCATACTTTGAAATTAAATATTCGTATGCATCGCCAAAAGCATCTATCTCATTGTCCTGAAAATTACCAAAATTAATTCCATCTATACCTGTTAGGATATCTGCCAGTCTTTTATTTTTTTCTGCTACCGTTCCGCCTAAACGGTTACTTGTTGTATCCACATCTTCAAATAGACCTTTAATATCATCTTCCGATGCAAATCCCACTGCACTTGCTTCAATTGCTTTAAATATATCAGCTAAATCTGTATTTAAATTTTCATTATCCTTAGCTGTTTTAACAACATTTTTAAATAGTTGGCTTGGTAATATAAAAAAGCCTTTATCCTCAACTGTATTTGGCCTAAAATCCTTCTCTGCTTCTTCATCAGAAATTTCAGCGTAATCAAATTCTAAATCACCAGCTTCATGCTCGGCAGAATTGAAAAATTCAGTAATATTTTCAGAAATAAACCTATAAAACAAAATTCCTAAAATATATTGTTTAAAATCCCATCCATCTACTGCCCCCCGAACATCGTCAGCAATAGCCCAAATTTTTCTATGCAACTCTGATCTTTGTATTGTTTCATTATTACCCTTAGTTAAGTCTGACATCCCGTTCTACCTCACTTTATTTAATAGACGCTTAATCAAAGTTTTATCCTCTATCTTCTGTCATAAAACTTTATATTTTCTCCTGATTTCAGTCACACTGTATAACAAGTTAATTCTTATCTACTTTACATACAATTTAATCATTTTGAATTATAAATTTATAACTCTCATTCATTTTGAAGAGCGTTTACGCCACCTCAAAGTTTATTTATTCCCTTGCTTTATAATCGAAACCATATCACCAAAATCAACATCTAGTTTCGTTCCAATTCGATACAAAACATCCATACTAACAAACTCCCCTCTGCCCATTTTAGATACTGTTGCGGGAGACAATTCACAAACTTCGGTTAGTTCTTTTTTATTCATATTCTTATCTATTAAAATTTTCCACAATCCATTGTAATTAACTTTCATATCCTCGCTCCTTAATTATAACTTTATGAAGTTATTTTATATATTATAACATCTTATATCATTACTTTTGTATATTCTTAGAGTATCATTTATACAGTATTATTACTCTTAAGATTACTTCCATATATATTCTTCATATCTTAATATGTAGTTTCTACACTTCTGGTATATAAACTCTCCAATTCTAGAGTATAATTTTTACACTTGGAACGAAATACACACATAAACTCTTTAACATTGATGATATTAAGCTTTTCAAGCTTTTTTTGATAAGCCTTATTCCACCTGAGGTGCTATCAAGCTCGTTTAAGATTTTGACTGCTGTATTATTAGATTTTCCTAAAATCTATATAATCTTTTACAATGAGGATCATATATACTCTGTTTTCTTTGTCGAGCCATTTATCTCTAAAAAACGGACGTGTACGCTCTAAAAAGCAAGAATATAAAATCTTTGCTTCCGAGGACAAGTTCATAAACTTTCATAAGTCACCATAATTTTCGGTAGCATATAGTAACAAAAACAGCCTATATCTCGATTATAATAATAATCAAATTCCACTTCTCTTTGATCTGCACCCATTTTCTTGGATAGATATAATTAAGCTACTTTTGGGGAATGAGTTCGGTATTTTACTGGACTCATTCCTTTTAATTTGAGCTTAATGCGTTTTATATTGTAATAATCAATATAATCCTATAATTTGCTGATAAAATCTTCATAGGAAGTAAACTCTTCTAAATATAATAACTCTGACTACAACAAACCAAAGAAGTTTTCCATCACGCTATTATCCAAACAATTTCCTTTTCGATAAATACTTTAGATAATAGCGTGATTTTTTAATGTCTCCTGATACACTGCATGTTGGTATTGCTACCCTTGATCTGAGTGTAGTATATATCCATGGCTATTGGGTCTTTCCTGAAAGGCTTTATCCAGCATAGTTAATACCTGAGTTAATACAGGTCGTTCAGATATTTCATAGGATACAATTTCACCGTTATACATGTCTAAGATTGGTAAAAAATAAACCTTACGTCCAAACACGTGAAATTCTGTAATATCTGTGGTTCATTTTTAATCTAGCTTTGTTGAAGTAAAGTTTCGTTTAATAATATTTGGAGCAATTTTCCTTCAGTACCGCTATATGATCGGTACTTTTTAGGCGAACTTTACATGATAAGTTTTCTTCCTTCATAATACGCATTACGACTTTATGATTTATATGAAATCCTAATTTATGCGATGCTATTGTAATTCGGCAATATCCATAACAACCTTTATTCATCGCCACAAGTGTTCGAACAGTCTCTCGCTCCTCTACATATTTGTCACCTTTCTTCAGGCTCTATAATAAATGTTGGGGTGACACCATTACGGTGTCACTACCAACATTATTTTTTTGCAAAAAATAAGCATACAAGGCTCACATGCTTTACAATAAAAGTGTCAAAGTCCTAAAGAAAGGATGTGAGCTTATATGCCTACTACTGATTATACTGAATTTTTACATAATGTAAAACAAGAATATATTAAAACTAGTTACGAATTAGATGGAACATTTATTTTTGACATAGAATTACCAGTAATACCACATATTTGCCCAAAGTGTGGAGAAACCACAAAACATATTAAGGATTACCGTATACGTACAGTAAAGTTTAGAAAAGTACAACGAGGTCTATTAATTGGAAAATACAGACAGCGTCGATATATTTGTACGGAAACATATGCAACTAAGTGTCACTAATATTAGGATGCTATTTGATAAACTTACTGAAAGTTTAACTTATACCGCTATTGCTAACGAGTGTGATACATTTATTACTACAGTCTTACGCTACTGCTCTATGATTACTATACCTAAGCCAAAGACACTACCTACTGTTATTGGTATTGATGAATTCAAAGGAAATGCAGAAGGATACCAATACCAAGTTAATTTAACCAATCCAGATACACATGAAATATTAGATATTTTACCAAAACGTGATACACACGCATTAATCCGTTATTTTGCATCATTTAAACATAAGGATCGCCTACAAGTTAAGTTTATTGTAATGGATATGTCTATACAATTTAAGCGCATCATAGAGGCGCTATTTCCACATGCGCATATTATCTGTGATCGATACCATGTATGTCGCCTTGTAGATTGGGCGGTAGAGCGAGTTAGAAAACGTGAGCAACATAAACCAGCTGCTTATTCACGCATGTTAAAACAGAACAGACGTGTACTATTGAAACATCCAGATCATTTAACAGAAGCTGAGCACATTAAGCTCTGTGAAATACTACGAATATCTGATGATTTATAAAAAGCCTACGCTTTAAAATTGTCTTTTAGAAAAATCTTTTCGACCTATCGTAAACAAGGGATAGCGGCACATTTAACTCATTGATTGGAATTAGTGAAAGCATCTGGATTGAATAAATTTAATAACTTCTTTACATCATTTCCTGCATGGATGAAGCAGTTAACTAATGCTTTTTTACTACCATATTCTAATGGATACACAGAAGGAACTAATAACAAGATTAAAGTATTAAAACGAATAAGTTATGGGCTTCGCCACTTTGGTAGATTTAGAGTACGTATTCTACTGTTGAGCAAAAAGAATGGCACCAACCATACAGATGATTGGTGCCAAAAAAGACTCGTAGGGTGAACACCCCAACATTTGACAGAGAGCCTTTCTTCATACTCGCTAAGCGTGCATAATATGTGCTACGACTAATATCAAAGTATTTGAGCATAAACCGAAGGAGATATGTGTTTCTTAATCTTTCGATGGTAATTGTTTGTGCTTAATTTACAACTCTATTTGGTTTAGCAATTTCACACATTTCTTTCATAAAGTCGTCGTAAAAAGTTATTTCATATTTTAATCAAGCATTTTCGGCTTCTAGTGCTTTAATACGTTCCTTATCTGATTTTTGGATTGAATCTACTTGTAGTTTAATTTCTTTTTTTGTCTTCATAGATGATCTACCTTTAAGCTTAGGTTGTAATTTTAAAATCCTTCATCTAAATGCTTCTTTTGCCATGCTGCAATTGGACTAGGATTATCTAAATTAAATAATTCTGCTGTTTTTAAAGGATAACTTATTCTGCCACCTAATTTCAATAACTTTACCTTTAAACTCTACTGAAAATATACCTCTATTCATTTTTCTAGATAAAGAACTACTACTCTTATATTTGAATAACCAATTTTTATTATGTGTCTTGATATATTTAGATTGTTCACTACAGACTGTATGCCAAATCCAATTTTAAATAAATTAAGAGCTTGATCCTTAGTTTCTTGAGAATATTTTGACATAAAAACTGCACCGCCTCTCCTCTTTTTTATTTTTTGCATAAGAAAAAGCGACTAAAACTTCTATTGCTTAATCGCCTTATATCTCCAATATTTGGTTTTATTCAGCTCGGCAAACTGGGATTTCTCGAGCTACTCAATACCGTTAATCGTGACTAACCAAAATCTTATACCCCTCACTTCTTTCAGTACTTTTATATGCATCAAATATATGTTTTACTTTACCAAATTGCAAATCAAACAATCTTGTTGATGTTTCATTAACATTGTATGGAATTAAATAAAATTTTTCTCCTCCACATTTTCTTCGGACGGTATCAACAATATCAAAAGATTTCTCAACCAATATGTTATCTTCATAATACATATTAGCCTTATCTATGCAATACATTTTAATCAAGTATGCCAATATTAAAGATGATAGTTTATATACATATGGCAAGCAATCATATTGTTCTATTATTTCAATTTCACTATTTGCTAAATTTTTATAAGAAATCTCCTTAAAGTCAAATGCACAATCCAATAAAGCGGGTTCAAACATGCATAATGATTCAAATTTTTGCCCATCTAAAGACAAGCCTTCATATATTGTTTTTCCGTATTCTTTATGTTTATGAATAAACTCAGTATCAGCGTTTTCATTCTTAGAAAAAATGCTTTTTCTATAACATTGCCTTTTAAACAAATATGTATAGTCTCCAAGTATTGCTGACAAATCATTCGCACAAGCTTTTTCATACGATATTTTATAACTGCTACTTTTTTTTATAAATGACTCAATTGAATTAATTGTCCATATATATTGCTTTCTCCAAAAAATAGCAAATAAAAGAGTAACCTTTTTATGACTCGAGTATTCATGTAGCACTTCATATTTATACTTCTGCAGTTCAAATGTTTGCTTGTCACCATCAACCAATTTTGCCTCAACTAAAATAGTCGCTGTCCCCATCTCATTTCCAGCTTCAAATATAATTTCATAATCTGGCACTTGTATCGTTTCTTTACTATTTTCAGGAAATTGTTCTTGTCCTAATGGGATAACACTTCTCACCCAAGGTAAAAGGGAAAATATACGTCTGAATAAATCTTCTGCCGCATATCCCCTCTCAAATCTTGGATATTCTGAAATTAGTTTTTCATCTGTAACTGTCCTTTCTAATAGTTTTTTTATTTCTTCATCATCAAAAGGTTTTCCCTTATCTCTAGCACATTTTACAAGATCATAAACATTTCTTATTGATTGTATTGAATGGGCCATACTTTTATCTCCTATCAATTCAAATTTGATTATTTCTTTTCTTTGGTTTTGGTGCAGGTAGTTCATCATACATTTAATTGAATAAACCTGTTAGAAATTCTTTATTGTCAACATCATCTAGCATTAGCATTTTCTTTGCTCCATCATATGGCAATTTATACTTTGCATTTGGCATACGTGCTATTACGGATTTAACAGGCTTCACTAAAAACCTATATCATAAATTCCACCCACAATTTTTCTGCGATAATAAATAATATCTTCGCCCATCATTGATCTATGTGTTATTTCTTCCAACTCGGATAGTTGTTCTAAAATGAAATCTAAATATCCTTTACTTGAAGCCATCCCCTACACCTCAAAAAATTTACATTTGTCTACACGACTTTAATCTTCTCATTTATCAGTTCAATATATGCAATCACTGTTGCGTCTATTATAGAAAGTCCATAAGAACTAAATAAGAAGCTAATGATAAAATATGCAGAATATCATAACGATATACAGCAACGCCGTTCCTATGCCAAGCAAGAATGTCAGAAAAGCTATCAAAATTTATAATATAAGACTAATCGAAAATAAGATAACTTTCAATATAAATCGCATACACTACCACTTTATTTTTTAAGCTTATGTAATGCTTACAATAATTATTTTGGTAGATAGTAGCTCTAAGCAACATACAAACTATCAGTTTCATTGATTTTTAACTTTGGTAGTAGCTTCAAAATCCTTGATTTCATTGAACTATTTACCTCTGCCGTTATTATGACACGAGTCCCATAATAAAGATTATATACACGGTAATTATTAAATAATTTTAAAATAAAGACGATGGTTTTAACGATACTTGACGGTGTATAAAACTCACCACCCTTAGTGCCTTCATAAGAAGCAAATTGAGCAATACAATATTCATATGTTCTTCCCAATAAATCCTTGCTCGCCTCGGTGCCGTCCATTTTGACTTCATTAGTAAAAAGGTCAACAACTTCGCCAAGTACTCTTTTATCTAAATCAGGACTAGCATAATTCTTTGGTAATACATTTTTAAGTGTTGTATTCTCTTTTTCAATAGCTCTCATTGCATTATCAATAACTAGTCCAATTTCAGGTGTATGTGCAGCAGATGCAATTGTACTCCACCGAGCTTCTTCTGGAACAAAGAAGATATTTTCTTCTGCATATGCATCTCTATCATTTTCAAATCCGTCGCCTTCTTTTATAAGCTCTTCATAGCGTTTCTCAAAAGCACTTGATATATAACGAAGAAATATTAACCCTACTATTACTTTCCGATATTCTGCAGCAGGAATATGCCCCCAAAGAACACAAGCTGCATCCCATATTTGTTTTTCAAACCCAATATCTGTATTGTTTTTTGCTGCCATAACTTACATACCATCCTCATTAAAAGTTGCAAATCAAGATTATGTTCATGAAATCCGTATAATCTAGTAAATATACTATAAATCCTAATATTTTTTATTATAACATCTTAGGTAATTAGAACACATCATCAATTCATTTAATTTTCATGGTAATAACAAATAAATATGATACTTTTACCATTTTAATCACTAATACAAAATTTCTATTACCATCTAAAATACATATTTTGAGGGCCTATAAAAAAAGTCATCCAAAGGCAGACTCTTTGGATGACTAAATTATATTATGTATTTTTATATGTTAGCTATATTAAGCAAACCATCTTATTCCCACTCAATTGTAGCAGGTGGTTTAGATGTAATATCGTACACGATACGATTGATGTGTTGTACTTCGTTTACGATACGACGGGAGATTGTGTCCAATACATCGTAAGGGATGCGCGCCCAGTCAGCAGTCATGAAGTCTGTTGTCGTTACACTACGCAATGCCAATGTGTAATCGTATGTACGGAAGTCACCCATAACGCCTACGGTACGTGTAGATGTTAAAACTGCAAAGTATTGGTTGATGCTACGATCAAGGCCAGCTTTTGCAATTTCGTCACGGAAAATATAGTCCGCATCACGCAAGATATCGAGTTTGTCTTTCGTGATTTCACCCATTACGCGAATAGCAAGGCCAGGACCTGGGAATGGTTGACGCCATACGAGGTAATCAGCCAAACCTAATTCGGAACCAAGTTCACGTACTTCGTCTTTGAAAAGGTTGCGCAATGGTTCGATAAGGCCTTTGAAGTCTACAACTGCAGGCAAGCCGCCTACGTTGTGGTGAGATTTGATAACTTCTGCTTCGCCAGTACCGGACTCAATAACGTCAGGGTAGATTGTACCTTGCGCCAAGAAGTCAACGGAACCGATTTTACGACCTTCGTCTTCGAATACGCGGATGAATTCTTCGCCGATAGCTTTACGTTTCGCTTCTGGATCTTCAAGACCAGCCAATTTATCTAAGAAACGTTTTTCTGCATCGACGCGGATGAAATGCATGCCGGAATCTTTAAAAGCTGCTTCAACTTCGTCACCTTCATTCTTACGCATTAAACCATGGTCAACGAAGATACAAGTCAATTGGTCGCCAACAGCTTTAGAAATAAGAGCTGCCGCAACGGAGCTATCTACACCGCCGGACAATGCCAACAATACTTTGCCATCGCCTACAGTGTTACGGATTTCATCAATAGCAGTTTTTGCATAGTTTGCCATTGTCCATGTGCCTGTGAAACCACATACTTCATACAAAAAGTTGTGAAGCATTTCTTTACCATGTTCAGTGTGTAAAACTTCTGCATGATATTGCATAGCGTATAATTTACGTTCTTTATTTTGCATGGATGCAACAGGGCAGTCTTTTGTATGCGCAACAATTTCGAAACCTTCAGGCACTTTTGCTACATAGTCAACGTGGGACATCCAAACAACTTGGTCTTCATCCAAGCCTTTGAACAATGGAGATGTAGTGTCCACTTTAGTAGGTGTTTTACCAAACTCACGGTTGTCCGCAGATTTAACTTCGCCACCCAATGTATGCGCCATAAATTGCATACCATAGCACATGCCAAGAACTGGAATGCCAAGTTCAAAGATTTCCTTTTCAATTTTAGGTGAATTCTCTTCGTACACGCTATTAGGGCCACCAGTGAAGATGATACCTTGCGGCTTTAATTCTTTAATTTTTTCCAGTGCTTTGTTGTATGGGTATACTTCGCAGTATACATGATTTTCACGAACGCGGCGTGCAATTAACTGATTATATTGACCGCCGAAATCGACAACAATAACAAATTCCTTGTTTTCCATAGTTCCTCCATATGCATCTTTTGTGAAAGTATATTCACCAATTTATAATGTCCATACATTCCTGTACTGGGGGTTGCGTTTTACAAGCAAAACGCTAAATTTCATTACATTTTATTATACCATAGGAACAATATGTACTCCATATATTCCGTATGAAAGTTATAAATTAGTTTTTAATGTTCGGATTTTAGATTACTTCAGGCCTGTAGTATCTTTGAGTAGCTTATGCATCTGCACAGCCCCAACGGGACAAATCGAATAACAATCACCACAACTGATACATCCTTTACCAATGATAAATTTTGTAGTTCCTTCTGTGATGCATTGTACAGGGCAGTCTTCAGCACAGGCTCCGCATTTCACGCAGGTATCGTCTATATCAAATTTTAGATTTCCCATACTGCATCACCTCTTTATCAATTATAAGATATAGTATCTATCCATTATCCGCTTACTATTTCCATTAGCCTCTTAGTATTTCTATTAGTAGACTAGTATGTCCCTTAATAGCTTAGTATTTCTATTAGCCACTTAGTATTTCTATTTATTTTCCAGCTCACGGTTATACGCAATAGCCGAATATAGTGCACGAGCTACGCCATAGTGATTATTATCTGTCGTTTCATAACGGGCGGTAGCTTTCACATTATCTCGTGCATTACCCATAGCCACGCTAGCGCTGGCAAAGCGAATCATGGATAGATCATTTTCGCTGTCGCCGATGGTCATTACCTCGTCAGGCGTATAGCCCCAATGGTTCGCTAAGGCCTCTACGGCCGTGCCTTTTGTCGTATAAGGGAGTACAAATTCTAAATTGCCCTCGCTAGATTCAAGGACATCGTAAAAACGTTCTCGGCCTTTTCCATCTGTGGCAGCCCCTTGGAATTCATCTCGCAAATCAGCTAGGATGCGTTCGCGTATACGTTCATTGCCGTAAAAGATTTGAATTTTCTCCGGTCCCTCTGGTAACGATTCTAAATGGGCTATTAAATCGGGCACCATGGTACGTGTTTTTAAAATAAAAGGTCTAATATTCGGTCTAAAGAAATGTTCTGCTTGCGCTGTCTCATTACCAACAACAGGGTATTGACCGAAAATCTCAGCTTTCACATAAGCCTCTACAAACACACCGTAGGTCATCAATTTTCGCACTAAATCCATGGCCCGAGTTTTATCAAAGGAAATATGAACGAGTTCCTTTTGTTCTTCTTTATCCATGACATAGGCGCCATTGGTGCACACAAAATAGCGCAAGCACGGCATGGCCTCGATGACATCGTCCATCTCATGCCAGGCACGACCTGATGCGATGGCCACGCGGATACCGCTTTCACGAGCGGCACGAACCGCATTGACAACCTCAGGATCCACGGATTTCGCGTCGTTTACTAAAGTGCCATCCACATCGGACGCGATGAATCGAATCGGTGTATCACCAGTAAGGCCTATATAATTTTTAATGTCTAATGGTTCAGCTGAGGACATGAAACCTCCTTTAATACAATATAAATTTTACTTGATGTACAATATAGATAATCACATAAGATTGTAGAATTACTATTTCAAAGGATGTGAAATCATATGCATATAATAATCAATCGAGATGCCGTTTGCGCTGCCGATGTATAGAAAGCGCTTTATTTAGTTTCATTAAATTCGTCTACAATCTCTTGTAAAATATCTGGAGTCTCAACCAAGCGCAACAATGTGCGACCAATGATATTAGCTCCATCTACAATGGTTTGCTCAATGGTTGGTTCTAGCATGGCATCCGCGAATTCTTTAGCATGGCACACTTTATCTGGGCCAGCCAAGCGCAATTTAGGATGGAATGCGGCACATTGATAGCTCACATTACCGATATCGGAACTGCCCCCAATGTCCGCTGGACCTGGTTCAAAATCAAGGCCCATATCAGTCATCACCTCTTCGATGAGGTGTGTGCCACGATGGTTTTGGTTCATATCATCGTAAGGATTACCGTAAAACTCAACGTCTACAGTCGTACCAGTGCAAAGGGCAGCACCTTCAAAAATCTTTTTAATTTGCGTGGATAGGCCGTTCAAATACTCCCGTTCTGTATGACGCACGGTAACCTCTAATTCGCCAGTAGCAGGAATGACATTGGATGCGGTACCACCATTAATAATCCACGTGCCGATACGAGACTCTGGTCGCACTTGTTGGCGCAGCATATCCATGGCATGGATGGCGAGTTGCACGCCGTTTACCGCATTGATGCCATTCCAAGGCTCACCAGCCGCATGGGCCGGTTTACCGTGGAATGTAGCACGGAAACAATCAAGGGCTAAGAATTGTGAATTCGGCCTCGTTTCTTCGCCATCAAGATGCACCATAATGGCAAAATCGTAATTCTTGAACACGCCAGCGTTGCACATATCTACCTTGCAGCCCATCGCTTCCTCATCAGGGGTTCCAATGATGTCGATATCCATGTTGAAAGCTACGCCTTCTTGCTGCATCTTATGTAATGCAAGAGCTGCTAGTACACTCATAGATCCGCTAGCACAATGGCCACACGCATGTCCCACATCTGGCAACGCATCGTATTCACATAATATAGCTAAACGGCCCTTAGGATTATCTACTTTCACAACAGACGCCTTAAAAGCAGTCGGCAAGTGACAGAACTCATAGGTCACAGGAATACCGTGTTTTTCAAGGACAGCACCGATTGTCTTAACAGACTTAAATTCATGACTAGACAGTTCTGGATTCTTCGCCAATGTATAGTTAATGGTGAAAGCCTCTTGGGCGAAGCTTTCAGAAGCATTGGAAAATTGTTCAGTAAGAGACATAGGTCCTCCTAAATATGTATATAAATAATCGACCTTATTTAGTAAAAGGTCCATTTTGTGTACATAATTTGTTTACGTACCTTTAATTATACAATGTTATTGCCTATTGGTTCAAAATTCCGTACAATAGAAACAGATTAATATGTTTGTATCGTGTTTGAGGAGGATACTATGTTTAAATTCAAAAAATTAACAGCCATCGCACTCGTAGCTGTTGCTGCTATGGGTTTATTGGCTGGTTGTGGCAGCGAAAAAAGCAAAATGACACAAGAGGCTGGTGTGTTACGTGTAGGTTCTGAAACTACATTCCCACCATTCGAATTTACTGAAGGCGATAAATACGTTGGTTTCGACGTTGATTTGTCCGAAGCAATCGCTAAAAAATTGGGCCTAAAAATGGAATTCAAATCCATGGGCTTCGACGCTTTGATTCCAGCAGTTCAATCTGGCGATATCGATATGATTGCGGCAGGCATCAACGCAACACCAGAACGTGAAAAAGCATTGGACTTCTCCGATGTATACTTTGACCAAGGCGGTTTCATCACAGTTGTTCGTAAAGACAACTCCACAATCCATAACATGGATGAACTTGCTGGCAAAACTGTAGGCGTTCAAATCGGTACTGTTCCTGTAGACATGGCAAAAGCTATTCCTAACACAACAGTAAAAGAAATGGACTCCAACTCCAATATCTTTATGGAACTAAAAGCTGGCACAATCGATGGCGCTATCATCGATAACGCAGTTGCTATGTACTACCTAAAACAAGGTGCTGACAAAGACCTTAAACTCGTAGGCGAACCTACTAAATCCCCAGGCACTGTTCTTGGTGTGAAAAAAGGCAACAAAGAATTACAAGACGCTGTTAATAAAGCACTTAAAGAACTTAAAGAAGATGGTACATACCAAAAAATTTACGATAAATGGTTTGGTGACTATAACAAAAAATAATTTCTAATACGTATCATACGTTTAGAAAAAAGAACCGGTCCTGAAAGCCGACACGCTACTGCGCTACGCGGAGCCCGAAGTCGTTTTCAGAACCGGTTCTTTTTACTATCCTATCATCGTAAATAGAAATTATTTCTTTCGTTATACGGAGGAGAAAGAGGCCGTAGGCCCTCCTTTCGCTATTTAGCGGCTGGGTTGGCAATAACAGGTTTTATCAATTTCACTACTATTATATACCGCGTGTCAGCTATGGATTGAGAGATAGAACCGACGGGCTCAAAAATCCGACTTTGGCCCTGTGAGCCCGTAGGGCGAATCAGACTCGGCCGGTGGAGGATTTTTAAGCCCGTCGGTTCTTTTCCTCTTCTACCATTTCCTACCGCGGTATATAATAGTAGTGTATTGTATAAAAACGAAAGGAGGGCCTATGACTCAATATTTCACAGACCGCCTCCAACGGGTCTTCCACTTAATTTTTATGTCTTATGATCCGCAGTCCGCTCAAGAGGGCCTGCGCATGTTAGAGTCGATTGTAAATAATCAATCGAATGTGACAAAGCCAATTCAGCATGAATTACGCAACACGGCTACATCACAAGGTAGTACGGACGAATCAGACGCTGAGGAAACCTACAAGAAGGCTTTGTCTCCTGAGGAACGCGAATTGGGTGATGCGTATGCCCTATTGGCACGCGTGTACGCTGGACCGCGATTTACGTGGGCCGAGTCTGGATTCCCAGAGGATAATATGCGCACCTATCAATGTCTCCATGATAGTATCCGCCGGAATAGTCCAATTGGCACATTACAAGCATTGCGTATAGCCGGATCGATTACGCCTACAGTGAGGCGCGATATGCAGTTGTCCTTTGACGATGCATTCCGCATCATCTATGATTATGCAAAGCAGGACGATGCATACTGCCAATATATTATAGGCAACGTATTCTTTTGGGGCGATTACCACGTTATTAACGAGGCTAAACAACTATTAGGCCCAGAAAAGGCTAGCTTTAGTCAACGATTACACCAAGCGACGCGCAGCAAGAGTTTACGTGAAGTCATTGCTACCTTGCGCGGTATGGTAGATGAAGAAACGCTACAAGCAAAATCTCGGGAGCATGCGAAATACTGGTTTACCAAAGCCCTTGATCAAGGGCTCGCCATGTTCCAAGGGAACTTGCGCAATATTTATATCGATGAAGGCGATTATGAAAATGCACGCCGTGTGGCACGCAGGGCCGCTGAACTAGGCAATCCGACCATGATGCTCTATACGGCTCTCGACCATCATGAAAAGGGCGAATTTACAGAGGCTTTCACATGGTTTACAAAAGGTGCCGACCTGGGCCAACCAGAATGTATCGCAGAACTTGCGGACTATTACTATCATTTTTACGAGCAACCGGCGTTGCGTGCAGCCATTCCGTACGATCCAATCAAGGCTACCGAACTATATCAACGGGCAGCTACCAAGGACTTTAATGATGCCGGTTATGCAGCGTTACAAGCCGCATTTAACTATATCTTTCACATTGGCGGCCTCCCACTCGACTGGGGGCTCATCGCCGATTTAACACATATGGCGGCGACAAAGGATCGGTTCCTATTCTCCTTGCCGTATATCAGCTACATGCGCATTCACGGCATTGGCGTGACCAAGAACACCAAATTTGCTGTACAATCCTTGATGCGCGTCTTAGACGAAGAAAACCGAGCTTTACAAGAGGAGGATCGAGTTCTCTTTTACGATATCACCCGTGCTTTAACACGAGTGGCCCTCGGCTATGCCTATGAAAAGGGATATGTAACAGGCACGCCTAACCTGGATGCAGCTGTTCAGTATTATGAAAGCTCACATCAGTACATCGTGTCACATCTCGCCAATCGCAGCGAAGAAATCAAGGATATTCCGGTAGATGACGAAGCGGCAGAACGATTAGCAGCCTTCGAAGAAATAGACGGCCATTGGCATTACAAGGAAGGTATTACCGAATCCTCTACAACCGTGCGCCCTGCCCCTACCACATGGCCTCACAATGCGGCCCGATTATCCGTTACTATGAACGGCTTTCAGTGGGATACCACATTATATGATTGGAAAACTATCGATCATGCCCTATCCACACAAGATACGATGGTGCTTAGCTTTTACAATCATTTCCTAATCATTCCGGACAAATTGCGGAATATCTATAAACTGGAGACTAAACGTATGCCACGCAACACCTATCAAGTTCGATTGTACGGCTACGATTCAGCCGAAGGGCATGAGATTATCTATAAATCGCTGCTCAATGTAGAGGATGTCCATAATTTGTGGCATGATCTTTATGAAAGCCACCGTTTACCGGAGCTTTCAGATGCATGGGTCATCGAAACAGACGAGGAAAAACCGACGTGGCACTATGTACTCGACGTCGATCAAGAACCGTTCCTACTCGAGGAATATGACGATGCCAACGCCATGATACAAGCATCATTGGAAGGCCTCAAGAGCAATCGCTACGAGCAAATCAACGTTCGTACCCACGATTTTATTGGGCCATCCTATTTCATATTCAAGGGCAAGCGGCCCACACCATTTAGGGTACAACTGTACCTCAAGGAATCGATGCGCCATATCGTCGACGAACACGGCAAGCAAAAGGACATTCCCGGTAATACATACCTATTTGAACAGTACTTTGGCAACGAAGTATCCTTGAACTACTGGATACAACGAACTATCAATACATTAGACATTCCAGAGTTAGATAATTGGAAACCGCTCAGCGTGCCTAAGGATTTGCAATAATATGTATTACCAATCATCATCGGACTACGCTCTATCTTATCTAACATTCTTGCACGCGCATTCGTATAGTATCATCACTACATTTTCCACCATGCCAAGCAAACTTAGAGGTGCCCAATGTATACTTAATAAATCCATAATCACCACTATCATACTTACTATCCGATGTATCACATATTCTAATCCTCCACTAAGTCGATTAACATTCTCAGTTTCATCCGACATATAATCCAAATAGTACGTAATATAGGGTACATCAAAATATGCTAATATGTCGCTAACAACGACCTCATTAAACGGCTCCTATTTAAACGCCAATAAAAATATCCCCTTCGAGAAGCGACTATCTCTCCTTTCCTAGTGCTATAATCCCACAGATTGACTGAAATACAGAAAAATATCCCCTTTAGAAGGCGACTTTTGGCCCTGTTCCAAAGGAACAGACCCGGCCGATGGAGCCTTCTAAAGGGGATATTTTGATAACTGTATTTAAATCGATTGTGGAATTATAGCGCTTTTACTACTTCTGCACAACGGTGGCAAAGTGTAGGGTGTTCTCTGTCTTGACCTACTGTATCGCGGTGGATCCAGCAGCGTTCACATTTTTCAAGTTCAGATGCAGTAACAACAGTTGCCACGCCGGTTTCTTCGTCTTTAACAGCCTCTGCTGGAGCAGTGCCGTTTACGATGTGAGCTTCGGACACGATAACAAGTTTAGCTAAGCCTTCTTCACCAAGGGCGTTTAATGCGTCAAATGCAGCACCTTCAGCGTATACTGTAACGGAAGCATCTAATGGGTGACCAATTGTTTTGTCTTGACGCGCAAGTTCCAAAGCTTTTTGTACGGATGTACGCAAGTCTAACAATTGGTTCCATTTATCCGCCAATTCTTGGTTGAAGTGTTCAGGATGACCTTCTGGCCAATCTTGAAGCATAACGGATTCAGGCATGCCGTCTTCTTTAGGCATATATTTCCAAACTTCTTCAGCTGTGAAGGAAAGTACTGGAGATACCATAGCCACTAATGTTTTCAAGATTTCGTACATTGCTGTTTGAGCAGAACGACGAGCTACGTTGTTTTTGCTTTCAGCATACATAGTAT
>ERZ773063.864-NODE-864-length-18822-cov-23.475782_pt1 | contig 18822 bp, 19 predicted proteins | sample MGYA00580625_ERZ773063 | MGnify/ENA primary metagenome ERZ773063 (study PRJEB29015, sample SAMEA2738022) | human oral metagenome | biome: human oral; feature: human-associated habitat; material: dental | place: China | collected 2042 ... | reverse complement strand
ATATATATTGTCTTACTGTCTTGCTCTATATTTGTATAATAACATAGCATGTATAAAATATCAAATTACAACACATGTATTTCATTTAAATTATTATGCATATCCAACTATTAGAAATAAATATATTTTATTCTTAATTCCTCTTATTTATTGGATTTATTCTATATATTCTATAGTATTTACACTCATATTTATTTTGTTATAATTTAAATATTTAAGTAATATACATATTTTTTGCACAAAAATATGTATAAATTCTATATATATCTCAAATATTTATATCTAATATCTATTTATATGAATTAATAGATATAGAGAAATCTTTGAATTATAGTATTTTCTATATTTAATATATGTAATTTATCAAAATTTGTTATATCTTGTCACACAGCAAAAAAGCACTCATAAATACATACCAAGTAATTATGAGTGCTGTCCCAGAGAATTTATAAAATTTTAGACAAGAACAATTTAGTTCTATCACTTGTAGGTGCATCAAAGACCTGTGCTGGTGTACCATCTTCTAAAATTTGACCACCATCTACAAATAGGACTCTATCAGCAACTTCTTTAGCAAATCCCATTTCATGGGTTACAATAACCATTGTCATGCCTTCATCAGCCAATGATTTCATAACATCTAATACTTCTCGTACCATTTCAGGATCAAGAGCCGATGTAGGTTCATCAAAAAGCATAACCTTAGGCTTCATCGCCAATGCACGTGCAATAGCAACACGTTGTTTTTGTCCGCCCGATAAGGAATCTGGATACATATTAGCTTTATCAGCTAATCCAACGCGTTCCAATAATTTAAGAGCCACGTCTTCTGCATCCTTTTTACTAGTTTTTCGCACATTAATTTGAGCTAGTGTTAAATTATCCAATACTGTCATATGTGGAAAAAGATTAAAATTTTGAAACACCATGCCTACTTCTGTACGAACTTCATTCAATTTTTTCTTATCAGATAGATCCATGTTATCTACGATTACATGACCACTAGTTGGTTCTTCCAAATAATTCATAGTACGCAAAACCGTACTTTTACCAGAACCAGATGGACCAATAATTACGACAACTTCGCCTTTTTCAATGCGTAAATTAATGCCTTTTAATACTTCATTTTTACCAAATGATTTGCGCACATCTTTTAATTCTATCATTTTACGTTATATTTCCTTTCAAGATAAGCAACTAATCGAGAAATCGGAATCGTCATACATAGATAGATAATAGCAACCGTTCCCCAAATTTCAGTAGCCGCATATGTTTTGGCGATAATTAACTGACCGCGACGCATCAATTCTTCAAAGCCAATAACAGAAACTAGAGAAGAATCTTTCAACATAGCAATAAATTCATTCCCCAACGGAGGGATAGATGCTTTAAACGCTTGTGGAATAATGATAAAGCGCATAGTTTGCCACCAAGACAAACCTAAGGAACGCCCTGCTTCCATTTGTCCTTTATCTACAGATTGAATGCCTGCGCGGAATATTTCAGATACATATGCACCAGAGTTGATACTACATGCTGCACAGGCTGCCACATAAGGATCAATTCGTGTGCCAATGATTTGAGGCAACGCAAAGTAAATCATAAAGATTTGTACCAACATAGGGGTACCACGAATAACGTCTACATAACATTTAGCAATGAGTCGAATAATTACAAAATTCGACATTCTAGCTAAGGAAACAATTAAACCAATAATGAAACCACAACTTACAGCAACAGCTGTAATTTTAATGGTCATTAAAGCACCATATAATAATAATGGTAAATTACTAGTTATGACATTCCAGTCCATTTACAACTCCCTAATTATTTAAAATCCAACACAACAGGCATATCTGCAGGTGCATCTACATTGAACCATTTTTTATACAGTGTATTAAATTCACCATCTGCTTTCATATCAGCAATAGCCTTATTAATTTCCTTTTGTAAAGCTTTATTATCTTTATTCAAAGCCAAACCTAAATACTCTTTTGTATTTGGATATGGCAAGATTTGGATATGCTCATCAGGATGTTTTATGCTGTAATATTGAGCAACTGGTAAATCAATAACAGTAGCATCAACACCACCATTTTGCAACTCTAACAACGCTTCATTACTATGATCGAATTCTTTTACAGAAGTACCTTCGATCTTATGAGCTAAATCGGAACCAGTTGTCCCCATTTGAGCAGCAATTTTTTTATTCTTTAAATCGTCTAAGGAATGAATGCTATTAGAATCTTTATATACAATAGCTAATGCATTTTCATAGTATGGAGATGAGAATAATACCTTTTCACTACGCGCTTTAGTGATTGTCATACCAGAAGCTGCCACATCAATATCATGTGTATTTAATGCTGGAATCAACGCATCAAAGGCAACGTTTTTAAGTTCTACATCTTTGTTAATACGTTTGCCAATTGCACGAATCAAATCGATATCAAACCCTGTATAATCTTGAGTCTTATCGTCCTTAAATTCGAATGGTACAAATGTAGCATTTGTGCCAACAATTAACTTATTATTAGACGTTGTTGTAGAAGAAGATCCACAACCACCAACTAAAGATGCAGCCATAACAACCATTAAACTACCGAGAACTAATTTTTTTACTTTTTTATTTAGCATCTTCTTAACCTCATATATAACTAAGTTCATTTATATAGTATATATACATGGAATAATTATGTCAATAATAATGTATATATCATTTTTAAAATTCCATATTTTAATGATTTTTCAATTAATTTTTATACACAATACGTATTAATATACACTTATTGTATACAAAATATAGCTTAACAAACGCAATATCTACAATTTTCATTTATACATCTGTATAAATGAAAAAAGCACATGAGAAAAGCCTCATGTGCCCGTTATACGGCTGACCTGGTCTTTGCCCCCACACTCGCCTGCTGGAAGATTCGCTCATAAGCCCATGGCTCCCCACTACTACTCCTCTCGGTTTCCCGGCAGGACTTACATCTAAGCCGCACCATGCTCACAGCCCTTTGGACTGCTTATGTGGATCGTTTTGCCTGCGACTGGCCTCGACTTACAACCACAGACCCGTATTTTAATATTATAGATTATAAATTATATCTATGTCTATATCTTTATTATTTGCAAATAATACAAACATATGTGTTTATCAATATCACTATTGTGAGAATAAAAAATGCAAGTCTTAATTTCAATGTATAGAAAATAGGAATAGGAATATAAAATAATTCTTCATTTTTCTATTATAATTCTTAAAACACGATTTTTACATCCCATTCTTAATGCATTCCTTTTTTGTCAACACTTTCTATTATGCTAAATATGAATACCTATTCAAAAACCAAACATTATACCGATACACAAAGCATAAAAATTATTGTATAATACGAATACTATTAAAGAAGAACGGACTATAAGTTGTACGATGTAAAGTCCTTGGGGTTGGGACTTTACATATTTGTATAGTAGAGGGGTTTATTATGTTTATGTTATCATTGATGCAGCCGTCCGGGCTGTATGAACTGGAGAAAGATAGTTTAGAGGCCATTAGTGCTCAACTATTACAAATGATACAAATGAAAAGCTATCACTTGTATACACACTCTGTACAAGTCTCCAATTATGCAGTTAGTATTGCTGCAAAAATGGGATTGCCATTAAATGAAATTGAACAAATCCGTCATGCTGCACTATTACATGATGTAGGTCTTTTGATGATTCCTAATGCGATGATTCAAAAAGCACCATACTTGAACAAGCAAGAAATGTCAAAATATAAACAACATGCTGCTAGTGGTGCTAATATGATTGAAAACTATCCATGTTGTCAACAAATCCTATCATATATTCGTTACCATCATGAAAAATGGGACGGCTCCGGATATCCAAAACATTTACGTGGCGCCAACATTCCACTTGGGGCACGTATCATTGCTGTTGCGGATTACTATGATTCCACTGTGAATCCATCCACTGAATTTTGGGCAAAAACAAAAGCTAAAGCAAAAGAAGAATTGTTTAGCGCATCAGGTTCCCTATTTGATCCAGATGTTGTAAAAGCATTTATCGATGTACTAGGTTAAACAACATAATTAAGGCTGTAATAGAACTAAAATCTATTACAGCCTTTTATTTTTAAAAACTACCACTAGCTAATGTCAATGCTTCAATATATTGAGGATGATATGCTTTTAGTATTCGTGCAGCTGACTCTAAGGTAGCTCCTGTCGTAAATATATCATCAACTAATAAAATCCGCTTGTCATATAACAACGAGGAATCGCAAGTTTCATTCCACATAAATGCCTTATCGATTGTGCTATGACGTTCACTACCAGATAAGCTCCACATTTCTTTATGGGTATCCATTTTATATAAACAATCAAACCATTTATAACAGACCTCTTTTTCAGTATTATATTCTATAACTCCATTTACACTATTATTTCTTTTATTACTATCAATACAATTAGAATTTGAAAATGACAACACCCAATCATAAAAAAATAGATCCACCTGATTATATCCTCTAACTTTCTTTTTTTCTGCACTTGATGGTATAGGAATCACATAATGAGGCCTATAATCGTGCATCCTCAAGTTGTACGATGCTAAAAAAGGAGCAGCCCCTTTGGACTGCTCCTTTTTTTCGTTAAATTTAACGTCATATATCATGGATTTAATACCACCTCGATAGTCAGCTAGAATCCAAGCAGAATCTAGCGAGGACAGTAATTTAGATGGCACTTGTCTTACATGTAGAACTTCTTCAATACAAGTATCACACCAATCCCCTTGTTGTTGTACATGGGTACCACAATGAGGACAAACAGGAGGAAATAAAAAATCAAATAGATTCATTATCTATCACATCTTCCTTGTAAACGTTCTTTAAATAATGTATATCGTTCTTCACCATTAACCGTTTTAACAGCACGCTCTACAGAACTCTTTGTACCAATCATGATAACCTTTCGCTTGGCTCTTGTCACGGCAGTATAGAGTAAGTTCCGTTGTAACATACCACCGTACATAGGAACAAATGGTATAATAACAACACCATATTCACTGCCTTGACTTTTATGAACCGTTATCGCATAAGCAGGCATAATCATATGCGCTTCATCAATAGATAGGCGAACCTCTTTATGAATAAAACGAATGCAAATATCAGATTTGGTAATGGCATAAATAACGCCGATTTCACCATTAAAAACTTCTAATTCATAATTGTTAAGAACTTGAATTACCTTATCACCAACGCGGAATGTAATTCCATTAACACGTACTTCCCCTTTATAACTATCTGGAGGATTTACGGATTGCTGCACATATTGAGATATACTTGTACTGCCAGCCTTACCTCTACGCATAGGCGAAATGATTTGAATATCAAGTTCATCATCGACAAATTCTTTTTCCCGTTTATACACATCAACGATGGCTTTCATCATATCACCAAGAGAGTTAACGGAAATGAAAGTGAATTCATCACTAGTCGTATCAAGATATGGCATTTCACCACGGTTAATAGCATACGCACTATCGACGATACTATTACCAGAACTTTGACGATAAATATGTTGTAATCGCGTATACGGAACCATATCACTATCAAGTAAATCTTTCAATACGAATCCAGCACCTATAGGAGGTAGCTGATCCACATCGCCTACGATAATGACATGAGCCTCATGAGGAATCGCTGACATTAGAGAATAAAATAATCGCACATTGAGCATGGATGCTTCATCGATGATAATGACATCTATATCAAGAGGATCATCTTCATTTTTAGTAAAATCATAGGAATCACTGCCAGCTACAGGCATGAGCAAGCGATGTATAGTTGTGGCTTCAAACTCAGTGGCCTCTGTTAAACGCTTTGCTGCACGTCCCGTTGGGGCACAAAGAATAATACGTCCTAATCCACCTAATTGAAAACCTTTAACTAAGGCTTTAATAATCGTAGTTTTACCAGTGCCAGGTCCGCCGGTAATAAGCGAAAATTTTTCAAAAAATGATAATTCTATAGCTTCCTTCTGTTCAGGGCCAAAGGTAATATGATTATCTGCTTCAAATCGCTCAATAAAATCTGGAATATCTAGAGATATAGGATCAGCTTCAATTAAGAAATCACGCGTATAGTGTACACCTTCTACTTCAGATACATACATTTCAGGTGGATATACATAGAGTATATCATCATAATAGGTACTATACATGATAGCTTGAGAAATTAATGAGTCAATATAGTTAGCTATTAAATCTGCATCTACTTGCAATAAATCGTAGGTACGCCCTATCAATTCATCGACAGGTAAACACGTATGACCTTGGTTATCTAAATTCCCTAAAATCCAGTTTACACCAGCCTCTAATCGTCGTTCGTCATCAGCATCAAGACCTAAATTCATAGCTAATGTATCAGCCGTATTGAATAACATATCTGGGGCGATACGCAATAAATTATAAGGATTATCCTGTATGACATCTATAGAGGATGCACCATAATATGTGTACACAGTGCGAGACCATTTAGAAGAAATTTGATGAGACTCAAAGAAATGGTTTAAATCGGATAATATACCTTCACCGAGTAATGTATTATATAATTCCTCTTTAACGCCTTTGCGTAAACCGGGCACATCTTTAATTTCTTCTGGCCGTTCTTCACGCAGTACATCTAATAACCGGAGACCGAAATAATCACAGATTTTCTCTACAGATTTTTCGCCTAATCCCTTTATGCCTAAGTTCATCAAATACATTCTAGCAGCACCCATATTATCGGGTTTTAATTTTTCTATACTAGATGCATCAAACTGAATGCCATATTTTTGATGTTCTACATAACGGCCTTTAATCTCAATATCTTCCCCTTCTTTTGGGGCTTCAAAGCGACCAGTACAAGTAATGTATTCCTCATTATAATCTTTCACAAGAAATACACAATACGTGTTCTGTGTGTTCTGATATATAATTCGGTATACAAATCCTCGTAATACTTCCATTATTTCTCCGTATTAGGTAATGCTTCGATAATTTCTTGAACAGCATCAGTAATGCTACCTTCATTGCCAATCTTAATATGAGCTACACTTTCATATAAAGGATAACGTTCCTCGTAAACATTGAAAATATATTCAATACTTTCTTTCACAAGTGGACGAATTTCTAAATCCAAATCATCGAGAATATGGTTAACGTCGCGATTAACAAAGACAACTAAACCATTATTTCTCATGAGATTTACAATTTTTTCAGATGTCACTGTGCCACCACCCGTAGCAATAACAGATGGTTTATTATGAATCAATTCTTTAATTGTTTCGTATTCATACTTACTAAATGCATCTTTTCCATCATAGATAAAGATATTTTGTACGGTTTTCCCCACTTTATCTTGAATCGTTTGATCCAAATCATAGAAATCTCGTCCTAATTCTTTAGCTAACATTTTGCCAACCGTAGTTTTACCGGCACCAGGCATACCAATTAGGAAAATATGCTTATGCATGTGTTCTTTTAAGAACTCATTGCTAATCGAAATAACATCCTTCATATAGGATTCAATATATGTCAACATACGTGAATCGTCACATTCAGTTTTAAGACTAGAAATGATCTCATGATCCCGTTCTTCATCAATCAGTGGTAAATGATGTTCATCCTTATATTTACCAATTGATTTAATGATAGATAAACGTTGTTCAAATAAGTTTACTAACTGTGCATCAATAGTATCTATTTGTTTGCGTGCGTCTTTAATATCCATAGCTCCCCCTTATGGGTTATTACGTAAAATCCGAATTGCTGTTTCCTCATCGACCTTCATTTGGTCGATCAATTCTTGTAAATTATTAAATTTAACCTCACCGCGTATATATGATATAAATTGAACAGTTACTTCCTTACCATATACGTCTTGGTCAAAATCAAATACATGTACTTCACATCGATGATATTGATTTTTGAAAGTTGGATTATCCCCTATATTTCCAACACCATCATACCAAATGCCATCTATACAAACCCGATTAGCATATACTCCATCAGGTGGGATTGCCATCTCATTGGGCAATAAAAAGTTAATTGTTGGAAATCCTAATGTACGACCTCGTTGATCACCTTTTATGACGATACCTCTAAACTGGTATGGACGTCCGAGCCAAGCTGTAGCTTGTTCCATATGCCCTTCTTCTATAGCCTTACGTATATTCGTGCTACAAATAGGACCTTCTTCTGTAGATAGCAAGGGTTCAACAATGATATGAATCCCTTTTGCAGACAAACGTTCCCGCATTAACTGAGCATTGCCAGCCCCTTTGGCACCAAATGTAAAGTTAGTACCAATTGCGATACCTACAACATCTATATCACCACAAAGAGCGTCTAAAAATTCATCAGGTGACATATTGAATATGTCCAAATTCATAGGCAATCGTAAGATATAATCTACCTTTAGAGATTCTAAGATTTCATCCATAATATCGGCAGATAATACCCGTTTAGGAACATCTCCAGGTCGCAATATAGTCATAGGATGCGCACTAAATGTGACGAGAACCGTAACGGCATCATGCGCCTTAGCCTCTGCTATTGCATTACCAATGACCCGTTGATGACCACGGTGTACACCATCAAATGTGCCTAATGCGTATACGATTTTACGATTAATTTGACGTAATTCATCAAACGAGTGTAAATGTTTCATACTTATCCTTCAATAAAAATATTTTTATCCACTTTAAGTGAATGTTTTGTTCGTTTTAGAATACCTACAAAACCATTAGGTCCATAGGCTCTATACTTGTTAGATGGAATCGTGTGAGAAAAAGCCTCTACGATTGGTAATTCCTTACCTTGTACCATCATCTTTAATTGTACACTATCTACGTCCACTTTTGAAAGATGAGATACCGCAATATCCGTAGGCAACAACAATTTTTCACCGTGAATCGTTAATTCCTCCGCTATATAGGCAGATTGAATATCAAAAGGCCCCACACAAGTTCTTGCCAAGGAAGTCATAGTCCCAGGAATGCCTAATTGAATACATATATCACGTAATAACGAACGAATATAGGTACCACCAGAACAAGTTACACGAATTGTAAAATAAGGAAAACCATAAGCTACCAATTCAATATTAGAAATCGTAATGGTTCGCATTGGTAACGCTACAGGTATCCCCTTACGTGCATATTCATAAGCCCGTATACCATTAATTTTTATAGCCGAGTACTTGGATGGGCGTTGCTCTTGTGTGCCAACAAATCTAGATAGCACTGATGATAATTCATCCCACGTTAGCGGTATCAATCGTTCATTAATTGCAGAGTGATCCGCCAGTAATGTAACGCCACTAGTAAGATTCATATCATCGTCAGGTAATACGGGCTGTCCCGTACTATCTTCAGTATCAGTAAAGGTACCAAATTTACATTCTGCTACATAAGTCTTATTAAATCCATCTGTGTATTCAATGAGACGTGTGGCCTTACCCAAAAAGATAGGCAATACACCATAGGCCATAGGGTCCAATGTGCCACTATGACCAATTCGTTTTTCTTTTAAAATGCGACGACATATACCTACAGCATCATGACTGGTAATACCAGGAGGTTTCAAAAATGGCAGCACTCCATCCATTATTTGATAACCTCCAATAGACGAGACTTAGCCTCATCGAAAGAACCTTCTATGGTACAACCAGCAGCACGTATATGACCACCACCGCCAAAATGATTAGCAATAGCATTCACATCTGTCCCCTTAGATCGAAGGCTGATACGCGTGCGATTTGGGCTTTCACCTTTCAATAAAATGGCCACATCAACAGTATCTACATTACGAATAATGTCGACGAATCCATCTGTATCGTCGCCTAATATAGACATAATCTCTGGAGATAGCTCGATAGTAGCAACGCGATTATCCTTATAAAAAGCAATAGTTTGCATTACCTGTTTCGTTAATTCAAGACGTGCTGCACTTACGGCCTCAATCGCTTCGGAAATAACATTAGGGCGAGCCCCAGCAGAGACACAACGACTAGCCATTTTAAGTGTATTAGCTGTAGTATTACTAAATTTAAAGAATCCACAGTCGGTGGCAATCGCCATATAAAGAGCATTGCCCATAGACTCTGTAATAGGCCAATTCCATTGTTCGCACAAGTCCGTAATTATTTCACCAGTAGCCGCAAAATCAGGTTTTAAATATAGATGATCTGCAAATTCTGAATTAGAAATATGATGATCTATATTAAAAATAGGTGCACTAAAGAGTGCACCTACGCGGCCAATCCGTTCATACGTGCTAGCATCTAATACCATTAGCATATCAACCTGTACAGGATGTGTTTCAAAATAGGCAACATCCTTAATTTGATCGATATACGATAAAAAGGAATATTTTTCAGGTATTACATCATCCACGACCATATACACAGTCTTGCCTTGCGCTACGAGAGCCTCATAAAAGGCAACCATAGAACCAATAGCATCGCCATCTGGTCGTACGTGGACAGTGAGCATTATAGAATTAGCTTCACACAGAGCCATGTGTAATTGATTAATTGTGATCTTACTCATGTTCTGTATCCTTTGTGTTAATTTGTTTCTTCATCCTTTTTGATTTCATTCAAAAGGGATTCAATATGCATGCTGTAATCCAAAGATGTATCCTTATCAAAGGTAATCGTTGGAATATGGCGCAATTTTAATACCTTGCCAAGCTCGGTACGCACATGGCCAGATGCATGTTTTAAAGCGATAAGAGTATCTTCTTTCTCTTTATCAGAACCAAACAAGGAAACATAAATCGTAGCTTCACGCAAATCACCTGTCACGTGGACATCGGTAACTGTAGTAAAGCCGATGCGAGGGTCTTTCAACCCACGCATCAACATTTGACTTACTTCTTGTTTGATGAATTCTTGTAATTTTCTTACACGAACATCACTCATAGTAACCTCCTAAATTTGAGGTGCAACTTCTTCCATCAAGTACGCTTCGATTACGTCGCCTTCCTTGATGTCGCGGTAACCTTCCAAGGAGATACCGCATTCGAAGGATGTTTTAACTTCTTTCACTTCGTCTTTAAAACGACGTAAGGAATCAACCTTACCTTCAAATACGACAATACCATCACGGATCAAACGTACTTCGGAATCATTCGTAATACGACCTTCCGTTACATAGGAACCAGCAACGATAGCCTTAGGTGTGGAGATAACTTGACGCACCTCTGCACGACCAACGACAACCTCTTTGAATTGAGGTGCCAACATACCACGCATCGCAGACTCAACGTCATTGATAGCATCATAGATTACGCGGTACGTACGAAGGTCAACCTTTTCGTTTTCCGCAGCACGGCGAACATTTGCATCTGGACGTACATTAAAGCCCATTACGATTGCATTAGATGCAGAAGCCAACATGATATCAGATTCATTAATAGCACCTACGGCAGCATGAACGATAACGATACGAACTTCAGGGTTTTTAATACCTTCCAATGATTGACGCAATGCTTCTACGGAACCTTGAACGTCCGCTTTGATAATAATGTTGAGGTCTTTTAACTCACCTTGTTGAATTTGGTTGAAAATATCATCCAATGTAACCTTGTGAGTAGCTTGTAATTCTTGTACACGTTGTTTAGCAATACGTTTTTCAGCGATTGTACGTGCTTCATTATCATCCATACCATGAATGATTTCACCAGCTTGTGGAACTTCGGAGAAGCCCAAGATTTCGACTGGCATAGATGGACGAGCAACCTTAACCTTTTCTCCACGTTCATTTGTCATGGCACGAACTTTACCATATGCAGTACCAGCAAGAACTGTATCTCCTACGCGAAGAGAACCTTTTTGAACAAGCACTGTACATACAGCACCACGGCCCTTATCAAGTTGAGCTTCGATAACTACGCCATATGCTTTACGGTTAGGGTTCGCTTTTAATTCCATAACCTCTGCTACGAGCAAGATATTTTCGAGCAAATCATCGATACCTTGTTTTTGTTTAGCAGATACAGGAACCATGATAACATCGCCGCCCCACTCTTCTGGCAATAAACCATGTTCAGATAATTGTTGTTTAACATGATCTGGGTTAGCGCCTGGTTTATCCATTTTGTTGATAGCTACGATGATAGGCACATCGGCAGATTTAGCATGGTTAATAGCTTCGATAGTTTGAGGCATTACACCGTCATCAGCAGCTACTACGAGAACTGCGATATCTGTAGATTTTGCACCGCGTAGACGCATTGCTGTGAAAGCTTCATGGCCTGGTGTATCAAGGAATGTAATCTTATTGTCATTGTAACGAACTTGGTACGCACCGATATGTTGTGTAATACCGCCCGCTTCGCCAGCTGTTACATTAGTTTGACGAATTACGTCCAACAAGGATGTTTTACCATGGTCAACGTGACCCATGATAGTTACAACAGGAGGGCGAGGTTTCAATGTCTCTGGTGCATCTTCAATTTCGATGATATCTGTAGGATCTTCTTCTGGTTCTACTTCTGTTACGGTTACACCAAAATCTTCTGCTACGATGGTAGCTGTATCAACATCTACCTCTTGGTTAATGCTAGCCATAACACCTAAAAGCATCAATTTTTTGATGATTTCAGATACTTCACGGCCCATTTTTTCAGACAATTCTTTTACTGTTAAAGGACCGCTTAATTCGATTTCCGTAGCGATTGCTTCTTGTGCTTTACGTTCTTCTTCCGCTTTATGTTGCAAGTATTGCTCGTTACGATGTTTTACCTTATTTTTCTTCTTTTGCATGGAAGTGGACAATAAGGATTGTGGGCGATTGTTACCTTTTTTATTTTTCTTATTGCGGCGATCATTGCCATTTTGTTGATTACCGCCATTATTGTTGCGATTATCTACACGGCCATTGCGGTTGCGGTTATCTGCATTACCATTGTGACGGTTATCATTTTTTTGACCTTGTTGACCATCATTCTTTTGGCCTTGTTGAGTACCATTTGGACGATCTTGTTTTTGATGGTTACGACCATCTTGTTTTTGGCCATTATTTTGTCTTTTAGTAGGCTCATTAATTTGTACATGACGAACATTAGATTTCTTATCGTCATGTTTTTTATCATTATGTTTAGCCTCTTTTTTATGGCTCTGTTCTTTTGCTGGTTTATCTGTTTTTACAGCTTTATTAGGTGTTGTAGCTTTTTCATGTTTGCTTGGATTAGCAGGAGCAACTGCTGCCTTTGTATCGGCCCCATTAGATTTACCACCTAATTGGTTTTTCACCACAGTATAACCTGCATCATCTACCGTATTAACAGCTTTTGTAACATTAAAATTATGTTGTTGCAAAATAGAAATAACCTGTTTACTTTCAACGCCAAATTCCTTAGCGATTTCATGTACGCGTTTTTTGGACATCTACATACCCCCTTCTTACTGATCAATCTCTTTTAGTAATGCTTTTGCAAATCCATCATCCTCTACGGCCACCACTACACGTACTTCTTTGCCTATAGCCGCACCTAATGTTTCTTTACTGCCGACTTTACGCAATGGGATATGATGTAATTCTGCTAATTGTATGTATTTCTTTTCATTATTGGCCGCACAATCACCGGCTAATAATACTAGCTTAGGTGTTTTCTTTTTCATTGCTTTTTCTACAATGAAGTCCCCGGAACTCAATTTCCCAGCTCGCTGTGCCAAACCTAAGAGATTTAAAATTCTATCTTCATTCATATGCTGAAATTATTCATGACCTTCCAAATCGTGCTTCAATGCTTCATATACCTCTTTTGATACAGCATGCTTTAAAGAGCGTTCTAATTTTTTACCCTTATACGCAGCCTCAAAGCAGTCCATGGATACACAGATATAAGCACCACGACCAGGGGCTTTACCAGTTCTGTCGATACTGATTATCCCTTCTGGGCTCAGAGCAACACGTATTAACTCACGCTTACTCTTTGGTTCACCACAGCCTACACAAGTGCGCATAGGTTGAGATTTGGTTTTCATTAGTCTTCGCTTTCCGCTGCTTCAGTACTTGTAAAACCTGTGAAAGGATTTTCTGCAGCTTGTGTTTCACTCTTAATGTCGATTTTCCAGTTTGTCAATTTAGCTGCTAAGCGAGCATTTTGACCAGCTTTACCGATAGCCAGTGACAATTGGTAATCAGGTACTACAACATAAGAAGATTTTTCTTCTTCACTAACATCTACAGAGATTACCTTTGCAGGACTTAAAGAGTTCGCAATGTAAATGGCAGGATCTTCATCCCATTTTACAATGTCGATTTTTTCATCGTGTAATTCGTCTACAATGTGTTGAACACGTTGACCTTTTGGACCTACACAAGCACCAACTGGATCGATGGATTCATCGCGGCTATATACGGCAATTTTAGATCGCATACCTGGTTCACGTGCTACAGATTTAAGCTCTACCACACCTTCATAGATTTCTGGTACTTCTAATTCAAACAAGCGCTTTAATAGGCCTGGATGAGTACGGGAAATCATAATTTGAGGACCTTTCGTAGTTTTCTTGACCTCTACGATATAACATTTAATGCGATCCCCTTCATGATATGTTTCTGTAGCAATTTGCTCAGTTGGTGGTAAGATAGCTTCTGTTTTACCAAGATTGATATATACGTTTTTACCTTCAACGCGTGTAATAACACCCGTAATGATATCGCCTTCACGGCTATAATATTCTTCGTAAACAACACTGCGTTCAGCTTCTTTCAAACGTTGAATCAACATTTGTTTAGCTGTATGAGCTGCACTGCGGCCAAAGTTAGCAGGTGTTACATCTGCTTCAACAATATCGCCAATTTCATAACGTTTATCGATTTTACGAGCATCTAATAGGCTGATTTCAGTTTCTGGGAATTCTACAGTTTCTACAACTTGTTTCTTCGCCATTACCTTATAGGCACCAGTTTCACGATTCAATTCCACATACGCATCTGGATTAGAATGTGGTTCCTTACGATATGCTTGTAATAATGCAGCTTCTAGGGACTCAAAAATAACCTCAGGTGCAAAACCTTTTTGTTTTGTCAGCACCATAACTGCTTGAATTAATTCTTGACTCACTCGTATGCCTCCATATATTAAAAATCAAGATGTAATCTAATTTGTGCAATAGCAGAACGTTCAAATGTTACGCTTTCACCATTGATTGAAAATTCTATCGTTGTATCTGTAAAGCCTTGTAGCACACCCATATATTGTTTACTACCATTGATAGGTTTGAACAACTGGATATCTACATCACGGCCATTATAGCGAATGAAATCTTTATCCTTTTTTAAAACTCGATCAAGACCAGGCGAAGACACTTCAAGCAAATAATTTTCTGCAATAGGGTCTTTCTCATCGAGAGCAGCGCTCAATTTTTCACTGACCATTTGACAGTCATCCAAATCGACACCACCTGGTTTATCGAGGTACACGCGCAAATACCAATCCCGTTCTCGAACATAGTCGACATCGACTAATTCCAGATTCGTGCCAGCTATAACGCCTTCAACTACAGAGGATACAAATTCCTCTACGGCCTCTCTTTTCATAGCCATCGCCTCCTTAAAACATACTACATATTGATCATATACGCTGTTTTCATCATACAATTTGATACAATTATATGACTAATTTCACCCAATCATAAACGAAAGAGTGAGCAAAAAATAGCCCACTCTTAAAAAAGTTTATATAAAAGTCATGTATAGTATAGCATAATTCTACTAAAATGTACAATTTAACCGCGTGAATTTAATTCACACAGTATATTTTTTAAATGTTCAGATAGTACATGTTCCAATTCATCTAATGTGTTAGCATCAAGATGATGATCAATTTCTGGATAATTTTGATACCGTAATTCAGCAAAGAATTCATCGCGATATTCATTATAGTACAACAGTAATCCTGTACATTCATCCATCTTTCGATATTCACCTATAATGTAAGAGCCATTAATCATACGCACTGCATTTTTAGGTGTTATATCTCGTACAAATCCTTCTAACTCAGCCGGCATAACAGCTTCAAAAGCCCAATTTTCTAACCCCTTACGCATATAGGTATAGGTAAAATTTTTTGCACTGTTGATTAATAATTTTGAAAGCCCCTGTACACAACGTTCTTGTAAGCCTTGCCAATACGGTTCAAACTCTTGGCGCACAAAAGATATATCTACAAATGTGAACAAAGGCATCACTACGTGCACGGTATAATCCTCTACCTCTTTATCGTAGAGAGCACACCACTTCCAACCTAAATCATTTTCATAGTGAAATAAAGGTAAAGTCAACACGGCTTCACCTGCAGCTAATGTTTCTTGCGCTTTCACAATTTCATCGGGCCCTGTCACCTTGAGTTTAAAATTACCAATCTCCGGTGGCAACCAAGAATAGTCTAAAGACTTACAGGTTTCAATGATGTTCTCCATATAATGACTCATACCTTTCTTGATAGGTTAAAACGGTTTTAACATACATACGCGTTTCTGGAAATGGAATCGTATCAACCATACCATTCCAATTTTTTTCCTTAATCCATGATTCTACATGTCCACGACCTGCATTATAAGCAGCTAACGCTTGCACTTCATCACCATTAAATTCTTTTAATAAATACCCTAAATACCACGTACCTAGCTGAATATTTGTTTCTGGCTCTTTTAGCTGACGATCTGTGTAGTTACCATGTCCCATTTGTTGTGCTACCCAACGGGCCGTATCCGGCATGAGCTGCATCAGTCCAAGCGCCCCCGTCTCGGATTCCGCCGTATTCTTGTATTTACTTTCAGCTAAAATAACACTAGCTACCAACGATGGTGACACCTCTTCTTTTTCCGCAGCCGATACAACTACATCTCTATAATCAAAGGGGTATGCCGTATAGCGTGCTACAGGATCTTGCATATGGTTAAAATAAAACCAGCCCAACACGACAACAGCCAATGCCGTTGCTGTATTTCGTTTCATACATCCTCCCCTTAATCCTAACCGTATATATTTTGAATCGATTCAATCATATATATTGATGATTATTTATTATACAACGGTAGTAGTTTCTCATGCCACAATTTTTCTAACTGAATATATAATTCATCAGGTGTACCATCATTATTAATGATGACATCTGCAAAAGGACGTTTTTCATCCAGTAACATTTGACTTTGAATACGCGCTAATGCGTCCTCTTTTGAGTATCCATTGCGCTCCATTAACCGGCGAACCTGCACCTCTGGCGATACATAGACAAGCCAAACCGTATCGAGTCGCTCATACCACTTACCTTCAATGAGAAGAGGAATATCATAAATTACGGCTGGAGCCTCTTCCTCTTCATACATAGCACTCAATTCATCAATACGCTGACGAATGAAACCATGTAAGCAGCTATTTAACTGTAGGCGTTTTTCTTCATCATGAAAGACGATACTACCAAGCGCTTCACGATTTAATCTGCCATCATCGAGAATCACTGTATCACCAAATAATTCACGGATAGCAGCGAGTCCAGGCGTACCAAGATCAACTACTTCACGTGCTACTACATCGGCATCAATATAAGGTACATCCTTCTTTTTAAAAAAGTCTAGTACTGTACTCTTACCAGATGCAATTCCACCTGTTAAACCTATTTTTAACATATGTGCCTCCTGCATCTATCCTTCTACTCGAACGTTATATGTAAAATTTATTTTACAAGTGCCCAGTTTTCCGCATTATGTACATCAACGATAAGTGGAACATGTAATTCTACAATGGATTCCATGGTTTCCTTAAGCAACGTTTGAATAGCATCCAATTCTTCATTTACAACTTCTAATACAAGTTCATCATGCACCTGTAATAATAAGCGAGATTTAAATGTCTTCTCTTCTAAAATGGATTCTACCTTATTCATAGCGAGCTTAATAATATCAGCGGCAGTACCTTGTATCGGTGTATTCATAGCCGTCCGTTCTGCAAAAGAACGACGGTTAAAATTGCGACTATTAATATCTGGTAACTCGCGCATGCGACCAAACATCGTACGCACCTTACCGGTTTCATGGGCTTCTATTACCATGTTATCCATATATTCTTTAACCTTTGGATAGCGGCTAAAATAAAGCTCAATATAGTTTTTTGCTTCTTGACGTGTAATGCCTAAATCACGAGACAAACCAAAATCTGAAATACCATAGATAATGCCAAAGTTGACAGCCTTTGCGTGAGAACGTTCTTCGCTGGTTACTTCATCTTGAGACTTACCAAGCACTTCAGCAGCAGTAAATCTATGGATATCTTTACCATCGTTAAAAGCCTTAATTAATGCTTCATCACCAGACAAATGCGCCAAGATACGGAGCTCGATTTGTGAATAATCGGCACTCACCAATGTATCAAAGCCTTCGCCAGGATAGAATAACGCTCTAATTTCACGACCCTTTTCTGTACGAACAGGAATATTTTGTAAGTTCGGATCTGAAGAGCTCAAGCGTCCAGTAGCTGTTACCATTTGGTTGAATGTGGTATGAATGCGATGTGTTTCAGGATTAATAAGGACCGATAAGCCTTCACAATAGGTAGAAACTAATTTAGCTACAGAACGATAGGCTAAAATCTTCTCTACAATAGGACTTTCATGACGAAGCATATCCAATACTTCTGCATCTGTGGAGTAACCTGTTTTCGTCTTTTTAATGACAGGTAGATTCATCTTTTCAAACAAGATAATGCCCAATTGTTTTGGAGAATTAATATTAAACGTTTCCCCTGC